>CAJIAU010000339.1_pt1 | contig 13411 bp, 12 predicted proteins | sample 9199171 | NCBI WGS metagenome assembly CAJIAU01 (sample SAMEA7708280, study PRJEB35096) | sediment metagenome | biome: marine neritic benthic zone biome [ENVO:01000025]; feature: sediment [ENVO:00002007]; material: shallow marine sediment [ENVO:03000034] sea grass bed [ENVO_01000059] ...
AGAAAAGCTCCCGGGTTTCCCGCTCCTGTGGAATCAGCCCTGCTTCCGGGTGGCGCTCGGCCAACATCACGCAGATGGCTGTCGACTCTACCAGGAGTTTGCCATCCACTTCGGCGGTCGGGATTTGCTCGTAGGGATTCATCTGGCGGTATGTGTCGGTCTTGTGGTCACCGGGCCTGATCCGTTGTTCCTCGATTTGGTATCCAAGCTCGTTGGCGGTCCAGCGGACCTTGCCGCTGCGGTCCACGTCTGCAAAAGACCATAGTTTGATGTGTCTGCTCATGGGGCCTCCCGTTATGCTTCCTCAGCCGCTCACCGAGTCCGGGGTCGTGATCTGCGACCGCTCTGCAATATCCCTGACGAAGCGAAGTATCTGCTTGGAAGTATAGCGTCGCGCGGGTTCCAGCTGTCCTTCATTGGTTGTGCCGATCACTTCACCATCAGGATCGAAGAAAATGGCCACGGGAATTCCCCGGGACAGCGTTACGCCAAGCTCCTTTGCGAGATCCGCGTTCTGGTTGAATTTGCCCACGTCGACATTTACGAACAGGAAGCGATCATCGGTGTATTGCTTCACATCCCCGCTCTTCAGCCGGCGGTGCAGGTTGCGGCAGTCCATGCACCAGTTGGCGCCGAAAGTGATCATCAGGAATTTTTGCTTCTTGATGGCTTCATCGCGAGCCATCGCGACTTCCCTGCGGGCGTCGATGTTGGAGTCATAAGGCGGTGGTTCACCCTCTGCGCTCACACCGGGCAGGACATGGGGCCCGAACAGGTCTTGCGTCAATTCCAGGTTCTCGGTACGCAATTCGCTAAGCAGGTCATTCTGCGTGTCGAGGGTTTCACGACTGACCATTGAGTAGCCCCCGAGCCAAAGTGCGGCGTGATAGATCAACACGCCCACCAACAGGCCACCAACAAATCCCGGCCAGGAAAGGTACTTGTTTATAGGTGTCTCCTTTTGCAGCAGTGGTCGATCCAAGTCGATACCTAATTATTGCAGAAAATTGGATACACGCAGACAGTCATAAATATCAGGCACTTAGAGGTGATTTAATTGCGGAAACAGCAGCGGTGTGCTAAACCTAATGTATGTAACCGGCATATCAATGCCGCAATGGTGAACGAAATGAAGATCCGATTTGTACTTATCAGCGCTATATTAGCGAGTGTATTTGCCTTTGACGCAGTTGCCTGTGGAGACAGTCTGTACCGGGTGGGTAAAGGTGTCTCCTACCGTGTCTATACCGCTCCGCTACCGGGCAGCGTGCTGGTTTACGGACAGTCCGAAGGCGCGAAGCAACTGGCCGAAGCGCTCGCGCAATCCGGTCACGGTGTGCGCCTGGTGGATAACCAGATGGAACTCACCGCGGAGCTGGAAAGCGGCAATTACGATGTCGTGATCGCGCCCTACAGCGACCACGATTCAGTAGAAGCCAGCGCCGGTAATTTCGACTCTCTGCAAACAACCTATCTGCCGGTGGCGATGGACAAAAACGAAGCACAGGCCGCTAACCAGGAATATGAAAAAGTGATGGTGGCCGACAAAGACGAGATCAAGCACTACCTCAAGGCGATCCATAAGTCGCTGAAGAACAAAACATAGATATTTCGCCCGTTTGCGCGGGCGGGTTACCTGAGGGAGACAGGGTTGAGGAGTCTTTTCTACAGAAAGCAGGCGCGCCTTTTCTGGCTCGGCCTGCTTTTTGTTGTTCTGGCAGTCCCGGCCTGGGCGCAAAGCCAGAAAAAGGGTGATGCCTCCCTGAGGATCGAATACCAGTACATCCGCACCGGCGATTTCAAGGACGATAATTTCACGTTTGATTACTGGACAACGGATTCACATATCGCCCTATTGTCCGGGGATTATGCGATCACGGACCGGTGGATGGTCTATGCCGCGATTCCGTATGTGCAGAAGCGTTTCAATGCCGCTCCGGATGACCCTTTTGGGGGTGACCCTCACAATCCGAACGATCCCTGGTGGATCGATTTCGTTCCGCCCGACAAGCGGTTCATCGATGACGAAAAATTCCACGGCGGCTTGCAGGACATGTCCTTCGGGGTGAGCTACCTGGCGCTGGACGGGCCGCTAATGCTCTCGCCTTACATTGGCTACGGCTGGCCGACCACCAACTACCCTTTTTATGCCAAGGCGGCAATCGGCCAGAATCTCTGGACCATTCCGCTCGGCGTGGCAGCGACCTGGATCCCCTATTTTTCTGACTGGCAGTTAGACGGCAACCTGGCCTACGTGTTTTCGGAAAAACCGCTGGACGTCAATGTCGATTACTGGCTGGCCTACCTTTCCGGCAGATACTGGTTCAAGCCGCAATTTGCGATGAATGTTTTCTTTTCCGCCAAGTGGATCCGGAAAGGCCTGGTGATGCCCTGGGACTTCACGGACGATCCCTTCTATGGCAACTATCCGGATGACTTCGACACCATCGAGTGGTGGCAGCATGACCGGCTGCTCAGGCACCGCTTCGTCAACATGGGCATCGGCTTCGACTACTTCATGAACGACAAATACCTTTTGTCCGGCACCTATTTCCAGACCATCTGGTCGGAGCAGACCAACGAGATCGACCGGGCGTTCACCCTGGCCCTGACTCGCTACTGGGGTGCGGAATAACTAGAGTTTGACGTCGAACTCGGCCAGTGTGGCTGGCAATTGTTTCCGTAAGCGTGCCCGGTGATCTTCGATCTGTTTGAGAGTGGCTTGCCAGTCTGGGTGTTCGGAAAAACGTTGCAGGCAATACAGGTCCTGGATATAAGGTTCCCAGGGCAGTCCTGAACTGTCTGTGATGCTCACCAGGTATTGCAGCGCCTCCTCATCACGTTCCAGGATTGCCAGGTTACATCCCCGCCACAGGCCGAGCCAGCCAATATCACCCCACCAGGGACCACTTTCAATCCATTCAGCAAGAGATCTGGCCAGCTCGATAGTCTCCTCTGTTCCGGCACCCGCAAGGGCGTTGATCAGGGTGAAAAAGCCTTCGAGATCCGCCACCGAGCGGGCCATATCATTGAACATCGAATCCGGCAGCCCGGTTGAGCTGAGAACGTGGATTGCCGATTCGAACTGACCCACGGCGTGGTATGCATATGCCAGCAGGTACCTGACCTGCATATCTCCCGGCTCCTCGATCATCCTGAATTCGGCTATATCGATCAACTCGGGATAGCGGCGCATCCTGAACAGAATCCCGATTCCGGGTTCCGGTTCCAGCTTCAGCGAGGTTTCATAATCACCAATGACAGCATACAGTTCGGCCAGCCATTCTATGTGGTCAGGATTTTCCGGCTCCCGGTCCCTGGCGCGAATTGTCCAGGCGATGGCCCGGTCAACTTCGCCCGCCAGGTAATATAACCAGCTGATCAGCCGGAAGGATGGGGCGGTGTCAAACAGCTCCTGGATTCCATCGATGACAGCCGGTACTTTTTCCGCCTGACCGTCCTTACCCAGAAAATCGCCCAGTGCTGCGTGGCGGGACAGGGATAACGGGTCAAGCTCCAGTGCTCGCCGGTAGAACGGTGACAAGTCCTCAACTATTTTCTTGTACGGCTCGTAGGAAAACATCAGGAGATTGGCGTAATTGACCAGCGCATCAGGATTGTTCGGATTGAGCTCTACGGCCCTTGCAAAAGCGCCACGGGCATCCGGTAAGCCTCGTGCCCAGTAAAATTCGCCGAGGGTGTTCTGCACCTCGGACAGGTCAGGGTCAAGCGAGAGCGCTTTGAAGATCGGAGCCTCGGCGGCTTCCAGGTCACCCAGGAAAAGCAATGCGCCCGCCAGCCGGCTATGGGCCAGCGCAGACTGGGGGTCTGCTTCAGTCGCCTCGCGGTACAAGCCTACGGCCTTGAGCAATATGTCCGCATCGACATTCTGCCTGTCACGGACCTGCTGCTCGTAAGAGCGTGCTAACAGCATCAACTCATTGGCTGTTGCGTCGCGGGTCGCCGGTCCGGCCACTTCCAGTTCAGCATCGGCAAGCACCATTCGTGCGACCGTTTCCGCGATAGCCTGCTGGACGCTGAGTAGTTCATTTGGACTGCGCTCAAAAGTTTCAGACCATTGCGCCAGGCCACTATTGCCCTCGATCAGCTGGACCGAAATTTTCAATGAGTTCCCCTGGCGGCGCAGACTCCCTTCCACCAGACTGCCAACTCCCAGTCTGGATGCAATGGTCAGCGCATCGAGGCGCTGTTCACGGGCGGCAATCGACGAGGAGCGCGCAGCAATCCGGATTCCAGAGACCCGTCCGAGTTGGTCACGCAATTCATCGCTTAGCCCGCTGCCGAGGTAAGCCTCATCCGGCTTCAATCCAGACGTATCAAATGGCAGTATCGCAATACTGTTGGGCGCGATGGCGAGTGTCCCGGGTGCGGCTTCCTGTGTTTGCAGTACAGGTTTAATCAGGAAAAACAATCCGGCTGTTCCCGCGATCAGCAGCACCATCGAGGCCGCAATACTGGCCTGGCCTCGTTTGCTGTCGATCGTAGTGCGTTGCAGTCCCTCCGAAGTGATGTCAAAAGTCCAGGCCAGGAACATCGCGACGGGAAAGCCCACCACGAAACCGATCACGGCCAGTGTTGCCACCCACTGCGGCAGGAACAGCTGCTCAACCACGGTAACGGCTACTTCGGTGACACCCCAGGCAACGGCGCCGTATATGGCGGCGGTCTGGAATACTTTCCGCTTGCTGAGCTCTTTGAAAAACGAGTTACCCGCCATGGCTATGTGTCACCAGTCCTTGAGAGGGAAATCCAGGATGGTCGGCGGTGGCCAGGCAAAGCCGGATTCTTCCAGGCGCGCCTCGAAATTGGGGGTGGCCTCGAGGTCGAAAGGCGCTCCGCAGAAACACATCAGCGTGGTCTGGAGCAGTATGAACGGACCGCCGGGACGCTGGTCAATTCGGGTGGCTGCCGCGTTGGCTGCTTCGCGGTTTCCCGATGCCACGGCAGCGAGGATCGATGAATTATCATCCACTCCCTCCTGGGCCAGGTATTCATCCCCCATTCGGCGCACCTGCTTGGGATCGCCGGCCATGGCTTTCCTGAGAAAACCTCCGGGGAAGGGATAAAGGCTGCCCTGGATTGGGTAGTCGTAAGCTTGCGGGTCCTCGTCGTATTTCCCGGCAGCCAGCATGGAAACGAGGCGCAAGTCCCTTACGAAGGGAATGCTCAGGTCCATGGCCTCGGCATCGCGGATCTCCTGCAAGGCGATTTCCGCCTCACCGGCCCAGATCAGCGCGTAGACCAGGTACATGATGCCGACCGCGGACAGTGGGTCACAACGCATGTCGTTCCGGGTCCGCTCCACCATGACTTCTGCCCAGCCATAGGCATCACCCATCTGGTTGATCCAGTTGCCGGAGGAGCACTCATCTGTGCCCAGGACCTCATTCAGCTTGTCTGACAGGCCGGTCCAGTCGTTATTGAAAATGGTGCGTTCGGTTTCCACGGTGACACGCTCAACGCCGGGCTGGGCCGAATCCCAGGCCAGTGCGTACTCATCCTGTAAAGCCTGGATCACCTCCTTGCCCTCGCCTGGATAAGTTTCCTGGCGATAACCGGCGGCCAGTTCGAACAAGTGGTGGCCAAGCAGGTCTGCCCGTTTCAGACGCACATCGGTGAGTTCGGGCGCCACTTCCAGCACCTGGTCAAACCAGGCATTGGCCTCTGCAAGTGCACTCGACACGTTTTCGATGTCGCCATGCGCCTCGGCAAATGCTTCGGAACCCTTCTGGTAGGCAATGAACGCCTCAACGTCACCGATACCCGAACTGCGCATGCGTCTGCGGGCGTCTTCGTCGAGGACCACGTCCAGCACTTCGGCAATGTTCCGGGCGATGTCCTCCTGCACGGCGAAAACATCTTCCAGGGTGCGGTCATAGGTCTGTGACCAGAGGTGGAAGCCATCGGATGCCCTGATCAGCTGGGCCGTGATGCGCACGCGGTCGCGATCGCGCCGCACCGAGCCATCAACCACGTTGGCCACGCCCAGGGTCGCTGCGATTTCGGGTACGGGCAGGTCGGTTCCCTTGAAGTGAAAAGCAGATGTGCGCGCAGTCACCAGCAGTTCGGGCAGCGCAGCGAGGGAGTTGAGGATCTCCTCGGTCAGTCCGTCGGCGAAATATTCGTCATCTTCACCCCGGCTCATCGCGACGAAAGGCAGCACGGCTACCGAGCGGGATTGGGTTACATCCTGCGGGTCATCTGGTGACTGTGCGGTTTCATCCGGCTCAATCTCCAGCAGCGCCGAGTCCACGATGAACCGGTCGAAAATAAAGAAACTCAGTGCTGCCACCAGCAGCACGATGATTGTCCGGTTGAAAGTGCGACGGGTGTAAATGGCGTGGGGTTGAGAGCGGTCGACCTGGTGGTCCCGCTTGACGCCTTCTGCCGTGAGTTCGAATGCCCAGGCCAGGATCAGCGCCGGGACCAGGCCTGCTGCCAGCACGACCACCACGTTGCGCACGGCGCCGTCTCCAAAACCAAATGCCGGGAAGATGGTCTCCACCAGCTGGATGATCAGCCACGACGCCACCAGGTAGGCGGCGCCTACACGGAACACATTGCGGCGTTTAAGTTCTGTGAAAAACGACAACGACGTTCATTCCCAGTCCCGAAGCAGGCTAGATAATGGCGCAGACAGGACAAATTGTCGATTCAATAATCCTGCGGTGGCGTTGCGCGCGCCCTGTCCGGCGCCCAGAACGGCTTGTCTTTCACGGTGCAGCGGGCGACTTTCTGGTAGTGCCTGAGTTCTTTTTCGTAATAGATTTCCGCCCAGATTTCGCCCTTCAGGCAATCCGTGCGGATCATCGCAAGCGCGATATTGGCCTTGACTGCCGGTGACCACATGGCCGAGGTCACGTAGCCTATTTCCTTTTTCTTACAGCTCTTGTCACTGTACAGATACGATCCCCCGGCGGGTTTGTTGCCTTCGATATCCAGCCGGCTCAGCGTGTATTTCGGACCCTGTTGCTTTTCTTTCAGCAGGGCGCTGCGGCCGTTGAAGTGCGGCTTGTTGAAATCGACCAGCCAACCGAGGTTCAGTTCAAATGGAGTCTGGTCGTGTTCAAAATGGATCGTTCTGAGCGCCTCGTTGAACTCCATGTCCGGCATGATGAAGCCGGCTTCCAGTCGAGCCATGTTGGTCGCTTCCTCGCCGAATGGCTGGATGCCGTAATTTTCACCTGCCGCGTACAGCTCGTCCCACAGGTCAAGCGCCAGCCCCGGCCTGATCCAGAGTTCGTAGCCCAGGTCGCCGGTAAAACCGGTGCGCGACACCATCAAAGTGTCGCCGTGGAAAGGGAACCGCAGGATATCGAAAGGTTTTGCCTGCTCGATGCCTTCCAAACCCATTTTTTTCAACACCGCGCAGGATGTTGGCCCCTGCAGCGATAGTGCAGCAAGATCGTCGGTGATGTCGTAAACACTGACATCGTTGAAGCCGTAAGCACTCATTCTCAGCCAGGCGATGCAGGAGCTGCCGCAGGTCAGCATGAACTCGTCACTGCCCAGTTTGAAAATGGTGCCGTCGTCGACCAATCGCCCTTCGTCCGTGCACCAGACAACGTAGGTCACCCGGTTGAGTTTCAGCTTCGTGATGTCCCGGGTAACCATCCGGTTGAGCATCGCTTCAGCATCGCGCCCCTTGACCACGTATTTCTGCATCGGGCAGATGTCGTAAGTGGCGCATTGGTTGCGTACGCAAAAGTACTCGTATTCCGCGTCGTAGTAGTACTCCGCGAACTTGTAACCGTTCCAGGCGGACCACGCGCCACGGATGTTCAGCGCTTTGGCCCTCGGGTAAAACGGTGATTTCTTGAGGCGTTCGCCGGCGTATGGGTCGGTTGCAGTCATAACTTACTCGTCGTAAAAATCGTCTTCCGGAACGGTATTGGCTTTCTTCATATCCATCAGTATCTCCCGGGCCGCATTTGCGCCGCAGGCGGATGAAACGCCGCCACCCGGATGGGTTGACGACCCGCACATGTAGAGATTCTTCACCGGCATCCGGTACTGCGCGTAGCCGGGGAATGGCCGGTTGAAAAGCAACTGGTCGATGGTCAGTTCCCCCTGGAAAATATTGCCTTCGGTCAGGCCAACTTCCTGTTCCAGTTCATAGGGTGTGCGCACTTCCATGTGCACGATCAGGTCCTTGAAGCCCGGACTGAAGCGTTCGATCTTGTCGACTACGGCCTGGCCGAACGCATCACGTTCTTCGGGGGTCCAGGGACCTTCTGCAAGGGTTGGCGGGCAGTACTGAATGAAATTCGACATCCAGTGCTTACCGGGCGGCGCAACGGTCGGATCCCAGGCCGACGGAATGACCGATTCGATAAAGGGGTCCGGAGACCAGCGGCCATGTTTCCAGGCATCGTAGGCCCGCTCCATGGTTTCCAGCGAACCGGTGAAGCCCTGGCCACCGCGGTTGATATAGCGGTTGTCGGGTACATTGGTGAATTTCGGCAAACCGTCCAATGCAATATTGACTTTACCGGAGGAACCGCGGATCTTGAAATTCCTCGCCTTTTCATAAATGCCGGAAGGCAGATCCTTTTTGTCCATTACGCGGGTAAAAGTCCTTTTTGCATCCAGGTTCGATACCACGATGTCTGCATTCAACTCGTCACCATTCTCCAGCGCAACACCTGCCGCCTTGCCGTCCTTAACCAGGATCTGCTCCACGCCTGAGCCGGTGCGGATTTCCGCACCATGCTCCCGGGCAGCGCTGGCCAGGGATTCGGAGATCGCGCCCATGCCACCCCGCGCCAGGCCCCAGGCACCGATATTGCCATCGACATCACCCATTACGTGATGCAGCAAAATGTAGGCGGAGCCGGGGGAATAGACTCCAAGGGCGGTGCCGATGATACCGGGGCTGGCCATGGCGGCCTTGATCAGGCCGTTCTCGAAATAATCTTCCAGGAAGTCGGCTGCGCTGATCGTAAAGAAACGAATGTACTCGTACATTTCCCTTTCGCCCAGCGACCACATCTGCTTGCCCAGGAACAGCAATTCCCTGATGTCGCGCAGCCGCATCCGGGCCGGGTCCGGTGGTGTGCGCAGCAGGGTTTTGCGAATGAACTGGGCATAGCGGGCCAGGTCGGCCTGGAAGCGGTGCATCGAGTCGGCGTCGTGCGGAGAATGACGTTTCAATTCCAGGTGCGCCGCCTCCTCATCCGGATAGTCGATCAGCGTCTGGCCGTCGTCACCAAAATTAACCGTGCCCAGGTAAGGCACCAGGATAAGACCGTGCCGGGTCAGGTCCAGGTCGCGGTGAATGGACTGGCGCATCATGCTGCAGACGTAGGAGCAATTTGAATACACCCAGCCTTCATGCAATTCGAGCGACACTGCGGCGCCGCCCACGAAATCATTTTTCTCGACCACGACGACATCCAGGCCGGCCCTGGCCAGGTAGGCCGCGGTAGTCAGCCCGTTGTGGCCACCGCCGACGATGATGACGTCATGGTTGTTTGCGCTCATCGCAAAATTTCCTGAGCGGCGTTGTGGCCCGGCCCGCCCGCCAGGTCACCGCCTGGATGACAGCCTGCACCGCACAAGTAAAGGCCCGGCAGAGGCGTGCCGTACTGCGCCGCTTCATAGGTGGGCCTCATCATCAGGATCTGATCGATGGCATACTCCGTGTGGTGCCAGTGACCGCCGCTGACCCGGTGTCCGTGTTCCAGGTCGGCCGGCGTAAGCAGTTCAGAACACAGAACCTGATCCCGGATTCCGGGTGCGTACCTGCTTATCGAATTCACCGCGTTTTCGCGTAGTGCATCCCTGGCCGCAGCATCCCAGCCGCCTTTAAGCCGGTAAGGCGCGTACATCACGTGTGCCGACAGCACGTGCTGCCCCTTGGGGGCCAGTGAGGCATCACGCAGGCTGGGAATGGTGATTTCCATTACCGGGTCATCACTGCAACCGCCGTATTTCGCGTGGTCGAATGCAAATTCAATGGCATCCATGTTCGGCGCGATGAGCAGCCGGCCGCCAGGCTGGCCGAGCCCCGCAAATTCAGGGAGGCTGCTGAGCGCCAGGTGTAACTTGGCGACGAAGCCATCGCAGCGCAGGCGCCGGACCCGGTTGGTGAACTGGATTTCCAGGTTTTCGATGCCCACCAGCCGGATGAAAGTAGTTTGCGGATCGGCCGATGAAACCACACGACTGGCCAGGATTCGTTCGCCGCCCGCCAGGATCACACCACTGACTTCGAGGCCATCCGCGCCCGGCTCAACCAGGATGCGGTCAACGGGTGTCCCGGTGTGAATTTCCGCGCCTGCAGTGCGGGCAGATGCCTTCAGAGCGGTGATCAGGTCACCCGGTTCGCCACATAGACCGCCCGCCATTCGGTAAAGCATTTGCAGTACCGCGTTATTCGGGGAGCGCGGCGCCATTTTCGAGCCGATCAAGCCGTCCCAGCACAGCAATGCCTTGAGCAAGTTACTCTCGAATTTCTCGTCCACCAGGTCACGCATGGGCAGCGTCGCCACGCGCATGAATTCGCGCATGTCGTCTTTGCCCAGCAGGCGCAGTTTCAGGCCGATCTGTGCGAATGTCAGCACATCGGACAGCTTGCCTGGCGCCGCTCCTGGAATGGTCTTGAGCCAGAAAGGCTTCAGCGCATCGGCAAATCGCTGCATCTGGGCCTTGAATTTGGGGTAAGCGTCGGCGTCAGCATGGTCTGCGCCAGTGACCGTGTTTTCCAGGGTCGTTACGTGATTGCCGTCCGGGTCCAGGCCAACCAGCGGTAAACGTTCGGCAGACGTTCCAAAACCATGCTTCGCGAGGTCGAGATCGCTGGCAATTTTCTGCGGGAAATGATGCACCGAGTGCGCGACAGGGGCTCTGAATCCCGGGTGAAACTCGTGATTTGCGGCCAGGCCGCCTACCGAGTCTGCCGCTTCGAGCACCAGTACCTTGTGGCCGGCTTTCGCCAGGTAAGCGGCACAGATGAGACCGTTGTGTCCCGCACCGATGATTATCGAGTCGTAGTCAGCCATCTTCCGAGTGATTCGGACCCTGGGTCAGGAAATTGGAAATGCTCTGGTTGACGATATCAGCATGGGTCTCCATTAGCCAGTGTCCGGCTCCGGAAATGCCTTCAGCATGCCCGTTGCTGTCGGCAACGATCTGCAGCCATTTCCCGGAGTGAAACATCAGGGGTTTGCGCTCGCCGAACAGGTAGAGAACGGGGCATTGCGGCCGGTATCTGCCGAGCAGTTCTTTGCGCTTCCAGGGCAGCAACATGCCGCGCCAAAGGTAGAAATAGGGATAGTTATACCGTGAACGGAGATTGGCGCGCTGCCGGCTGGGCACCCGGATGACTTTTGCGACGCCCAATGACAGGATCCTGCCCAGTGGCGGTACCAGTCCGCCGACCAGCCAGCAGAAAACAAGGGACCATTGATACCAGACGATCATCAGGGATGGCTTGAGGCCTGCCGGCTCGATATGGCCGCCAATATCCAGAGCGGTCATATTCTCGATCAGCTCCGGGTAGGTTTTTTCGAACAGGTAGCCGATATAGGCACCCCAGTCATGCGTGACAAGGCTGACTTTTCCCTCAGGTTGTACCTCGCGAACAGTCGTTGCCAGCTGTTCAACCAGCTCGGGAAAGGTAAATCCACCGGCCCTGGTGATCTGCTCCCCGAAATTCGGCAGCGTGATCAGTACGCAACGAAAATCTGCCGCCAGCGCGTCGACCTGGTAACGCCACAGGCTGGCGTTGTCCGGCCAGCCGTGGATAAAAACCAGTGTCGGGCCGCCCGGATTGCCCTCTATCGAGTATTCGCAGGCAGGTGATTGAGCGCCGATGTCTTACACACCAACGATTTCGGGTTTCATGCTGTACATGACGTACAGGACTTCTTCCTGTTCACGCTGGCCCACGTTGTTTTTCTGCATTGCCTGCAGGGCATCATCCAGCACGGCCAGGAATTCATCGCCGCTGATATTCATTCCCCGGTGAGTATCCAGCATGTTCTGGCCTTCATACACATTCGGACCGCCCGTGCCGGCGATAAAAAAAGTGGCCGCGCCATGCTTCAGTGCGGCTGGATCGCTGTTGACGTAGCGAGCGGATATGGCGGGGTTGGCCAGGTGAATGTCTACCAGGTCGCTCGCGAGCTGGTTGCAGCCTTCGGTGCCGCCGAGACGCTCGTAAAGTGATTCAGTCATTCAATTCTCCTCTGTTCCTGTGGATGTCAAGGAAACCAAAACGGCACGGACCTTGTGACTATAGTTCAGTTTCGCGAAGATTGCGCCGTGTCTGATATAGTCGTGAACTGCGATTTTAGCTGCCTTAACAAGGAGGGCATCAGGTGAGCAGGCTGGATGCAACAGAGCCTTTATGTACGAAGCATAGTGATGCAATCGAAGTCCTGGTTAACGGGCGAAGCAAGGACCTGGGTGGATTCTGTGTCCGGCGGGTACTTCCTGCTCCATTGGCTCGCCGAGTGGGCCCGTTTGTGTTTTTCGACGAGATGGGGCCTGCGGACTTCCCTCCCGGCCAGGGCATCAACGTCCGCCCGCACCCACACATTGGTCTGGCAACGGTGACGTTTCTGCTCGAGGGGGAAATTCTGCACCGGGACAGCCTTGGTTATGTCCAGCCCATTAAGCCCGGCGCCGTGAACCTGATGACAGCCGGTAGCGGAATCGTCCATTCCGAGCGGACTGATCCGGCCCTTGAGCACAGCGGTCAGCGATTACATGGCCTGCAGGTGTGGATGGCACTGCCGGAAAACCGGCAGGAAATTGATCCCGGTTTCAAGCATTACCCACAACAGGACCTGCCGGTCGTCAACGAGGATGGCGTGCAAACCACCGTTATCATTGGTGACTACAAGGGAAGAAGCTCCCCCGTGCAGGTGTACGCAAAAACCCTGTACCTGTCGCAGAAACTGGATGAAGGCGCCACGTTGCAATTGAATCCGGGTGTCGAGCAAGTGGCCGTGTACGTGGTAAGCGGCGAAGCGGAACTGAACGGCACTGAGGTCGGGATTGGCGCCATGGCGGTGCTCGCAGCTGGCAGCGTCAGCATCCGAGCCCGGCAGGCCAGCCAGGTCATGGTGATTGGCGGTGAGGATATAGGTCACCGGGAAATGTACTGGAACTTTGTCCATACCTCCAAGGACCGGATCGAAATGGCAAAACAGCAATGGCGCGAGATGAAATTCGCGCCGGTACCCGATGATGACGAGTTTATTCCGCTTCCGCTTCGATAACAGCTATGCCCGGTTGCCCTCACGCTTCTATACGAAGCTGGAGCCAACTCCCGTGCCAAAGCCGGGCCCCGTGCGCGTCAATTCCGGCCTGGCTGATCTGCTGGGAGTAGAGGCAGGCTGGCTGGCTTCCAGGGAGGGCACGCGGGTACTGGCGGGAAACG
>CAJIAU010000298.1_pt1 | contig 13294 bp, 13 predicted proteins | sample 9199171 | NCBI WGS metagenome assembly CAJIAU01 (sample SAMEA7708280, study PRJEB35096) | sediment metagenome | biome: marine neritic benthic zone biome [ENVO:01000025]; feature: sediment [ENVO:00002007]; material: shallow marine sediment [ENVO:03000034] sea grass bed [ENVO_01000059] ...
ATGGCGCCGCAGACCAGGGCCACTGTGCAGATCAGGGTAGCAGCGATTTTCTTCATAACGTTACCTGCTTTTGTGAAGTTATGGGGTCACGGTAGAGTGCCAGAATAAACCGACATGGGTATTCAGGACAAAGGGCTCTGACCCCTTTTTCGACCGGTGATCGGACCAAAGCAGTGATCATGCGCCAGGCTTGAACTGCCGCCAAACAAAGGGGTCAGAGCCCTTTTTGGGCGAGAGATCGGGGTGAAATAATTCGTGCGACGGCATTTCAGGAGCACGCGTTACGGTATTCGGGCGGCAGTTCTTACTCTCCGGCAAAGTCGCTCTCCCTCCCTGCCTGCAATACGGCGGAAGGTGGCAGCGGGTCCAATCTAGCCGGTCCCATTTTCCAACTTCACATTTTCCTACAAGGCACCGGGGCAATATCTTCTGCCTTGCCAGACCTGATGGTGCGATTGTATCCGTTTGGATACAAGCGTACCATGAACACGATTGTCCGGACTGCAAACTTCGACCGATGGCTTGTCAGGCTCAAGGACGCGCGAGGGAAGGCCGTGATCATCAACCGGATCCGTTCCGCGGAACGGGGGTATTTCTGCGACTGTAAAGCAGTAGGCCACGGCGTTTCGGAAATGAGGATTCACAGCGGCCCAGGTTATCGGGTGTACTTTACGCGCATCGGCGAAGTTCGCTATGTCTTGCTTTGCGGCGGCATCAAAGGACACCAACAACGGGATATCCGGCGAGCCCAGAGCATGGCTCGACAATTGAAGCGGAGCTAAATTATGGCCAATACCAATCAACTCGGACTGGCGCCGTTTGACGCCAGCGACTACCTGGATAACGAAGAAGTCATCACCGAGTACCTGGCAGCTGCGCTCGAAGACTCGGACCCGGATGCCTTTCTCGCAGCTGTGTGTGATGTCGCCAAGGCGAGGGGCATGACTGAGGTCGCCGCGAATGCAGGGCTGGGCCGGGAGAGTCTGTATAAAGCACTCAGGCCGGGCGCCCAGCCCCGCTTTGATACGGTACGCCGCTTGCTCATCGCGCTCGGTATGCGGCTGGATGTCGTCGCAGCAAAAATAGCGGAATGACCCCAACAACAAAGGTGTCAGAGCCCTTTATACGGAATGGGGACATTCCGGAAGCCTGGCGCTCGTGGGCCAGGTAAAGCACATAAACTTTGCGAATATTAGGCGGTCAGAAAATCCATGGATTGGTCGAAAAAGCTGAAACCGATTTCAAGTATTATTGCCGTTGTCCTCGCACTCGGGCTCGTGGCGTACGTGCTGTGGCAGCCTTCTCCAGGCGTTGATGACAGAACGCCCCTGCAGAATCCTTCACTGTCGGCTGGCGAGCCCCAGGATCCTGAACCAGAAGCCATTGAGACCAATCCGATTGAACCCCGCACCACGCTTCTGAGCGCGCGGCCGCGTGGAGAGGTTGACGCTTCAGGCAAACGGAACCTTGCGGCGACCGGGGTGACCATTCCGCATGAAGTCGTAATGGAGGATTACAAATCCGATCTTTGGGCCGAGATTCTGGCAAATCCGCCCGAATTCAGACGGCCGGGCGATCCCGCACTCGACGCGGATACGGCCTACAGGCTCTATATGTATTTTGGAAATTGCTCTATCGCGGTCCGCAGCGGCCTACAGATCGATCAGCAGATCGAAAAGATTGAACGTCGAGCGCAAAACGCAAGCGTCAGGTCCCTGGAAGACCTTGAAGGCCGCCTTGATCGAATGATTGATTTTTATGAGTTGTGCCAACCCATACCTCCTGATGTGGACAGTCGCATGGAAGCGGTGATCTGGATGTCCGAAGCAGTCCGTTTGGGTCATGAAATTGCCGAGGTCCAGTTCTACAGAAAGGCCATGGGGTTCATTTTGCGGCACGATCCAAACACCAATAGCCCTCCGTTGGCCATGCAAGATCGAGGGCTGGTCGCTGATTTCAAAACAACGTCACGGCTTGGGCTGGCTCGTGCTCTGGAGAAAGGGCACCCTGAGGCCTACCTGGCTAAATCCCAGGCCGTTCTCGAAGGATTGATCTACCCGAAAGATCCGGTGCTTGCCTATGCTTACGCGCTCAAATCCGAACTCGAGGCAGCGAAAAGTCACATGATCGTCCGCGATGTTGGTCTTTGGAAACAACAGGCCTCAAAATATTTGAGTCAGGAACAAGTCGAAGAGGCCGAGCAATTGGCGCTTGAATTGTAATTATGTATAGACCCTGCTACGCCCCGGTGTTTCCCGCCTCCTCTGCCGTTGACTGTGCATTGCAGAATATTCGACTCACCATTCTGCTGGTCTTTTTGATTCTCATTCTGATCGTCACGTTCGGTAGTGAGGGCATTTTATGCCTGATCCGCAAAACCCAATTCAGAATGAGGCATTGCCGCGAGGGCAATAACGATCCGCGCATTGATCTTGGTTTCACTCTGGATCGCTGGATTGAGCGAACGCCGCGCATTCGCGATGCCATCATCTGGCGCCCCGACGCCACCCGCGCACTGGCGTACCACGACTGGGACCGCGCGGACAAGGATCGGCTTGCGGATGTCTATGAGCGTTTGCGCACGGAGTCCGATGCAGGCCTTGCTGAAGATCCGCCCATCATGGGATTTCAGTATTACGATGAAGGCCGCGGGGAGCTGGACAACCACGTGGTCGTGACGGCATATTCCCTCGACGTCGCACGGCAGACTTTTTTTGCCCAGGTGGCGCAGTCGTTGCTGGTCGAAATCGAGGAGCGTGTGCCCTGGCGCCTGGCGGCTTTGTCAGATGAATACCTGGCTTTCCTGTTCGACAGCCAGAATACCTACCTCTGGAACAACGATCTGGACTTGCACAGCCTGAACCTGTTCGTGGGCAAGGCGACGCCGGGCGATCCAGGCCGAATATATTCCTGGTTGTCGCACAGCGATTTCATACGCGCCACCCCCCGTGAGACGATTATTGCGCTTCTCGAGTGGTGCCGAGGCTTGTTTCACGACGGCACGCTGGAAGATTCCAGCGGTGTGGTGCTTTGGTACGCCGGAAGCCGCGACGGCAACCTGGCGCACTGGCAATACGAAGGATTTCCTCCGGTTGAACGCACCCTCAATGGTACCCGGCGCGGGGGCTCACCGCGGCTGCTCAACTGGACCCACGGCTGCCAGGGGACCACCGGAATGTTGCGCAGCGTTTTGAGGGCGGTGAACATTCCGGTAAAGCGGGAAGACGGCTGCGGCCATGCCATTCCCCATTTTCTGACTGAAGGCGAGTTTCTGTCGCACGGTGATGATCCCTATCACCGCGACATGAAAGGATCATCATCCCAGGTACCGATGGAGGCGATTTTGCTCAGTGTTGATTTGCTGGACGGTTTTTTTGACGATTGCCGCGAGGGTCACAGCCGGGTGGGCTGGGGTGTCTCAGACGCCCTGGCAAGACTGCTGCCCGATCCGATTCTGCAAATGCGCTGTCGCGACCTGGCCAGTGGTTCCGGCCGCACCGGGGGCGAGGTTTTCGCCTTGTTCGGCCGCCATTTCACCGAAGCCGAGTTGCTGGACCGCGAGCTGTGGGCCCGGATGGATGCCGCCATTGAAGCGCGAGGTGACTGTGACGTAATTCTCGGGCCAGATTGAACAGTCAGCCTCGGCGCAGGTCGCTGATCAGCGCCAGCACCTTCCAGTCTTCGACCGGGAAGCGCACACTGTCTTCCTCCTCGCCATACTGTCGCACCAAGTCGTTTAGCAGGCCCTGGTTGAAGTCGAAGATGCCGACTGCGTGCATCGCCCAACCGCCGAACAGGCGGCTTTCCACGCTTCCGAAACTGATCAGCTGGACCTCGTCGTGCCGCGGATCGCGGGCGATGCGCACGAACAGGCGGTTGATCTCGTCGAAATCCCCTTCCAGGACCTGCAGGAAATGCGTGCGGGTCGCCAGCAGAACGCCGGTAATGCCGGCCTTCTCGTTATTCGGTTCGCTGGTGCCGATCAGTTCGTTGACGAAATCCCAGTCGATGGGCTGGGTGGAGCGGCTCTTGTAGATGAGACGAAACATATAAACCCCGGTCGTCCTGTCTCTTGCGATTGTAGCAAATGGTCGCCGGAGTGATGACGGCTCGCCGCTTGGTGTACCTTTCAATGTCCCCGCAAAATAAAGGGCTCTGACCCCTTTTCCGGGCCCCTTTTCCGCAATTTCAGTAGCCTCGAATGAGCGTCCTGGCCTGGTTGATCTGTTGTCTCAGCTGTTGTGTCGTCGGGCCGTCAATCAATCCCGAGACATGGGACTCGGCATTTTCCACATGCTCAAGCGCTTTACTCGTTTCTCCGATGTTGGCTTCGGAATAGGCCCACGCTATTTCAGTCCAGATGTGGGTGCTTTGTTTTGTGTACTCGTTATAGGAGACATTCTTGAAGTCCGAAAAAACATTCAGTGCTCTTTGAAAATCGACCCTGCCCGCTTCGGGTCGGTTTGTAGAGAAATACAGGCCTGCACGTAATCGCAGCGCGCCAACGCGGTCGTTCATATCCGTGGAGTGCTCAATGGCCTTGGTAAACATCTGCGCCGCGCCATCTACGTCATAAGCCATCTGCAGGGCAGAACCGATGGCATGATATTCAGTGGCAGAGATAAAACTGGACGGTATCTCATTGGAAAGTTCAGCGGCCTGTCTGGCGAGCATGGTATTTTCCTGGTTGATGAAACCTCCGATGGTCGCTACCGCCGCGGCGTCGACAACTTCGTACTTTTTCGTGATCTCATAGTTCTCGAGCGGCAAGGCGGCAAGCCTTTGCAGAAGGCCCCGCAACTCGATGCGGGCCGCCTGGATGTCCTGGCTCTCAATCCTCTTGTACGAGACATAGGTCGTTCCAAAAGAGAACAACAGGGCGGCTACCGATATGATCGTCGGGACGTTTCGGTACCAGGGTGAGCGCTGTGACTGCACGGCGATTTGCAGCGCATCGACTTCTCGCTTCAGGAGTTGCAGGTCAACGGCTTGGTTTCCGCTTTTCCGATCTTCAGATTGCATGGCTTTTTCTCCAGGGTTTGCGTCTCAATCTTTCCTTTTCATCAGTAGACAACGATTGCCGCCTGCCAGTATTGGGCAATATCGAGAAAAGGCACCGGCTGAGTAAAGAATCCCATCGGGTCGTTGATATACAAAATCGGTTTATCGCCCTGGGGAGTTGAAGACCATTCCATCCCCCGAATGACGACCACGTGCCCCGAATAGGGTGAAGTCTTCACTGCCATGATGATTGCACGACCCGATGACAGGGCCTGATAGACAGTCATCGGGTCGGCGGGAAGCGCAATGGATGACCAGCGCCCCCCAAAATGCGCTATGAGCGCCTGAATCTGTTGCAGGCTACCGGTTGTCATACATGGCGTAGGGAACTGGCAACAGAAAGCAGGTAACTGGTTATAGGCCACGGCAACCAGTCCACATTGTGGCGGAGTTCCTGCCGGACCGTTGATACGATAAATGATTTGTTGCGCCACCGCTGCCCAGCACCACACGGCTGTCTCCTGCGGTATGTTCTGTATTCCCAGATCGACAGGAGGAGGTGTTTGGGCTCGAGCCTGGGCAGAGCAAAAAACAGCGCTGAAGATGATAAACAGAATGAGTCTTTTCATGCGTAGTCCTTCGGATCTCCCGAGCACAAACGGGATTAAGATCGCGTCTGCATGAGCGAATGATCCTGTCTTCTGAATTTCGTAGTGAGTGTGTGAAGGGGCGGAAAACTCTCATCGACCGCAGAAAAGGGGTCAGAGCCCTTTTTGCGCCGCCCAAGTCTGCAGAGCAAAGGCTTCGGACATGCGATCATTCTACCCCAGCATGTCTGTTTTCATTCAGGAGCGCGCGCTGGACGGGCCGCCCATCTTGACTATGAGCCTTGCGCTATCCACTATCATTTGTGCCTGAAGAAGGACAACATATGGCCGAGCTCGAAGAAACCCGCGTATTTACACCGGCGCAGTTGATTGCCTGGGCTGATGGGAGTGCGAATGCTACGCGTCTGAGAACCTACCGGGACGTTCTTCCGGGTGGATTCATGGCCGCCCTGGTTCCGGCCCGAATAGAGTGGAAAGCGAGCGATCCGTTCGGGGACGAGCCCTTCGCCATTATCCGCAACGTGAATTATGGCGGTAACCCTTTTGACAAAACCACAGTGCTGCATCGGGCCCGCGTTCCGTTGGACGGTATTGCCTTTGTTGAGCTGACCCTGGTTCCATCCACCCGCGGGGGGCTTCGCGCACTGGCGCATCATGCCCAGCTGAGGTTTGTGTTCAAGCCGGAAAAACGTCCCGTGCTTCTCTCTCTGGCTGATTCCGTGGTCGGTTCGGCCGCCTGTATTCCGGACCTGGTGCTGAGCTGGGAAACCTGGCACGAGACGAGTGTTCGTTACAGTGGAATCAAGGGACTGGACGCCGCCTCCTACAAGCTCAGCATGCGGGCCTACGCAGGCCCCCAACGATTTCTGGAAGACACTCTGCGCGGACGGGACTGGTTCAGTTATCGTGTCCGGATGCCGGGTGGTGAGCAAGGAAATTCCGAGTTGCTGAAAGTGGTGCTGACACTGGGCGACGGGGTGGCGAAAAACACGCTGGCTTACTTGCTGGATAAGGGCGAAGAGGAGTTTTTGAAATACGGCCCTCCCGATGATACCGATACCGCGTCCCCTTCTGACTGGCAAAAAATGCGTGAACTTCTGATGGAGAAAGAAAACACTGATACGCCGCTTCCGAGCCTGTCTCGCGATCAGGACGGCTATCAGACACTGGTACGGTCCTGCGCCACGCTGGCCAGGTACGCCATTCTCACGGCCACTGACCGGCTCATTCACAGGGGCGTCAGCGAAGGGGTGACTGCCGGCGCCGTTCCGAAACCCCTGATGGGCGAGCCCACCCAATGGATGAAAAATCTTGCCCATGCCAATCTGAAGGGAATGTTCGTCAGGGCGCCATTGGCGCTTGCCTACATCCTGCGCCACCCGGAAGCCATTCCCGACAAAATCCCCATTGAACTCGCGGACGCCGGCCTGGTGGAAAAAAGGGATGGAAAAGCCTGGGTTGTAAAATACTCGCCCAAGGGTAAAAAGCCCTATGACCGTTCGGGTATGTGCGGGCTGGACCCTGATTCGTGATTTCAGGTATTCAAGGAAAGGAGTGAGGCGTGTCTGAAGACATCAAGCAGGCCATTGCAGTCCGCGCCGTTTCGGATGCGGCAACACCCTACCTGGAAAGACTGCAACTGCTTGATCCACAGACTTTACAGGGCAAAATGCCGCGCAAACTGATCGTTGCCGAGTTGGCGGCCGCAGGAAATATCTAAAAAATATTTGGGCCCAGGATAAAGACTCCAATTGCTTTTTGGGTCGTTCCAAAGAGGCTATTACCCTGAATCCACTACTCCCGCCCTGCCCTTTTCCTAACCCACGTCACGGACCCCGGCCGGGAAACAGGCGTAATATCTTCTGGAACGTCAAGCGTTTGCCGACATGGGTGCGGAAAAGTGACCAGCGAAGTGCATTTGGCGGAACAAGTCGAAAGCCGGTTCATGAAAGCCGGGATCGACTACCAGAAGGACGTGTCGCTCAAGGGCCTGCAGACGGACTTTTTCGTCCAGTCCGCCGATGGCAGGCGGCTGGCTGTCGAATTGAAACGCTGGCGCTGGTTCGACAATGGCAATGTCGCGCGCGCGGCCAGCCTGTCCAGCAAGATGTCCAAACAAATTAAAACGGATGAAGTGTTCATTGTCCTCGATGGCATCAAGAACAACCACCCTTCGCGCAATGTGTACAAGGTCGACGGAATTACCGGGGCAGTCGAGCAATGGCTGGCCAAATCCAAGGGCAGGCGCAAAGTCAACAGGGCGTTTCCGGGCCATGTCGAGCGGAAAATCTTCGCCGCCATGCCGTTCGCCGGTAAATACGACGACACTTTCCTCACCGCCATCCGGTATGCCGCGGACGCTGTGAACGCCACCGCGGTGCGGACCGACAGCATTCATTTTTCAGGAGATATCGTGCAGAAGATCGGTGAGGAGATCCGGGAGAGTACCGCCCTGGTGGTCGATTTTTCAGAAGCAAAAGCCAACGTCATGTTCGAAGCCGGGTTTGCCCATGCACTGGGAAAGCCCTGCGCTCATATCAGTTCAACCCCGACCGGGAAACTGCCGTTCGATGTCAATCATCTGAACATTATCCACTACGAAATCGGCCAGACGAACGCCCTGAAACGCGGCCTTGCAGATCGACTCGAGGCGGTCCTTGCAGGCAGCTAGTGGCGGCAAAAAGGAGCCGGTCGCCCTTCACGTAAATACATCCGGCCCCAATCCGCCCCTTCCCCGGTTGACCTGCATCACCCGGTCCGGTGCGTTCCGGGAGTACCGTGAAAGGGAGTGAAACCGGCACGGGACGACACCATGAACATCAACGGCCTGCACCTGCTGCTGACCTACCAGTGCAATTTCGAGTGCGATCACTGCTTCGTCTGGGGTGGTCCTGATCAGTACGGCACCATGACGCTCGACACCATCGGCGAGATCCTGCGGCAGGCGCGGGAGGCGGGCACGGTCGAGTGGATCTACTTCGAGGGCGGCGAGCCGTTCCTCTATTACGCTGCTCTGCTCCGCGGGGTGGAAACGGCGGCTGAGGCCGGCTTCAAGGTGGGCATTGTCTCCAACGCCTACTGGGCCACCGGCGCCGAAGATGCGCTGACCAGCCTGCGGCCCTTCGCCGGCCTGGTGCAGGACTTCTCGATCAGCAGTGACGCCTACCACTGGAACGACAGCGACGATCACCGCACCCGCACGGCGCAGGCGGCGGCGGAGGAACTTGAAATCCCGATGAACGTCATCAGCATCGCCCCGCCCGAGACCACGCACGTGGCGTGCAGCCACGGCCAGATCGCCCCCGGCGAGTCGGCGGTGGTGTTCCGCGGCCGCGCGGCGCAGCGTCTGGCGGCACGGGCGGATACCCACCCCTGGGAGCAGTTCACCGAGTGCCCCTTCGAAGACCTGCGCGAGCCCGGGCGCGTGCACCTCGATGCCTTGGGCTACGTGCACATCTGCCAGGGCATTACGCTGGGCAACCTGCTGCAGCGGCCACTGGCCGAACTGTTCGAGAGCTACGACCCCGCGGCCCATCCGGTGACGGGTCCGCTGCTCGACGGCGGCCCGGCCGAACTGGTGCGTCGCTACGACCTGCCTTGCCGGGCAGGATACTGCGACGCCTGCCACCTGTGCGACACGTCCCGCCGCGCCCTGCGCGCACGCTTCCCCGAGCTGCTGGCGCCGGACCAGATGTACGGTGGTAGCGAGTCCGGCCAGACGTAAAGACAGGCCGGGGCATCGGCCCCGTGCAGCCAATTTCCGCGCCTTGAACTAGAATTAAAGAAGGAGATACCGAAATCCCCGGCAAATAGGCCAAGCGATGTCTACGCTTACCAACAACGGCCTCCCGGACAAAACCGAACGGCCGCGCGCGCACGATTACGACAAGCACCGTTATCAATGGCGCTACGGGCGCATCCCCGGCGAAATTAAAAAAGACGGCGTTTCCATGAAAAGCCCTTTCCTGGAAACGGGCGTGTTCATCGTGCACGGAATCGGGGACCAGGAAGACGCCGATTCGGCGGTTTCCATGCGCCTGGGGGTCGAGGACGCCCTGCAGAAAATCGAGCTGAAGAACTGGAGTGACGAAGGGCGAGACCAGTGGATTCTCCCGGCGCCCTATCTCTACGACGGCTACTGGGCGAAGTACACGGACCTGGAAACCTTCGCCGATGACCTGCAAGACGACCTCGCCGTGCTCACCGAGCGGCAGGCGCATTTCTTCAGGCGGGCCTGGGCGAAACGGGCCAGTGGCTGGTGGCGCTCGTACCGCTGGATGATCAAGCAGGGATGGAAGCTGGTCCTCTCCTCTGAGGAATGGCAAGAAACACTCTTCTACGGATTTCTCACGATCCTGCTGGTGCTCTTCCTTCCTCTGACCGGCTTGATTCCCGCCGCCCGCAACTTTCTGCGCGATTACATCAGCGATGCGCGCCTCTACCTGGAGCCCAAGGGCGACTTCGAACTGGAAATGGTGCAGCTGATCGACCGTCGGGTGGGGCGCGCCTTCCTGCGAATGCTCGGCCTGGACTGGGATTTCCGCACGCTGGACAAGTACAAGGGCCTGGTCGTCAATGGCCAGCCGAAAACATTCGACCGGGTGGTCTGGGTGGCGCACAGCCTGGGGACGGTCATCAGCTACAACGTGATCGGAGATATCCTGAACAAATGCCAATCGATCCGTGATGACTTCAACGGGAAAAAACTGACCAAAAAGCAAAACGAGCTACTGAAAAATATCGGCGTGGTCGAAGAAGGCATTGCGCGGTTCATCACGTTCGGCAGCCCGCTGGACAAGGTGCTGCTCCTGTATCAAAGGGCCGCGCCATCCGTTGCTGCAAGCAACGGGACACATCGGGTATTGCGCCGCTGGCCGGACGGTTTCCTGTCACGCGCCAACGGAAAGCTGAATGAGGCAGCGGGGACCGGGGACAGGAACCTCGCCTGGTGGATCAATTTCTTCTACATCAGCGATCCCATCAGCGGCCGGCTGGATGAGATCGCCACATTTATCGACAAACCCGGCGATGGCGTGAGTCGGTTGATCCGTAACCTCAGCCCGAGGGGCTGGCGAATCCCGATCGACTCGCACAACCGCTACTGGAAAGACCCCGGTTTCGCCACCAAGGTGTTGGAAGCCGCACTGTTCGGCTATACCAAGGAGGTCCTTCACCTGCCGACGAAACGGCAATTCGAAGACGCGGTGAAGGAACGCGAACCGGGGATCAGCGAGGAAGACATCGAGAAGAAATATCACTTCGTGCGCGTCTGGCCGGAACAGCTGCACAACTGGCTGATCGGTACTTTCCTGTTCTTCCTCACCGTAACGGTCATCGCGGCGCTCATCCTCGCCTGGTGGCTGTTGAAAGATTACCTCTGGCCGCTGCTGCAGTGGCTGATGATGCGCCGTTAAGCCGAGGCAGGATCGGCGAATTCGACAGGACAGGACAGGCAAGTGAAAAGAAAATCGCACAAGGCCACCATCCACAGTTACGAGGTCAGCAAGTACGTCATCAACTACTTCGGTGGTGGCAAGCGCTCGATCCGGCCTTACAAGTTTCGCGCCATCATTTCACTGTACAATAAAAAGCGGCTGATCGGAGAACTGCGCTTTCACCGTCACGAAAGCACCCTGCCGGCATCGGACGAACTGATCGGTGAGCGCCAGGTGGTGTCACATTTCCCGGCCGCGGACTTTCTGCCGGTAAGCGATTTCCTACGCAACGAAAAACCCGTTTTCCTGCACTATTACGACCACTTGCCCACCATGGCGCACCTCTCCACGGACGAGGAGCCCGTCGGCGAAGGCGAGTTGGACGGCACCCCCCTGTGTGACCATTCCGACATCCTGCGAGGAGCCCCGGATTCTTGAACCCCTCTGAAGGGTTGGTTTTGCCGCCGCAAGCGGGCACGGTAAACAGATATTTGGTTTTCTAATAATAAATTGCGGCGATGGCAAAAATAAAGAACAGGAACATGTACACCCATCGCGCAATGGCGTTCGCCTTCAACGCCAGGTCCATGCGATCGGAATTCGCCCAGCGACTGCCCAGAACCGCCACGCCAAGCGCCATGAATACCATGAGGGTACAGCCGAGCACAAAAATATCCGCCTTGGTCAGATAGGAGACTTTCGGCAGCCCGAGCCGAATGCTCACGCCCAGCGCGATCAGTGAAAATATCGACGCGGTGGATATGGCGATTCGCGGCGGAACGATACTGGGCTGCAGCCAGAACACGGTCCAAGCCATGAAAATGATCAGCGACATGGGAATCAGCATGGTCAGAACGTAGTAGTCTGAATCACGACTTGCCTCGATGGTGTAGGTCAGCTGGGGTAATACATCATCGCTCATAGGCACTTCAAAGCCGCCTGCGTCCGGCTCCAGGAGTTTCAGTCGCCAGCCCTCGATACTGAATTTTTCCGCCTGGCTGTGGATGACCGAATCGTGAGAAAACACCAATTCGTCCGTGGTGTATGCATATGAAACGATGTTGATCGCCAGCCGCTGCACATCGAAGGGGAATTCCCTGAATTCCAGGTTGGCCGCAAGTTCCCCGGACACCCGGTTCTCAAATCGCACATTACCCTCGTCGTCGACCTCCACACCTTCCCGTAACCTGTTGGTCAACCCGCGATCATTGATAACCAGAATTCTCGGCGTCCAGACGTCGTCCAACGACATGAAACGCTTTTGTCCCTTCCTTTCCGCCCGGGGCAGCGCGAGGCGCGGATCCTGCCAATCGGCAGCGATGAACATGTCAACGCTGAAACGCTGGTTGACGTCATCGATTTCATCGACATCGATGACGAATACACCGACTTTGACGACCGTCTTCTCGCCATTTATGGACGGGCGTTCACCCCGCAGCAACGACGTGGAGATGTCCGGGTCCGCGGTCGATGCCGCTACGCCGGGCGCGGCCAACACGACCAGCCAAAGGATCCGGGCCATGCTCACCCGCCAACCGCCTGTAAGCCATCTGTTTTCACCACCACCCATCGAGTTTTCTCCTCCCGCCGGTTTCAGCATTATCCCCTATTACCTCGTACCGCCTCCAGCCATATCAGACCCCCTGAAGAGACCTGGACTATACTGAAAACCGACAAAGGACCGGCCCATGGAAGCATTCGCAGAACTCACAGTCAACGCACTCGCCCTGGTCATCCCGCAGGCCCGGTTCGGTATCGCGGTCCGCCGATGATCCGCCTGCTGGCCCTGGTCCTGCTGATGCTGGTCGACGCCTTGCCGGCGGATTCTTTCGATCCCTCACGGTTGCAGGGCCTGGGCGACACCCGCTATCACGCATTCGAGTCGGAAACCCTTGGCCATGTCCTGCACATCTATGTTCGTATTCCCGAGGGTGCGGAACAGAACCCGGTCCGGCGCTATCCAACGGTCTACCTGCTGGACGGTGGTATCAACTTCCCATTGCTGTCGTCCTACTACCATTTCTTGCGGATCGGCGAAGAACTTCCGGCGTTGGTGCTGGTGGGCATTTCCTACGGCAGCGATACCTTCGATGGCGGTAATTTCCGCAGCAGCGATTTCACGGCGCCGGCGCAGGACCGCGCCTGGTGGGGCAAGGCGCCGGTGTTCCAGTCGGTGCTGGAACGTGAGTTGATGCCGATGATCGAAGCGCGGTACCCGTCGGACTCCGGACAACGGATCATTTTCGGGCA
>CAJIAU010000179.1_pt1 | contig 13182 bp, 13 predicted proteins | sample 9199171 | NCBI WGS metagenome assembly CAJIAU01 (sample SAMEA7708280, study PRJEB35096) | sediment metagenome | biome: marine neritic benthic zone biome [ENVO:01000025]; feature: sediment [ENVO:00002007]; material: shallow marine sediment [ENVO:03000034] sea grass bed [ENVO_01000059] ...
AGGGCGCCGTTACGCCGGGTGACCGGAGCGCCTTGCTGGAACGCAGCCGGCACTTTCTGTCGCAAAGGCCCCTGGTTGCGGAAAACCAGGCCTTTGGATTACGGGAATCGATGGAGAAAACCATGGAAATCTATCAATCTGCAAGGGCAGACAAGCTCTCATGAAGCTGTTTTTCAGAAAATTTCAGTCAGAGTGGGCCAGTTGGCTTGCCGTCGCCTTCGTGGCCCTGCTTCCTTTCGGTCGGCTGGCAGAACTGCCGTTGTCGATCTTCGCCCTCTCGCTGCTGGTGCTGTCGCGGTCGGCTGAGAACCGCCAACGTATCCGCAATGCATCCCTGTTTGTGCTGCCCCTGTTTCTTTGCTTCTGGTTACCCATGGTTATCTCCAGTTTCGACTCGTTCTACCCGGCCAAAAGCTGGATCAGCAGCATGGCAGCATTACGGTTCCTGGCCGCGGCACTGGCCATGACGCTTTTGCTGGGCAGCGCTTCGGCCAGGGAGCGCGTGCTGCGGTGGACAGCCTACCTGTTGCTGTTCTGGGCGGCCGATGCCTTCATCCAGTTGTTCTTCGGGCGCGACCTGTTCGGAATCGCCATGCATCCAGACCGGCTCAACGCCCTGTTCGTGAAGAAATACCAGTTCTTCGGACCCACACTTGCGATGCTGTCGCCACTGGTGCTGGAGCATGCGAGACGGGAGTGGCGGCCCTGGGCCTGGGCAGTTTCATTCGCGCTGATTCTCGGCGCGGTGATGATTGCAGGTATGCGGGCCGGCTGGCTCACGATGGCCCTGGTGCTGGGCACCTACATGATGTTGATGCTCAAACGTGAAAACAGGGAATTGCGCCGGACCATGTTCACCATTCCGGCCCTGGCTGTGGTTGTACTTGCGGTCAGCTACTTTGCCTCACCATTGTTCCAGGAACGCCTGGATGTAACCCGCGCATTCACCTCGGGCGTGGAAAAGAGCCTGGATACCTCGTCAATGGAAAGAGTGCCAATTTTCAGTACTGCACTGACCATGTACCGCGAACATCCGGTCAACGGCGTCGGCGTAAGAGCCTTTCCCAGGGCCTACATGGTTTATGCCGAACCGGGTGACATCCACATCAGGAAATCCGGAGGCGTGTCAGGCGCCACCCATGCCCACAACGTGATACTGGAGATCATGTCGGACACGGGAACCATTGGATTGCTGGGCCTGCTGTTTGCGATTGGCTTTTTGTGGCTGCATTTCAGGAAGATCACGCCGGCAGAACGCCAGGATGCCTTCCCGTACGCTCTCGCAGTGCTGTTGATACTCTTTCCTTTCAACTCGCATTTCGCGATTTACGGTACCTATACCTCTTCACTGGTCTGGTTTCTGATGGGACTATGGAGCGCTTCGTTGAGGCACGATCGATAATCTTCAAATGAGTGATCGCAACACGGCAGCAGTGATCACCGCCACGGTCAGCAGAAAAAATACCCGAATGACGTTTTTCATGTTGGCGCACCGCGGTGGACACTGAAATCCCGATGATATACTCGATGGACAGATGCGCAAGCTTTATTCCCTCTTCATTTACCTGCTGACGCCACTGGCGCTTCTGCATCTGGCGTTCCGCGGCCTGCGCAATCGCGAGTATCTGAAGCGGTGGTCCGAACGCTTTGCATTCTTCAATGCTCCCAACGAAACCGGAGGCATTGTCGTACATGCAGCCTCGATGGGCGAGGTCAACGCGGCAAGCACCCTGATCCGGGAGCTGCTCGATCGTTATCCGGAGTATCCGCTTTGTATCACGACACTGACCCCGACCGGTTCCGACAAGGTGAGAACTCTTTTTCCCGGCAACGTCTTCCATGTTTATGCACCCCTTGACCTGCCGGGCGCAGTGCGGCGTTTTTTTGACCGGACCCGGCCACGCCTGTTGATCATCATGGAAACGGAAATCTGGCCGAACTTTTTTTATGAGGCGGCCGGTCAGGACATCCCTGTTGTGATCGCCAATGCCCGCATTTCCGACAACTCGATTGGCTCTTACCGGCGCCTGGTCCAGTTCATCCGTCCCGCCCTGAAAAGAGTTTCCCAAATCGGTGCCCAGAGCCGTCTGGATGCGGAACGCCTGCTTGAAATCGGTGCGGACCCGGACCGAATTTCAATTACGGGCAATCTGAAGTTCGACGTCGATCTCCCGCTTAGCCTGCTCGAGCAAGCTGAACCCATCCGGCTGGCCTGGGGCACAGACCGGCTGGTGCTGTTGGCAGGCAGCACCCATGAAGCAGATGAAGCTGCAGTGATCAAGGCTTTCAAGACGCTGCTTGCTGAGTTTACGACCGCGCTGCTGGTGCTGGTGCCGCGTCACCCCGAACGTTTTGGCCGGGCTGCCCAACTCGCCGGTGCGGCGGGCCTGCGGGTGTCACTACGGAGCGAGGGTATCAGCTGTCCAAGAAGCACCCAATGCTTCATCATTGATTCGATGGGGGAATTGATGCGGTATTACGCGGCGTGCGATGTCGCTTTCGTCGGTGGCAGCATGGACCGCGTTGGTGGTCAGAACGTGCTCGAACCTGCTGCCATGGGCAAACCGGTGATCGTCGGGCCATACACGTTCAACTTCAAGGAAATTACCGGGCAATTGATCGAATGTGGGGCCGCCTTCCGTGTTGAGGATGCCACCGAACTGAACAGTACGGTAAGCCGGCTATTCAATGACCCGGAATTGCGGGACCGGATGGGGCAAACCGGCATGAACCTGGTGAAAAGCGGCCAGGGTGCGCTGGAGCGCACCCTGGAGTTGATTAATGGAGTGCTTACTGAAGCAGTTGATTGACCACGCGCAGGTCTTCTGAACTCAACAGGCCCGCGGTCGCTTTGAGCCGCAGGTGGTTAATGATATACGCGTGGCGCGCAACCGAATTATCCCGTTGCGCCTGGTATTTCCGCTGCTCGGCGATCAACACATCCACGATCGTACGAGTACCTACCTCAAAGCCCGCCTGGGTTGCCTCCAGGGCGCTTTCGGCCGAAATACTGGCCTGTTCGAACGCCTGTACTTCCTGGATACCCGCGATGACCGCGCGGTAAGCGTTCTGGGTCTCACGAACCGCGCCCCTCTGGACATCATCCAGGTCCTGGCCGGTTGCATCCAGTAATTTACGGGCCTGGCGGGTCCGGTAGGTTACACGCCCACCTTCGTAAATGGGTATGTCGAGGAAAAGACCGATACGCCAGTCGTCTACCTTGAGCGAGGAATTGAACTGCACCAGTTCACCATTATCATTGAAGTCGTTCTGTTGGAATTCGTTATTCTTGAACTTGTCGTAAGTCGCGATCAGGTCCAGCGTCGGATAATGTCCCGAACGCTCCAGTCGCATCGTGGCGCCTGCAACATCCACAGCTGCGCGGCTTGACAGGACCGCTGGGTTGGTCTGCAAAGCCATGTCGACCCACTCATCGGCATTGATCGGATCCGGTTCCACCAGCGGAAGCACTTCCTGCAGCGCGTCATAAGTTTCGAAATATTTCCCCGTCAATTCCCGCAGGGCTTCCTTTGCATCAGCAAGATCATTGCGGGCGACAATCGCCCGGGCGCGTGCGTTGTCGTAACTGGCACGGGCCTCGTGCACGTCTGTTACGGCTGTCAGACCTACTTCGAACCGCTGTTCCGCCTGTTCGAACTGACGCTGAAAGGCTTTTTCTTCCGCTTCGGCAAATATCACGCCATCGGTGAAGGTCAGCACCAGGAAATAGCTTTCGGAAACGCGCAGCAAAAAGTCCTGGTAAGCGATTGCATAGATCGCATCGGCCTGGCTGATCTGGCCGCGGGCGATGTCCAGCGTTTCATAGTTGGCCTGGCGATACAGGCTTTGCCGCAAATCCAGACCGTAATTTCGGTTGTCGATATCCTGATCATCGATGTCCAGGCCCGGAATGTCGGTTTCACTGTTACCCCAATTCCATGAACCGGTTGCGCCCAGTTGGGGCAGCAGGTTGGCTCGGGCGATGTACCTCTGTTCACCCGTTGCTTCGCGCCGGAACTCGGCTGCCTGCAGTCTGGCATCGTAGTCCCGCGCCAGGTCATGAACACCGACCAGATCCACGGCTCCGGCCGGCGTGGAAAACAGCAATGCTGCGCCGGCAAGGCCCAGCAACTTGATATTAATAGCCATAAATTGACTCCAAAACCTCAAAATTCGAATTCCGGCGGTAATTCCGCATTAACCAGCCGGGGTAAGTCTGTTTCCAGCAGACTTTCTTCCGCCCATTCAGAGACATCCAGGCGAGTCAGCATACGCGCGTGCATGGCCGGTGAATCCCCGGTGACCACAAACATCCTGCCACCGGGATTTACCCAGCCTTTGAACTGCTCAGGCACCATGGGTACCGACCCGGTGACGACAACCACGTCATGGGCCTGCTCTGGCTGCCAGCCTGACATGGCGTCGCCGATAAACAGCTCTGCATTGCCGATTCCCTGGTCATTGAGCTTCAACGCAGCCTCGTTGTGCAATTCCTCGAAGATCTCCACGCTGACCACGCGCCTGGCCAGCCTTGACAGGCAGGCGGTCATGAATCCGCTGCCGGTTCCGATTTCAAGGACGGTCTCGTCTTCCTTCAGATCGAGAGCCTGCAGCATGCGTGCTTCGATCTTGGGCCGCATCATGACCTGGTCGCATGGCAGGGGTACGGCGATGTCGGCAAATGCAAGCTTGCGGTAGCGAACCGGAACAAAGTCCTCACGGTGAATGGATTCGAGTAATGACAGCACCTTGCTGTCAAGCACTTCCCAGGGTCGAATTTGCTGCTCCACCATGTTGAAGCGCGCTTGGTCAAAATTCATATTCATGTTCAGGCTCCCGGCCTCGGACTATTCTGCAACAAACTAGCAAGCCTAAGCCTTCGGAAACAAAGCATCAAGCGAAAGAGTGCTCATTCGTGACGCAGTAATTAAGTGCCATTAGTCACATCCAAATGGTTGCGCCATCCAGTTGGAGCACGTTATGGTGCAAGCTTTTCGACCTTAGACGTAAAAAGAAGGCAAAAAGTTTGAAATATCTCTGCCACAATTCCGGTCATGAACACTGAAGCCGGCCGTCAGGCGAAATTTAATCAGCTGGCTCAAAGCTATGGCACCGATCTGTATCGGTATGCCATGTGGATATGTGGAAATGATGCACTGGCCAAGGACCTCGTGCAGGAAACGTACTTGCGGGCCTGGAAAGCCCTGGACCGGCTGAAAGACCCCAAAGCCGCCAAGAGTTGGCTGATCACGATCCTGCGTCGTGAGTTCGCGCGCACTTTTGAGCGCAAAGTGCCCAAGTTTACGGACCTGGACAAGGTGGTCGTGGCGGAAGAAAGCGAACTGCAACCCGACGAGCAAACCGAAATGAAGATTTTGCGCCGGGGCATCATGAAGCTCGCGCCAAAATACCGGGAACCCCTGCTGATGCAGGTGGTGCTGGGATATAGCTGTAAAGAGATAGCCGAAACACTGGATATCAGTAAAAGCGCTGTGATGACGCAGCTGTTCAGGGCGCGTGAGCAATTGAAAACGCAAATGCGTAAAGATGGAGTAACGGGTAATGTCCATGAACTTTTCTGAGTTCAAGCGATTACTGGGAGCGGAGCCGCGTAGCGACGATCCGGAGTTTCGCCGTGCCTGTCAGTCGTCACCTGAATTTGAGCGCGAAACCCGTGATGCATTGCGGTTTGAAGAAAAACTGGAACACGCCCTGGCAATCCCCGAACCTTCCGGACTGATTGAGGACCTGTTGACGATCAGCGAGCAGCCCCCGGCCGGGGCCGGGAACAGGCGCTTGTTGCAGTATGCACTTGCAGCCAGCCTGTTTGTTGCCGTAGGTGCAGCTGGAATTGTCTGGAAAATGAATCCCAGCTGGGATTCAGTTGAAGAGTACCTCGTTGACCACTACCGCCATGACGGGATTTCGCTCATGACCCGAACCCAGGGTGATACGGTAGCGGATGTGCAGGCGGTGTTGTCAGAACTGAGCATACAGGCCAGCCCGCAACTGGCGGACATCGTGGGGGTCATCAAGTATTGTCCCACCCCTGACGGCAAAGGCATCCACATGATCCTGAACACGGATACAGGGCCGGTGACCGTTTTCTACATGCCCGATACCGAGGTCAATGACGGTGAGACCCTGGCTTTTGATGACGTCGAAGCGGTCTTGGTCGAACTTCAAAGCGGCTCCGCCGCCATCATCGGGCCTGATCCAACAACGTTTTTCGAGCTGCAGGCCCTCATTTACGATTCCTTGTTGCCTTTACCCGGCAATTCCTGACTAAAGACACATCGAAAAACCCCTTTTTTCTGGTATGTTTGACCTATGATCAAACAAATTAGCCTACGCGCCCGTGCTTTGTGGATCAGCATTCCCTCGTTCCTGGTTTTGCTGTGCCTTGTCATGATGTTTTTCCTCAATCATGAACCGCCCGCATTCAATCCAATGGCCGCCGCGACACTTCATGCCCAGGAGCACCATCACAAGGTGGTTACCGGGTACACAACAACATCAACAATGATGGAAACCGTCGACGTGATGCTGCACAAGCGCGGTGGATACATGTCCAATGACATCCTGCCGCCCTGGGTATTCCTCGACAACTTACCGAACTGGGAGTTTGGTGTTCTGACCCAGGTTCGGGACCTGGCCAGGGCCATGCGAAACGATTTCAGCCGTTCACAGACCCAGTCGACCGAAGATCCGGACCTGTCTGAAGCCGATCCCCTGTTTCACTACGATAATGAGCGCTGGTTTCCCCCGGATACCGAGGGGCGATATCGGAAAGCAAACCTGGCCCTTGAGCAATACCTGACGCGCCTTTCATCTCCGAATGCTCCGGAAGCCCAGTTTTATGCCCGGGCAGACAACCTCGTCGACTGGCTCGCTATTGTCGAAAAACGCCTGGGATCCCTGTCCCAGAGGCTCTCGGCAAGCGTAGGTCAGGTTCGCCTGAATACCGATCTTTCCGGAGAGGCCGAAGCACGCCAGTCGACGGAATCCCCGGATATCGTGCTGGTAAAAACCCCATGGACCCAGATAGACGATATTTTTTACGAATCCCGGGGTAGCGCCTGGGCACTGGTTCACTTCCTGCACGCCATGGAAGTGGATTTTGAAGATGTTCTGCGCAAAAAGAACGCAACGGTGAGTTTCAGGCAGATCATCCGGGAGCTGGAGGCCACCCAGATGCCCCTCAACAGCCCGATGGTCCTCAATGGCAGCCAATTTGGCCTGTTCGCCAACCATTCACTGGTCATGGCCAATTACATAGCCAGGGCGAATGCCGCCATCATCGACTTGAGAAAGCTTCTCCAGGAAGGTTAATAACCGTGCCGGTTCGAATATTTCTCCTGTTGATTATTGTGCTGCTGGCGGGTTGCAGAGATGACACGATCGAAGACCGCAGGCGTGGTCAGTCCGTTGTCTGCCACGACGGGTCAAAAACACTTACGGTTTCGAACGCCGACAGCTTCGTTCATCTCGGCCATGGCGACACGGCCGGCCCTTGCCCCGAAAACAGCCCCTGAGCTTTCCCTTTGCCAAAGCTACCCGAGGTCAAAATCAACACCCTTCCCTATGCCGGATCTCTCGACCAGAGGCCGTTACATGACATTGACCTGGTAGTCATTCACTGCACTGAGCTTCCGGACCTGGCCATGGCAAGAGAATATGGAGAACGTGTTCATTACCCGGAAACCGGCACCGGAAACTGTGGACACTTCTATATAGAACGATCTGGAAAAATAGAGCAATGGGTGCCCCTTGACCGGATAGCTCATCACGTAAGGGGTTTCAATAAAAACAGCATTGGCATTGAACTCGTCAACATCGGGCGGTACCCGGATTGGTTCGATTCACAAAACCAGGTCATGAGACAACCCTACCCCCCTGCGCAGATAGCTTCATTGCTCGGGCTCCTGAAGTCTCTAACGGAGCAGCTTCCACGGCTGTCTTTTATAAGCGGGCACTCCGCGCTTGATTTTGCGATGATCCCGGCGACTGATGACGAAAACGCACAGGTTGGGCGAAAACAGGACCCCGGTCCGATGTTTCCGTGGCATGAAGTTATCGCGAATTCTTCACTGGAGTGGTTCGAACCGATTAGGAGCTGAATGTTCTTACACGTACATTATCTGTATAGTCAACGGCCTCCAACGATAACTTCTTCTACATTTCCACGGTAAACAACAATAATGTGCTCCAGACTTCTCCGGCTCTTTTTGTAGTGCCACCGTTCAACACTGACGTCTTTATGGATGCCGTTAATATCCAGTTCCGCCCTTGCGCGTTCTTTGTGATACGGTTCGCCGCAAATTCGCAAAAGCTCACCGCTTGAATCGCCGGTACGCACGAGTTTCCTGCCACATCGAAAACTGTCACCGTAAACCAGGGGAATGTACGAACATGAAATAAATACCGCTGTGACAACAAATAAATTGATTTTGAACATGAACTCATTGTGTGGGCAAAACAGGCTACCGCCTATGGGCCCTTAACTCACCGGTTTGCAGGAAATCACCCTTCGTACCGGTAACCCAAGCCGTAGACGGACTTGATCATATCCTCGGATCCCGAGGCGTCGGTAATCTTTTTGCGCAAGTTCTTGATGTGGGTATCGACCGCACGGTCGCTGACGACCCGGTAGTCTGCGTACATTTCATTCATGAGTTGGTCACGTGAAAAAACCCTGCCCACCTGGCCAGACAGGGTTTTGAGCAGGGCAAACTCTACCGGTGTCAGTAACAGGTCTTTGCCATTGAGCGTGGCCCTGAATTTTTCTTCGTCCATATCGAGTGCTTTGTCGTGCTGTCCGAGCGAATCCGGGCCGGTGCGCCTGAGCACTGCTTTGACCCGGGCCACAACCTCGCGAGGAGAAAATGGTTTACAGATATAGTCATCTGCTCCAAGCTCCAGTCCAAGCAGGCGGTCAATCTCGTCAACCCGTGCAGTGACCATGATGATGGGAACGTCACTGACCGATCGCAGCTGTTTGCAAACCTCGATACCGTCCAGCCCCGGTAGCATCAGGTCCAGCAGAACCAGGTCCGGACCGTACTCGCCATAAGCCGCCATGGCCAGATCACCCCGTTCAACGATCCGTGTCTCAAAAGCTCCCTGGGCTTTCAGGTAGTCCTCCACCAGGGAGGCAATTTTGGGCTCATCTTCAACAATCAGGATTTTTCTTGCGGCTTCGGTCATTTCCACTGATTCACCCCGGAATTTCAACGCGGATGCTCAATCCGCCCGATGAGGATTGGGTTGCTTCTATCCGGCCAGAGTGCGCCTCGGCAATATTCCTGCAGATCGACAAACCCAGTCCAGTGCCCCCACCCGTTCGTGAACGACTTTCATCCACCCGGTAGAAACGCTCAAACAAGCGGGAAATCTGTTTTTCGGTCAATCCGGGGCCGGAGTCCTCCACGACCACCTCAAAACCTCCGTTCATGGCCGACTGCCGGACGGTTACCTGGCCGCCATCCTCCACGTAGCGACTGGAATTTTCCAGCAGATTCTGGAGTAGCTGGCGTAAACGTTGGGAGTCTACTTTCACTTCAAGTTTCTCAGTCATGACCTGCAAATCGATCCTGCGCTGGGCCAGGCGGTCTCGAAAAGCTTCCGCGCACTGCTGAACCAGCAACTGCAAATCGACGGCTTCCTTGTGAATATTCAATGCGCCGGCATCTGACAGTGCCAGCGTCTGAAGATCGTCTATCAATGAAGACAGGTGTCCAATTTCTTCATGCAGAGACTGTGTCATTCGTTCATTGACTGGCCGCACACCGTCTGAAAGGGCTTCTACTTCCCCTTTCAGAATGGCCACCGGGGTTCGTAACTCGTGAGCAATGTCCGCCATCCATCGCCGCCTGGCTGATCGATTCTTCTCCAGCGTAGCTGCCAGCTGGTTGATATGGCCAGCCAGCCTGCCCGTTTCATCCAGCGTGGATACGGTGGCCCTTGCTTCGTAATCGCCGTGACTGAGACTGTCCACGGTCTGATCCAGCTGCCGGACCGGACGGCTCAGGTGACGCGCCAGCAAAAGTGACAATGCCACAGCCACGACCAACGCCACGGCCAGTGCGATCGCGGTGATCAGGACCTGGCCCCTTAAAAAACGCTGCGCTTCGGGTGGCAACACCTTTCCAGCCGGTGTAAAGCCGATCCAACCGACAATATCACCCTCAGATTCTATCGCCTGAAGTTCAAGCCCTTCCGTCGAATTGACCCTGGCGCCCGCCACCCTTTTTTGCTCTTCGTCGAGCAGGAACAGCCTTTCCCTGAGCATGCCCCGGTCTGCTGCCCTCATCCAGCGGGCCGACCGCGGGTCTCGCTGTGGGGGCGGTGGCCGCTGATTCCTTCCCGGGCCCGGTCGAAGACGTGGCCCACGGGGCAGTGCCAAATCCTGCTGCATCCGGCCGTTGTGCCAGATTCGCGCCCAGCGCTCCGGATCATTGCGCAATTGTTGCCAGCTTCCATTCTGCTGGTAAATTTCGGCCAGCACGGGAATCCCCGCCTCCAGCACAGCGGTCTCCTGGGTCTGCAGAAAGTCCCTGAAACCGAGGTTAAGGCTGACCCGCGTAATGACAGCCACCACGATCAGGGCAACGATAACGGCTATGACCTGGTATACCAGGATTTTAGTAAAAAAAGACTTCATCAGGATCATCCTGCACCGCAACCGGGCGGGCATTCAAGTTATTGTGAAAAACTTCTTTTTTCCTTCACATTTGCTTTCACATTGACACCCAGACTTGGTTCTGAAACGACCCGACCACACCGCGGCGACACGCTGCGGCATTTCAAAACCAAAGGAGAAAGTGATGAATACCTACCTGAAAAAATTGGCCATTGGTCTGTGCATACTGGGCATCATGACCGCTGGAACTGCGGTTGCCCAGAACGGTGAAGGCACACGGGACTGGCGCCAGGGACCACCCAGTGTCGAAGACCTGCTGGCCCGGATGAGTAATGCCCTGGACCTGTCCGACCAACAGGCGGTTGAACTGCTGGTGATTCTGCAGGAACACGCCGAGCAAAGAGCGGCCCTGCATGAAGAATCCATGGCAATCATCGGGCCTGAAATCTGTGCCCATAAAGCCGCTGCCGAGGAGGACATCCTGGCTATCCTCACACCGGAACAGACTGAGCAGTTCCTGGAAATCAAGGAAGAACGCCAGGCAAAAGCCGGCGAGCGTAACCGTGGCAGGGGTTCAAGAGGACCGGATTGCTCACAATACGAGACCGAAAGCTAACGCCTGGCAATGACCATGGCTCTTACAGGCGCTGGTAATCCCTCAACAGTCATTGACTGGTCTGACGGATCCAGCGCCTGTTCCAGGGATTCGAAGGTCATCCATGCCGTTGATCTCTGTTCCTGCGTGGTCGTGGGAGTGATGTCCACCACGCTTGGCTCACTGAATCCGGCTTCCTCGACCCATTGCAGCAGGCGACCGGTTCCGGGAATCACCCAGACATTTCGCATGCGAGCATAGCGGCCATCGGGGACCATGAGATTCTCCTCCCCCCCCTTCGGCAGCACCAGGGTCTCCAAAACCATGGTGCCGCCGTCTTTTAACAGGGAAAATATTCTGTTCAGATGATTTGCCGGGTCTTTGCGATGGTAAAGCACACCCATTGAAAAGACCGTGTCCAATCCCGCCGGGCCGTTGGGCAAATCTTCAACTCCCAGAGGCAGGACATAGTTACCTATGTCTCCGGAAAAATGCCTGCAGGCGAAGTATTGCATGACAAACAACAGCGTTGGATCAATTCCGACCACGAATTCTGCCCCCGTTCCCAGCATTCGCAGTCCGAAGTACCCATTACCCGAACCTATATCCAGTACACGGTGCCCGCGAAGGTCTATGTGCGGCGCCACACGTTCCCATTTCCAGTCTGACCTCCACTCTGTCTCGATCCTGACTCCGGCCAGTTGCAATGGACCCTTCCGCCAGGGATGCAATCCCATCAGCTTTGCACCAAGATCTTCCTTTTTGCGGACTGGCGTCCCCAGCCTCGGGGCCGGGCAATCCAGTGTTGCGCATGTCTTTACTGCAGGAAGCTTTTCCAGCGTCTTCCGCCACCGTTGCAGGTCGCCGTGGGGATGATCGCGGAGTTTTTCATGGGCAAGACTGCATACCTCGGCCAGCCAGCCGCTCTGCTGCCAACGGCCAGCCAGCGATTCATACGGCGCCACTGCTTTCCCTGAACGCCACCATGGAAACAAAGTTGAATCCCTGAAACCACGGGCTGACCCGCTCAAAACCGGCAGATTTCAGTCGAGCATGGTGTTGCTCCATGGAATCCGGTTTCATCACGTTTTCAAGGGCATCGCGCTTTTGGGCAATTTCCAGCTCCGAATAACCCTGCGACTTCTTGAAATCGTGGTGCCATGCTGTTTGGAGCATCTGCTCAACCTCATCCTCGAACCGGATTTTTTCCGAAAGAATCAATATACCGCCGGGCACCAGGCCTGAAGCAATTCGGCCCAGCAACGCCATGCGCTGAGCAGGTTCCAGGAATTGCAGGGTAAAATTGAGCACGACCACGGACGCATTTTCGATGGGCGTTTGCGCCATGTCCTGTCGCACCGTGTTTATTACCGGTGCTTGCGGGTCTGCATCATCCTGAAGGATTTCGTTCAAACGGTGGATCATATCTTCTGAGCTGTCGATGGCGATTATTTTCGTGCCCGGGCGGCGAACCGCCGCCCTCATGGCAATCGATGCGGCACCCAGTGAACAACCCAGGTCATACAACACCGTGTTTTCCCGGGCGTATCTGCGCGCCAGCATGCCGATCATTGGAACAATGAGCCCGTAGCCCGGAACCGAGCGATTGATCATGTCAGGAAAAACACGGACCACCCGGTTGTCGAATACAAAGTCAGCGGGGGCCTTCATTTCGTTTTGAAACAACCTGTCCTTGCGGTTCATGTCTCCGGTTTTCCTGCTGTTGGCATTCGATATGATTTTCGCATGCCGTGACTTTTGGCGCATTACCAGCCCAGACCGGTTTGATATGGTTTTGATGGGAGAATATTTCTGCAACCATCACCAAAGGGTTCCGGGGATTTCAATCGCTCGTTGGGGAGGTCCAAATGTTTGACAGCGTTCTTATCTGGGCAGTGATTGCCGCTGCTTTGGGTGTCACTGTTGTTCGCACGGCAGTGATCAT
>CAJIAU010000107.1_pt1 | contig 12926 bp, 11 predicted proteins | sample 9199171 | NCBI WGS metagenome assembly CAJIAU01 (sample SAMEA7708280, study PRJEB35096) | sediment metagenome | biome: marine neritic benthic zone biome [ENVO:01000025]; feature: sediment [ENVO:00002007]; material: shallow marine sediment [ENVO:03000034] sea grass bed [ENVO_01000059] ...
CGCCCATTTCGATCAGCCCGTCGTCTGATAGCTGCTCCAGGTTGCCGAGTTCAAGTGCGAAGTGGTCATGGAAATCGATCGCATAATTCGCCTCGAATTCCTGGTACTTCACCTCACCGTGGCACATGATGGATTCGATGATGCTGCGGCGCAACCGGTCTTCGGTGTTCAGGCTGACACCCCGCCAGATCGGCAGCTTGCCTTCGGCGACGACCGATTGCCAGGTTGGAATGTCTTTCAGGTTCTGGGCATAGCAATCACCCACTTTTCCGATCGCGCTCACGCCCAGTCCAACCAGGTCGCATTCGCGGCGCGTCGAGTAGCCCTGGAAATTGCGTTGCAGTCCACCTTCGCGCTGGGCAATGGTCAGTTCATCATCGGGCAGGGCGAAATGGTCCATGCCGATATAGACGTACCCAGCCCTGGTAAGCCGGTCGATGGTCAGCTCCATCAATTCCAGCTTGGTCTCCGGAGAGGGGATGTCTTTTGAATCGATCATCCGCTGCGCACGGAACAGGTGTGGCAGATGGGCATAGTTATAGACAGCCAGGCGATTGGGCTTGACACTTACAACCGTGTCGATGGTATTGGCGAAACTGTCCACCGTCTGCAGCGGCAGGCCATAAATCAGGTCAATGGAGACCGAGTTGAATCCCAGTTCACGGGATGCTTCGACCATGTCCAGCGTTGCGTCCTTGTCCTGTATCCGGTTGACGGCTTCCTGGACCTCCGGGTTGATGTCCTGCACGCCCAAACTGATACGGTTGAAACCCATCGAGGCCAGTTGGGCGAGTCTTTCCCTGCCAACGGTCCTGGGATCCACTTCGATCGAAAATTCCCGGCTGTCATCACTGCTCAGCGAAAAGTGTTTACCCAGGACGGCCATCAGGGCCTTGAGTTTTTCGTCGTCATGGAAGGTGGGCGTTCCACCACCGAAGTGCAACTGGACCACTTCGCGGTCGTGGTCGAACAGTTCGCCCTGCAGTGCAATTTCCTTGTGCAGCAACTCCAGGTAGCGGTCAGCCTGGTCTTCGTGCCGGGTGACCTTCTTCATGCAGCCACAGTAGTAGCAGAGCGATCTGCAAAACGGCAGGTGCACGTAGAGAGAAAGTGGTTTCGGGATCAGTTCGCTGTTGCTGGCCGCGGTGAAGCGCTTGTACGCTTCGGCATCAAACCCTTCCATGAACTGGACAGCTGTGGGGTAGGACGTGTAGCGCGGTCCTGCGACGTCGTACCTCTTGATCAGGTCTGTGTTGAATATTACTCGCTGTTCCATTGACTGTTCCGGGTTTTGATCTGTTATATGAGTAAAGCGTAAACGATGCAGTAGGGCACAAAATTGACCGGAGTCATAAGCCTTGCTAATGAACAACCGGGCACTCTAAAAAATTCAAAATTCGGCAACAATTCTGAAGGAAATGGGAAACTAAAACATGACGCAAGTCAATTACCGCGAAGGTACACTGCACTTACACTAGCCTCATCGACGAACCAGAATACCGGTTTTTCGAGGGAACACGATTGTGTGAAGACTCTCCAAGTCTCAAGAATTAGGCCAGGCTCACGTCTGGCCTTCTTTTTTTCAGCCGGAGTAAATACAGCCCGCGTTGCAGGTTTCCTGTACCACGACTTTTGACAGTTCTGGCAGAGAGGGCAACAGGCGGTCCCAGATCCAGCGGGCAAGATTTTCACTGGTCGGGTTTTCCAATCCCTCGATGTCGTTGAGGCAATGGTGGTCCAGCTGGTCGAACAGTGGCTGAAAGGCACGCCGCAGATCGGCGAAATCCATGACCCAGCCGGAATCTTTGCCAACGGGCCCGGTGATATGAATTTCGATTCTGAAGGAATGGCCGTGCAGGCGAGCGCATTTATGGCCTTCCGGCACATTGGGCAGGCGGTGGGCAGCCTCTATCTGGAACACGCGAAAGACATCCATGGGCGGATTGTGCCGCCCACGATTCATCCACGCAACCGTTCAGCCCGTTTTGAATCCGGTGCGTGAATGCGACCCGTCGCAGAACGGCTTGCTGGCTGACTGGCCACAGCGGCAGAGTGAACCTCGCATTTTGACGCATTCCTGCCCAAACTGGTTATGCAGGCGAAGGCGTCCCCTGAACGTAATTGGACCATCCTTGATGCAAGAGATGGTGATCTTGCTGGGGCGCTGTGATGCGGGGATTTCTGACGCCTCCGAAATCTTGCCGGGGTTCAGAAATTCCTTGTCCAGGTGTTGCCCGTCACAATTCGGTTTCGTTCCGGTGTGGCCGCAGCGGCAAAGTGACAGGTGATTGGCATACTGAACAGAGCCATCTTCCTGTACCAGCGTAATGTTGCCGGTGAGTTGCAATGGCCCCCCGTTAGTGACCAGGGCCTCGTTGGGAACTTCGAGCAGTCGCGGGGCACCGTGATTTTTCTGGCGCTCCTTGAACCAGCGGTCCAGCGCCTTCGCCGACGTGCTCTTGTTGTCCTTTCCGGTTTTCGATGATCTGCCATCGGCAGAATCGTCCATGTAAGCAACAAATGCCTCACCGGATTTCTGGCTGGTAGTATGCGAATCTTGCTCGATCCGCGCAGCGGCGGACGCCGCTCTTTTGGTGTTGTCATCCATGACAAAATCCTCCGAGAAATCCTTTCCCTGTTTATACTGTAGCAGCAGTTTTAAACCAGTGCGAGAATTTTTGTGCAAAAAATAATCAGTCCGGTCTTCTTAATCCTCCTGCTTTTCTCGAATTTTGCCGCTTACGCCGCGCCTGAACCGGCTCCTGACCGGCAGCGCGGGGAGGGTCCGTTCAACCGGCTGATCCTGCGCGGAGTGACGGTCATAAACGGCGAAGGTGCTCCACCTGTCGGCCCGATGGACGTCATCATCGAAGGTAACCGCATCAGCGAAATCCACAACGTGGGATTTCCCGGGGTGCCAATCACAGAGGCTGACCGCCCGGAGGCCAGGCAAGGCGACAAGGTGATGGAGCTGGAAGGGTATTACCTGCTGCCCGGGTTCATCGACATGCATGCACATTTCGGGGGAGATGCGCAGGGGGTTCCTGCTGAATACCCGGCGAAACTGTGGCTGGCGCACGGCATTACGACGATTCGTGAACCAGGAAGCTTCAATGGGCTGGACTGGGTGAAGAATCACCAGCAGAGAAGTGAGAACAACATCATCGCGGCGCCGCGTATCGTGCCTTACGTGGGATTTGGCCAGGGTGAGGACGGGCCGTTCCTGGAACCACAGCAGGCCCGGAGCTGGGTGCGTGACATCGCCAAGCGCGGCGCCAGTGGCATCAAATTTTTCGGTGCGCCTCCGGATATCATGCAGGCAGCCCTGGACGAGGCGGGCAAACAGGGGCTTGGCTCAGCAATGCATCACGCCCAGCTGGACGTCGCTCACTGGAACGTACTGCATTCGGCCCGGGCCGGGCTGACCACGATGGAACACTGGTACGGCCTGCCGGAAGCGATGTTTGAGGACCAGGTAATCCAGGACTACCCGCTCGACTACAACTACAGTGACGAACAGCACCGGTTTGGGCAGGCAGGCCGATTGTGGGCGCAGGCAGCCAGCCCCGGAACAGAGAAATGGAACGCGGTAAGGGACGAGTTGATCAGCCTCGATTTCACCCTGAACCCGACCATGACCGTTTACGAAGCCAGCCGTGACCTGATGCGCGAAATGAATGCGGACTGGCAGCAGGACTACGCACACCCGAACCTGTGGTCATTCTTCCAGCCCTCGAGGCGCGCACACGGATCCTACTGGTTCGACTGGACGACCGCGGACGAGATTGCCTGGAAAGAAAACTTCCGGCTCTGGATGACATTTCTCGATGACTACAAAAACCACGGTGGCCGGGTCACGCTGGGATCCGACTCGGGCTATATCTGGAAACTTTATGGATTTGGTTACGTCCGGGAAATGGAGCTTTTGCAGGAGGCTGGATTCCACCCGCTCGAGGTATTGCAATCCGCCACCATTCACGGTGCGACCGTGCTGGGCATGCAGGACCGTATTGGATCCATCCGCCCCGGCAAACTAGCGGACCTGGTGATCACGGCTGAAAACCCGCTGCAGAATTTCAAGGTGCTTTACGGCACCGGGCATTTTCGGCTGAACGACGTCAATCAGCCCGCCCGGGTCGGCGGGGTGCGATATACCATCAAGGACGGGATTATCTACGATGCCAAAGAATTGCTGTCGGACATTCGCCGGATGGTAGAAGACGCGCGGCGCGAAGCGGGTACCGGCCCAGGACCGGCACGACTCCCATTCATCCCCGAATAATAAAGGAAAGCGTTCAGGAAGTGCTGAATATGAGCTTGGGACGGTTATACAGCGTCGCCGCCACTATCGCCAATGCCAGTCCGATGATCAGGGTGCTGGCAATCGACAGAGCGTACCATGCCAGCGGCACTGCTTCCTCGCGGATCAGTTCTCCGATCAGCAGGTTCTGTGAAAACAGGGGGATATTCATCATCCACTGTTCGGCCTTTATCGGGTTGGCCATGAAGATCAGGCTGGGGATCATCGGTATCAGGATCACCAGGCCCATGTAACTCTGCGCTTCACGGTAGCTCTTGGCGAACGAGGCCAGCAAGGTCAGCAGGGCGGCCGCCAGGATCGCGACGGGGGAAATCACGAACAGGATTTTCAGCAGGGTCTCCAGTCCCAGCGTGAGATCCATGCCGAAGGCGCCCACCGGCAGGTAGGGCAGCACGATGCGGAACGAGACCAGGGTCAGCGCCAGGGAAGCCATCGCGAATACCATCGTGGTGAGCATTTTTCCGGTCATGATTTGCCAGCGTGGCACCGGGTTGATCAAAAGCGGTTCAAGAGATTTTCGTTCTTTTTCGCCGGCAGTGGTGTCCATCGCCAGGTGTGTCGCACCCGTGAACGCGGTGATCATCAGCACGTAGGGTAGAAAAATCACGGCCAGGATGGCCCGGCTCTTCGGCGTGGACAGGTCCACGTCCTTGACCATGACGGGAGAGGCCAATTGTGGTGAGACGCCGCGAAGCCTGAGGCGCAGCGACCCGATCTGCTGGCCATAGCCGTACAGCAGCCCCTTGATCTTGCGGATCGGCGCGTTGGATTCCTGGCGCGAAGGATCCGAAATCACTTCCACCGGCGCCGGCAGGCCTTCTGCCCATTTTTCGGGATATTCCGGCAGAATCCGCAGCACCACCGGTACCTCCTGACTGCGTACCAGTTCCTCCGGATCTTCCGGCTCCGGCAGTATTTCCGTTCCCTGCTGTTCCAGGAAACGGATCAGGCTGGGGGCATACTCAGCGCCGATGACCGGCAACTCGAGTGTCGCCTCGGCCCGTTCTTTTTCAGCGCTTTCGAGGAACCACATCAAGCCCACGAACAGCAGCGGAAACAGCAGGGGTCCCAGTAACAGGGAATTGAATAATGCCCGCCGGTCACGAATGTTCTCACGAACTTCTTTTCTGAATACCGTGCTCAGTCCGTTCATGCCAGCAACCCCTCTTCTGATCCGATGAGTTTTACAAAAGCATCTTCCAGTGAATCGCAACCTGATCGTTCCAGCAGTTGTTCCGCCGTTCCGTCCGCAGCGACCTCACCCTTGGCGATGATAACGATCCGGTCACACAGGGCGGCCACTTCCTGCATGATGTGCGTGGACAGCACCACCGAGTGGCCGTCAGCTTTAAGGTTGCGGATATAATCGCGCAGCGCACGCGTGCTCATGACGTCCAGCCCATTGCTGGGTTCGTCCATGAGTACCGTCTGTGGTTTGTGGACCATCGCACGGGCGATGGCTACTTTAACGCGCTGGCCTTGCGAAAAGCCCTCGGTCCGGCGGTCAATAAAATCTGCCATGTCCAGCGTGCGGGTCATGGTATCAATCCGCTCCTGGATGGTCTTTTTATCCATGCCGTGAAGTTCGCCATAGTACCTTATGTTCTCTCGCGCGGTCAGCCGGGAATACAATCCGCGGCTGTCCGGGACCACGCCAAGGGTCCGCTTGATTTCCATGGCGTCACGGGTCGGGTCCAGTCCGTCGATCCGGATCTCGCCTTCATCAGGCGGTAACAGCGAGTAGAGCATTCGCAGCGTGGTGGTTTTCCCGGCTCCGTTCGGGCCGAGCAGCCCGGTAATCTCACCGTCCCTCGCCTCGAAGGAAACGCCGTTGACGGCTTTTACCTCGCCAAACGACTTCCGCAGATTTTTCACAATAATCATGGCGTGGGCCCCGTCAGCGAGATGAAGAAAGGCGTGGCCTGAAGGTCGGACATGCAGTCGGTTTCCAGGTCGTCGGCACTGCCTTCCATGACGAACTCTGAGACGATCTTGCCCATGCAGCCCCGGGTGGTGGCGATGTGGCCCTGCCCGGGCGCCACCAGGTGGCGGCTGGAAGTGAAATGCACGGCAACCTGGTCAGCGTATTCAGGCGGGGTTACGGGGTCCAACTCGCCCGAGAGCAGCAAGACAGGCACATCGCCAGAAACCGGTTCGTGAAAACCGTCCGGAACCGGCCCTCTTGGCCAGATGCCGCACTGGATTTGCACGGCTTTCTCCATGATGTCGCCCAGCAGGTAATCGTTTGGCTCGGGTTCGGGCGGGTAGAGCGGAAAATCCTCGGAACACATGACGGACATTTCCATGCCCTGTGAAATGCTTTGTTGAAGGCCCGTGGCGGCAATCAGCATCTGGCTGGCCAGGCGGTCAAAGCGCTTTTCCGTGGCGGCCTCGTGAATCAATAACGGCAGCATCGCCTGGGTATCAGCGGAGTAAGTCAGAAACCTGATGGAGGTGGACAGTACCTCGCGATTGAACTTGACCGGGAACGGCTGGCCGGTCGTCGGGTGCTCGACGGTGACCTCGACCGGGTTTTCATCGACTTCCCGGACCAGTTCGGCCAGCAGGGTGGCGGTATCCGGGAAGTTCTCGCTGCACAGGGCGTCCTCGTCACAGGCGTTCAGAACCTGGTATATGGCCTTGTCCAGCTTTTTCGCATGTTCCGTACCCAGCGCCAGGGTCTGCGGTACGACACCGTCCAGCACAACGGTTCGCACGCGGTCGGGAAACAGCCTCAGGTAAACCTGGGCGGCGCGGGTTCCGTAGGACCCGCCAAACAGGTTGACCTGCTCATAACCGAGTGCTGCGCGCGCAGCGTCAATGTCATGCATTGCTATGGTGGTCGTGTAAAAGCGGGGGTCGCCGTCCAGTGAGTCCAGGCACTCCTGGGTAGAGCTGGCCAGGTCGTCCCAGTCCAGGGCAAGCGCCTCAGCGAGTTCGATCTGCGGGCATTTCAAAGGGTTCGATTGACCGGTTCCGCGCTGGTCAACCAGCAGGATGTCGCGATTCTCGTTCAGTTTCCGCAAGGCGCCCGCCACGATGGGCCAGCTCTCGGTTGCGGACTGGCCCGGTCCCCCGGCAAAAAATACCAGCGGATCGGGTTCGGCAACCCTGCCCTTAGCCGGAATGCGCGCGACCCTGACCTGTATTTTTCGCCCCTCGGGATATTCAGGGTTTTCAGCGGCCTCGAGCCAGCCGCACTCCCCGACTGTGGATAAGGGAGTGCCGGGCACCAGCAGTTCACAGGTCTCCAGTTCAATACCGGGCGCGTCTTTATCCGGCTGGGCGAAAACGCCCGCAGAAGTCATCAGCAATCCGGCCATCAGCGGCATTAGCACGTTGGGTTGTTTGAGGGGCATAATGTTTCAATCGTGGAATAGTGCGAGCGCAACAGGTTAGGACGATTTGCGTGCACTGTCCATAGGTGAATGGTCATTGAAATACCGGGGTTTGTGCTCCACATCTGGATGCATACCCGCCGAGCAGGTTAATCTCATCCCATGTATGCCCTGGAAGTCAACGAACTCAGAAAGACTTATGGCAACGGCGTCGAAGCGCTGAAGGGCATTTCCCTGCAAGTGAAGGAAGGGGATTTCTTTGCGCTGCTTGGGCCAAATGGTGCAGGAAAATCCACCTTGATCGGGATCGTTTCGTCCCTGGTGAACGCCAGCAGCGGCGAAACAAAGGTATTCGGCACCAGCGTTCAGCACCAGCGCTCACTGGCCATGTCGCATATCGGGCTGGTTCCGCAGGAACTGAACTTCAACCAGTTTGAGAAACCACTCGAGATCGTCGTCAACCAGGCCGGGTACTATGGCATCCCGAGGGGTATCGCCCTGGAGCGGGCGGAGAAATACCTGAAGCAACTGCATTTATGGGACAAGGCGGAAAATATGTCCAGAACCCTGTCCGGTGGAATGAAGCGTCGCCTGATGATAGCCCGTGCGATGATGAACGAACCACGGTTGCTGATCCTCGATGAACCCACGGCAGGCGTAGACATCGAGATTCGCCGGTCGATGTGGAAATTCATCCGGGAGATCAACGACCAGGGCACCACGGTGATCCTGACCACGCACTACCTGGAGGAAGCCGAAAGCCTGTGCCGCAATATCGCGATCATCGATCACGGCGAGATCATCAAGAACACGGACATGAAATCATTGCTGGCCACGCTGGATGTTGAAACCTTCGTATTGGACCTGAGGGAGTCGATCAGCCACTGCCCATCTGTTGAAGGCATGGAAATCGTGGTCAGGGACGAAAATACGCTGGAAGCGTCCCTGCCCAAGCAGAAATCCCTCAACAACCTGTTTGCCGAACTGGACCGCCAGGGTGTGCACGTGCTGAGCATGCGCAACAAGGCAAACCGCCTGGAGGAACTGTTCATGAGGCTGGTGGATAAAGGTCAGGCGAACGGGGGCCAGGCGAACGGGGAAGCGGCGCGATGAGCAGCAACCTGGTCTGGGTGGGGTATGTCACCATCGTGCGCAAGGAAATAACCCGAATTCTGCGGATCTGGGGCCAGACCATCGTGCCCCCGGCAATCACGATGACGCTTTACTTCATCATTTTCGGTGAGTTGATCGGCCGCCGGATTGGCGAGATGGGTGGCTTCAGTTACATGCAGTACATCGTGCCGGGCCTGGTGATCATGTCAGTTATCACCAACTCCTATGGCAACATGGTCTCCTCGTTTTTCGGGGCCAAGTACGGCAAGCACATCGAGGAACTGTTGATTTCGCCCCTGCCCAACTGGGTGATCCTGGCGGGCTACGTGACCGGGGCGCTGGCGCGCGGCCTGATGGTCGGCGCCGTGGTGCTGGTGGTTTCCCTGCTGTTCACGCCGATTGAGGTTCAGCATCCCCTGATCATGCTATCGGTGTTATTGCTCACGGCCGTGGTTTTTGCACTGGCGGGAATGGTCAACGCCATTTTTGCGCAGAAGTTCGATGACATCGCCATCATCCCCACGTTTGTACTGGCGCCGCTGACTTACCTGGGTGGTGTTTTTTACTCGATCGCGCTGTTGCCGGAATTCTGGCAGAAAGTGTCTGTAGTCAACCCCATCCTGTACATGGTCAATGGCTTCCGCTACGGCATGCTGGGCGTGTCCGATGTCAGCCTGGCAATGACCTATGGCGTTATCCTGATTGCTGGCGGCATCCTGTTTTTTACCTGCCTGTTGCTGCTCAACCGCGGCATCGGCCTGCGGAGTTAAAGACCCTCATCAACCGAGGTGCGGGGAAGGGCTGCTTGGTTTAAACTAGTAGGTTAAATCCGGTAGTAATCCGTCTCTCTGAAAACAGGATTAGAAATGTCTGATATCAATCAGTCGCAAGACAAAGAAATCGCCCCGGTCAACTGGAGCGTCACCGCCGTTCTTGGCCTCACCTTCCTGGCGGCTATAACCATTGTGCCCTGGTATGGCTTCACGCACGGTTACAGCGGCTGGGCATGGCTGTTCTTCGGAATCTTCATGGTGTTCAACGGCATTGGAATCGGCAGCGGCTACCATCGTTTATGGTCGCACCGCACTTACCAGGCGCATCCGGCATTGAAGTGGTTCCTGGCCGTCATGGGCGGCATGGCGTTGCAGAACAGCATCATTGTCTGGTCGGCTCGCCATCGCATTCATCACCGTGATGTCGATGACAACGATAAAGACCCATACTCGATCGGCCGTGGTTTCTGGTTTGCGCACATCGGCTGGATGCTGAGGGACTATCAAAGCGGGGTGATTGACTACAGCGTTGTGCGGGACCTCGAAAAAGACCCGGTCGTTGCCTGGCAGCATCGCTGGTACTGGACACTGGTATGGACGACTAACCTGGCCCTGCCGCTTTTCCTGGGTTGGCTCACCGGTGACATGCTGGGCATGTTCCTTTTGGTCGGCGTTCTTCGCCTCGTGCTCAGTCACCACGTGACTTTCTTCATCAATTCACTCGCGCACATGTGGGGCAAACAGCCTTACACCGACGAGAATTCCGCCCGTGACCAGCATTTCCTGGCGCTGATCACCTACGGCGAGGGTTACCACAATTATCACCACCTGTTTCAGAGCGATTACCGCTGCGGTATCCGCTGGTGGCACCTGGACATCAACAAGTGGTTTATTTCAACCTGTGCCCTGCTGGGTCTTGCAAAGAACCGCAAGCGCGCGCCCGCGTTTAAAGTACTCAGGGCCCGCCTGAACATGGAATTCAAGGCGGCGCGGCAGAAGCTCGAGCAGGAAGGCGCCAGCGCACGCTGGAAAGAACAGCTCGAGACGGAATATGCACAGTTCGTCGACATCATTAAGGAATGGCAACAGCTGCAGATGGATCGTATGCAGGCGGGTAAGCAAAAACTCGCTGAGCGTTTCGAAACGGAAACAGCATCACTTACCTCCCGCTACCGCGAGCTGGAAATGAGCCTGAAGATGCAGCACAAGCGCCTGGCCCTGCTCACATCGCAGGTGTTCTGAGGAGTTTCGCTTCCCTGCTCCCCGCTTCGCGGGAAGGCGGCTGTGCTCATCGGCATTATTTGAATGACCTCTGGCTGCGCCAACCGGTCAGTAAACTGATTCGGAAATCCGGAAAAACCGCCGTGCGTTGGCGGTGGTTTGCCTGGCCAGGTCTTCGGGGTGTTCGTTTCTGGCGGCGGCCAGGGTTCCCAGTATCCATGGAAGCCAGCGGGGTTCGTTGCGGTGGCTCTTCACGCGTGGCCTGAGATTACGGGGCTTCAGGTAGGGCGCATCGGTCTCTATCATCAGCCGGTCGGCGGGGATGTCCCTCAGGAAATCCTTCATGTGGGTGCCGCGCCTTTCATCACAGATCCATCCGGTGATGCCGATATGGCAATCCAGGTCGAGGTAGTCATGAAGCTCTTGCTGGTTGCCGGTAAAGCAATGCACCACGATGTCGTTCAGCCGGTCCCTGTTTTCCCGGAGGATGGCATGAAAATCGTCATGTGCATCCCGCATGTGCAGGAATAACGGCAGACCGGAATCTTCCCCGATCGCGAGTTGGCGGCGAAACACGTCCCGCTGGATGTCGCGGGGAGAAAAATCCCTGAAATAGTCGAGCCCGGTTTCCCCGACCGCAACCACTTCTTCTTCTGCAGTGAGACATCTTAACCGGGCTTCGGTTTGTTCGGTGAAATCGGATGCCTTGTGGGGGTGTACTCCAGCCGTGGCAAACAATATTCCAGGATATTCCCGCGCCAGGCCAAGGGCAGCCTGGCTGCCTTCGTCGCTCGCCCCGGTTACGATCATCTGTGCCACTCCGGCTTGTTGTGCAAGCTCCAGCACTTTTTCACGATCGCTGTCGAAGGAGTCGTGGGTCAGGTTGCAGCCGATATCGATCAGTTCCATGGCGCGCATTTTATAGGAATTGGGCTGCACATCCAGTGGCCTGCTTGCACTCCCGGGCAAAGCGGTCAGAATACCGTGATGGAAATACAGTGGAACGCTTACTGGCGCCTGATGCGTTTTGACAAGCCGATCGGCATCCTGTTGCTGCTTTGGCCAACCTGGTGGGCGCTGTTATTTGCCGGCCAGGGACTCCCTTCACTGAGCAACGTCCTGATCTTCACCTGCGGTGTCGTCCTGATGCGTGCAGCAGGTTGCGTCATGAACGATATCGCCGACCGGGATTTAGATCCGCATGTCGAGCGCACGCGCCAGCGGCCGCTGGCTTCCGGTGAGCTTTCCCTGAAACAGGCGCTTTGGCTGTTTTTCATGCTGATGCTGCTGGCCTTCATGCTGGTGTTGTTCACCAATCCCCTGACCATAAAACTGGCGCTGGTGGGCGCGGTTCTGGCGGCGAGCTATCCGTTCTTCAAACGGTTCACCCACCTGCCGCAGGTCGTCCTGGGTATTGCGTTTGGTTGGGGCATACCCATGGCCTTTGCAGCGGAAAATTCCAGCATTCTGGTACTGGCCTGGTGGTTGCTGGCAGTCAACACGGTCTGGTCGGTGATTTACGACACGCTGTATGCCATGGTTGACCGTGAAGACGACCTCAAGGTGGGTATCAAGTCCACGGCGATCCTGTTCGGCAGGTTCGACGTGATGATCACCGGGGTGCTGATGCTGCTGATGCTGTTCTTGCTGGCCACAATTGGCTGGGAGCTGGAGCTTGCCTGGCCCTGGTTTGCAGGGCTCACGGTTTCATCCCTGCTTTTCGCGCACCAGATGGCGAGTGTCCGCAGCAGGGATCGGGATGCCTGTTTCAAGGCCTTTCTTGCAAATAATTGGGTCGGAGCAGCGGTCTTTCTTGGCGCCCTCGGGCATTTCATAGTTGCCGGAGCCTATTCATCCGGTTGAGCCCGCGGTTCGGGCGCCCTGGCCGCCACCCAGATGGAAACCTGCTGGATTCCTTGAGCCTGCAGGGCGCGAGTGCACTCGGACAGGGTGGCGCCCGTGGTGAGTACGTCGTCAACCAGGGCGACATGCCGAACGTAATCGCGTTGCCGGCTGGTCAAGCGGCAACGGAAAGCTCCCTTGATGTTAATCCTGCGGCTGACCGCATCCAGCCCCGAATGGGCCCGCGTGCGCCGGCGGCGGCGCAGCAGACCGGAATGCACCGGGATGCCCAGTCTTTTTCCGGTGTGCCTGGCCAGC
>CAJIAU010000383.1_pt1 | contig 12781 bp, 8 predicted proteins | sample 9199171 | NCBI WGS metagenome assembly CAJIAU01 (sample SAMEA7708280, study PRJEB35096) | sediment metagenome | biome: marine neritic benthic zone biome [ENVO:01000025]; feature: sediment [ENVO:00002007]; material: shallow marine sediment [ENVO:03000034] sea grass bed [ENVO_01000059] ...
CCGACCAATGCGTGCAGCGCCTGGCATATAGCCAGTCACCGACTGCGTAGAGAAGCGTGACCCACGCAGAAACGTCACTTAAACAATGCCATAAACGTGGGAACTTGACATCACGGCCCGATTAGAGAAGCAGTCGTTAGCGACCTCTGAACGCTTGGTTCTGCAATGGAACAGACAAGAGAACACCCCTGGACGTGAATCTTAGGGGTGTTTAGTTCGCAATTCGGCCAGAAGCAGCCCTCGAGCAAACCAGTATTTGTAGCGAATACGCCTGTTTCGTCAAGATCATCGCCAGTATCGAAGACTCAGCAGTGATCAGGACCATACTGGCTCACTTGGACAAAAAAAGGGTAGATGATGCTGACAGCCTATTGCCGGACTGCCGGGTTTCGCCGAGCCTGCTATGGGTTTGTTCGGCTGAAGGAATGAACCTAATCGTAGCTCTGATATATCCACCAGCCTACCCTGACGACTTCGACACCAGAGAGTGGTGGCATCATGATCGCTTAATCGGGAATCGCAATCTGAACTTCGGCCTTGGCATCGATTACTTCTTTAGTCGGAAGTGGAAAATGTCCGGTAGTGCCTACCAGAGCATATGGACTGGAGAGTCAAATGAGGTCGACTTCGCATTCACATTGGGCTTCACGCGCTTCTTCGGCGATGACTAGTTCAGGCTGACATCGTGCTGGGCGAGGGTCTCAGGCAGTCTTTCGCGCAGCATGGCCCGAAGATCGTCGAAGTGTTGCACGGTTTCGAGGTATTTCGGGTCGTTCTCAAAACGCTCAAAGCACGCAAGGTCCTTCAACATCGGCTCCCATGCGAGATTCCAACCTTCACGCGCACGCTCAAAACGACGATAGACTTCGTCGTCATTGCCAAGGATCGCTTGAACGCAAGCCAATTCGATCGCCACCCACCAGTCGGCTGTATCTGCATGGTAGTGGCTGAAGAACGCCCGTTCGGCCAACTCCCTGGCTTCTTCGATTTCACCACTAGCGTACGCGGCGTCCAGCATTGCCACTACTGCATCGAACTCCTGAGTGCTGCGCCGAACAGTCGGGAACGTGTCGAGCACCCCGGTATCACTAATCATTCGTAGTGCATCGCCGTACCGGCCCTTGTTGTTGTAGGCCATAGCCAGGTAGGTACGCAACTGAACGTCGTCAGGACGATCCCAGTACAGATCTTCGGCTTTCTCGATCATCTCATCGTAGCGGCGCATCTTGAATAGTAAGCCGATGCCGAGATCGGGTTCCAGCGCCCGGGCTGTCTCATAGGCTCCGATATCAATGTAGTACTCCGCAAGTTTCTGCACATGCAGGGTGTTGTTCGGCTCTGTATCGCGAGCCTTGATCGTCCACGCAATTGCATGATCGACATCACCGAGGAGGCCAAGCACTTCGGCTATCGCCAGGTAAGCCGGCGCGCCGTCAAATAGAACAATCATCTGATCGACTAGATCTCGCGCTTCATCGGGTCGATCATTGAGTGCCAGGAATCGCCCCAGTGATGCATACCGGGCGACATTTAGCCGATCCAGTCTTAGCGCGCGCTTATACAGATCAGCGACGCCGTCCGTGCCCACATTAAACCAATACCAGAACGCATAGTCGGCGAGAGCGTCCGGCAAGTTCGGGTTCAACCTGACGGCCTGCTCGAAAGACTCGCCCATTCGCTCGCGACCGGTTGCGAACAGATACTTGCCGTAGGCGTTGTGCGCTTCAGCGAGGTCTGGGTCCAAATCGAGAGCCTTATTGGCGGAAACACCTGCCGCATCAATGTCACCGAGAAACATTAGGGCAACGGCCAATCGACTGTGGGCGAGGGCCGACTCAGGGTCGGCTTTCGTAGCGTTGCGGTAAAGTCCTACCGCGCGTTGTAGCATTTCCGGGTCGACGTCCGCGCGCTCACGGACTTGTTGCTCGTAGTGTCGCGCCAGGATCATCAGCTCGTTAGCCGTGGCATCTTGTGTTGCAGGTTCTACTACGATCCGATCGGAGTCGGGCAGGACCTCGCGAGCTACGGCCTCAGCGATTTCCTGCTGGACGTTGAGCAATTCCCGTGGGCCGCGGCGATACGTGCTATTCCAGATCGCCAGACCGCTTGTGCCACTGACAAGTTGAACAGATACGCGCAGGATGTTGCCATCTTGTCGTATGCTTCCTTCGAGCAGGGTTTCAACACCAAGTAGTCGTGCAATGGTTTTTGCATCCACTACGTTCTTGGCTGCAGCGATTGATGACGATCGGGCTGCGACACCCAGCCCGTCAATCCGACCGAGTTGGTCTCGCAACTCGTCGCTAAGGCCTGAACCCAGGTAGTTGTTGCGAGGGTTGGGCCCGGAAAAGTCGAAAGGGAGTACTGCGACACTTCGCGGCGCGATATCACCATTGCTTTCATCCTTTTCCAACTCAGCTATCTCCGGGCTGATGAGAAAGAACAGCCCGGCGGTGCCAGCAACAAGAAGTGCCACCGACAGAGCAATGCTGGTCGCGCCGCGGCGGCTCGACACAGCGGTTCGCTGTACGCCATCTAATGTTAAATCAAATGTCCACGACAGGAACATCGCGACCGGGAAGCCAACGACGAAGAAGATGACAGCGAGCGTGGCGACCCATTGCGGCAGGAACAGTTGCTCGACGATCGTGACGACGACTTCGGTAACGCCCCAGGCCACGGCGCCGTAGATCGCTGCCGCTTGTATGACCTTGCGCTTACGGAGTTCGGCGAAAAAAGATCGTTCGGCCATCATTCAGGTTCCCGCGACGAATTGTTATCGATTTTATAGTAACAACCGAACCGACGAAGACTATTCGGTAAGAATCAGGATAAATCACTTCGCGACCGACCCCAGGATCGCTTAGAATCCCAGTACTCTCAAAATTATGCTCATCGGGAGCTGGATGAGACAACGTCCGTGTAATCACCCAAATAGCCTACAAAGGGAGCGTGCTTCTACTCTCATGAATAGAGATTTAGGTACTGTTTCGCCGTTGGATCGTCTCTAGCAACTGGTGTTTAGACTAGAACACTTTTAGCCGAAGGCACCCGAAAACCCAAATCGGAACTTAATCGGCACTAAGTTCCGTAACGGGTCGATAGCAGCCCAAACACACTTTGCAGACACAATTTCCGGTTCCAAAGCGGTACTTCGAAACAAGCGATTTGTCGGCGATCTCTATCTTGAGATCTGAGTTTCGGTGCGATGTCCAGGCGCCCTGGATAGTCCAGGATTCAGCTATGAGTTCTGCTGACACCCCGCTACCGCCTACGGGGCCTCAAAGCATATGCGGACAGACCAGCACGACCCCTTCTGCCGTGACCGTGAAGCGTTTGGCGTCCTCGGCGTGGTCTTCGCCGATCACGGTGCCATCGGGAATGTCGCAGCGCTTGTCGATGATTGCGCGCGTAATGCGGCAGTGCCTGCCAATATGGGCCTGCGGCAGCACAACGGCCTGGATCACTTCGCTGCCTTCATCCACGGTAACACTGGAAAACAGCAGGGACTGACGCACGTAAGCGCCCGAAACGATGCAACCGCCGGAGACCATGGAATTGGTGGCCATGCCGACGCGCCCTGAATCGTCCAGCACGAACTTGGCTGGCGGCAGTTGTTCCTGGTAGGTCCAGATCGGCCACTCATCGTCGTAAAGGTTCAGTTCCGGGTGGATGTAGATCAGTTCGAGGTTGGCGCGGAAATAGGCGTCTACCGTCCCCACGTCGCGCCAATAGCTCTGCGCCCGGGTTTTCACGTCATGGAAGGGGTAGGCATATACCCGGCATTTTTCGATGCACCTGGGAATGATGTTCTTGCCGAAGTCGTGCTCCGAATCTGGGTCGACCGCGTCTTCTTCCAGCACATCCATCAGGAACTCGCGGTTGAAGACGTAGATTCCCATCGAGGCCATCGCGGCATCCGGATTTCCAGGGACAGGGGTTGGATTGACGGGTTTTTCCGCAAATTCGGTGATCTTGTTGTCCTCGTCGATGGTCATGACGCCAAAACCGGTGGCTTCGTGCAATGGCACCTGGATCACGCCCACGGTGATGTCTGCGCTATTTTCCGTGTGCTGGGCGATCATCGGACCGTAGTCCATCTTGTAGATATGGTCGCCCGCAAGGATCAGCACGTGGTCAGGGGCATGTTCGCGGACCAGGTCCAGGTTCTGGAAGATGCAATCCGCGGTTCCCTTGTACCAATTGGAATCTATCTGCTGTTGCGCCGGCACGATCTGGATGAATTCACCGAATTCACCTCTCAGGTAGCCCCAGCCGCGGTGGATGTGCTGGATCAGAGAGTGGGCTTTGTACTGGCTCATGATAAAAATTTGCCGGATCCCCGAGTTGACACAGTTGGACAGCGGAAAGTCTATGATGCGGAACTTACCGCCAAACGGAGTCGCCGGCTTCGCCCTGATGGCAGTCAGATCTTCCAGCCTCGATCCGCGCCCACCGGCCATGATCATCGCCATCGTACTGCGCGTGAGCGCGCTGACAAAACGTCCGGATTTTTTCGGATGCATGATTCTTCCTGTTACTGTCTGTGCTACATTCATCATACGTATTTGGACGTGACAATACAGTGAAAAAAGACAAAAAAACCGATATCAAGCCACCAACTCCGGTATTTACCGTGGAAGCCGATTCCGACGCGGTCCGTCACCTGGCGGAAGGCAGGCATGGTGACCCGTTTTCCATACTCGGCCGGCACGAGTGGAAACAGCAGGAAGTGTTCCGTTGTTTCCTGCCCCGTACGGCCCGCGCCTGGCTGGAGAACAAATCACGTCCGATGGAGCGCCTGCCGGGGACCGACCTGTTCGAATGCCTGGCGCCGGCTGGAGAAATCGCAGCTCACTACCGGGTAATCCGCGAAGTCGACGGGGGTGGTGAAACGGAATTTACAGATCCATACAGCTTCTGGCCGCAGCTGCACTCAGGGGAAATGGACGCATTCCATAATGGGCACCATCGCTTTGCGCAGCAACTGCTCGGAGCGCGCCCCCACCGCGTCGATTCAGTGGACGGAACACTGTTTTCCGTGTGGGCGCCGAACGCGGGCAGGGTGAGCGTGATCGGCGATTTCAATGACTGGGACGGGCGTTGCCATCCAATGCGGCTGCACCGCAACCACGGAATCTGGGAACTGTTCATCCCCGGTATCAGCCACGGTCATTACCGGTTCGAAATCAGGAACGCGCAAACCGGTGACCTGTTGATCAAAACCGATCCTTTCGCGCGTGCCTGCGAGTTCAGGCCGGGAACTGCGAGCCTGGTCACGGGCGAGCCGCAACACCAGTGGGGCGACCAGGAGTGGGAACAGGCTAAAAATGCGGGTGGATGGCATGCCAGGCCGATGTCCGTGTACGAAGTCCATCTCGGTTCCTGGCGCCGCAATGAGGACGGAAGTTTCATGGGCTACCGGCGGGCTGCCGAAGAACTGTGCTCTTACGTCAAGCACCTTGGCTTTACGCACATTGAACTGATGCCGATCATGGAACACCCGCTGGACGAATCCTGGGGATACCAGACCACCGGCTATTTCGCCCCAACCAGCCGGTTCGGGTCACCCGACGACTTCCGGGCATTCGTCGACCATTTTCACCAGAACGGCATCGGGGTTTTGCTGGACTGGGTTCCGGCGCATTTCCCACGCGATGCCCATGCGCTGGCGGCGTTTGACGGCCAGGCGCTTTACGAGTACCACGAACCGATCAAGGCGGGTCACCCGGACTGGGGAACGCTGGTGTTCAATTACGAACGCAACGAGGTCCGTAGCTTCCTGATCTCCAATGCCATCTACTGGATGAAGGAATTCCACCTCGATGGCCTGCGGGTCGATGCCGTGGCTTCAATGCTGTATCTCAATTTCTCCCGCGAGGAAGGGCAGTGGCTGCCCAACCGTTATGGCGGCAACACCAACCTCGAGGCGGTCGATTTCATCCGGCAGCTGAACGAAGCCGTGGGCCACGAGTGTCCTGGCTGCGTGATGATCGCGGAAGAGTCCACTGCCTGGCCCGGCGTGACGCGGGATACGACGGCAGGCGGGCTTGGCTTCGGTCTGAAATGGAACATGGGCTGGATGCACGACACGCTGGATTATTTTGAAAAAGAACCGGTGCACCGGAAGTTTCACCAGGAGATGCTGACCTTTGGGCCATTGTATGCGTTCCATGAAAATTTCATGCTGCCCCTGTCGCACGACGAGGTGGTGCATCTGAAAAACTCCCTGTTCGGGAAAATGCCCGGTGACGACTGGCAGCGGTTTGCCAACCTGCGTTTGTTATATACATACCAGTGGGCCTACCCGGGTAAACAGTTGCTGTTCATGGGCGGAGAATTCGCCCAGATGGAGGAATGGAATTCAGGCACGGCGCTGTCGTGGGAACGCAGCAGTGAACCCCTGCCATCAGGCGTGCACGCCATGTTGCGGGATCTTAATCTGCTGCAGCAAGAACATACCGCGCTTTCCGAGTGGGACCACGATGCGCGAGGATTCGAATGGCTAAGTGGCGACGACAAGGACCAGTCCGTGATTGCCTTCCTGCGCCGGAGCGAGCATGAGGCGCTGGTGGTCGTGTTGAATTTCACGCCCGTTGCCCGGGAGGGGTACCGCATTCCCATCGCGTCACCGGGTGTGTACCAGGAGGTATTCAACTCCGATTCGCAGAACTATGGCGGTTCCGGTGTCGAAAACAGGGGCGACCTGCATAGCGAACACGTTCCTTTCCACGGACGGGAACACAGCCTTCAATTCACCCTGCCGCCACTGGGTGGCGTGATTCTGCGGTTTCAGTCCTGAAAATGCAGCGCCGGCTTTGAGTGCCAGATTTCACGATCATAGGAACGGATCGTGCGGTCGGATGAGAAGAATCCGACATTGGCCGTGTTCATGACTGCTGAACGGAACCACCGTTTCTTGTCGCGGTAAGCGGCGCCCACATCGCGCTGCCTGGCCAGGTAATCTCCAAAGTCGGCCGCGATCATGAAATAGTCGCTGTTGTACAGGCTGTCCAGCAGAGGTTTGTAGCGATTCTTGTCATCCGGTGAGAAAACGCCTTTGGCGATATCTATCAGCGCCGCTTCCAGCCTCGGGCTTTCCTCGATGATATGCATTGGCTGATAGCCTTCCGCCCGGCGCTGCTTCACCTGTGCGGCCGTGAGGCCGAAAATGAAGATATTGTCTTCTCCGACGTGTTGCATGATTTCGACATTCGCTCCATCCAGCGTGCCAATCGTCAGGGCGCCGTTCAGCGCCAGCTTCATGTTGCCGGTGCCGGAAGCCTCCATTCCCGCGGTGGAAATCTGCTCGGACAAATCCGCCCCCGGGATGATGATTTCGGCCCGGGTTACGTTGTAGTCGGGGACATAAATCACCTTGAGGCGATCACCGACGACGGGATCGTTATTTACCTTGAAGGCGATATCGTTGATCAGCTTGATGATGAGCTTGGCCGTGTAATAGCTCGGGGCGGCCTTGCCGCTGAAAATTTTGACCAGTGGCAGCCAGTCCGCGTCCGGGTTGGCCAGGATGGCCTGGTAGCGTGCGACGATCTGCAAGGCATTCAGCAATTGGCGCTTGTACTCGTGGATCCGCTTGATCTGTACGTCGAACATTGCATCCGTATTGACCGTCATGCCCGTCAGGAGCTTGATTTTGCCGGCCAGCCTTTGCTTGTTCATTTTCTTGGCCGCGGCAAATGCGTCAAGGAACGAATTGTCTTCGGCGAAGGCGTTGAGCAGGCGCAGTTGATCCAGGTCACCGATCCAGTCTTCACCGATGGCCGCGGTGATCAGGCCGGTTAATTCGAGATTACAGTTGTACAGCCAGCGGCGGGGTGTGATGCCGTTGGTCATGTTGACGATCCGGTCAGGGTAAACCTTGCTGAGGTCATGAAACACGGTCTGTGTCATCAGGTCGGTGTGCAATGCCGAGACCCCGTTTACCTTGTGACTGCCGATGAATGCGAGGTTGCCCATGCGGACCGACCCGCCATTACCATCGTGGTAATCGATGGAACAAACCGCTTCGGGCTTGACGCCAGTATCACTGGTGTTTATTTCCTGGATGCAGAACTTGTCGATGCGCTCGATAATCTGCAAGTGACGGGGCAGCACAGAGCGAAACATGTCCAGCGGCCAGCGCTCCAGGGCCTCCGGCAGCAGGGTATGGTTGGTGTAGGAAATACACTTACGGGTGATGCCGAACGCCTCTTTCAATTTGAAGCCATGCAGGTCGATCAGCAGCCGCATCATTTCCGGAACCGCAATGGCCGGATGTGTGTCGTTCAGCTGGATCGCTGCATGGTCGGGCAGGGCACGCAGGTTGTCGTGGGTGCTCAGAAACCTCCGCATCAGGTCCTGCAGTGAAGCCGAAGTAAAGAAATATTCCTGCTTCAGCCGCAGTTCCCGGCCCTGTGGCGTGGAGTCGTCCGGGTACAGCACCCGTGATAGCGTTTCGGCCAGTACCTCGTGCTGAGCCGCTTCGATATAGTTGCCCTCGTTGAATTCAGAAAGATCGAAAATCTGTGCCGGCTTGGCGGACCACAGACGCAACGTATTGACATGTTTCGCCTGCCAGCCGGCGATTGCCATGTCATTGCCGATGGCGACGACCTGTTCCTTGGGAATCCAGCACTGGCCGTTTGGTGAATTGGCTTTGGCTGAGCCTCCGAAGGGGATCAGGTAGCGGGCTTCTGACCGATTCAGTTCCCAGGGATTGCCACCCTGGATCAACCATTCCTCAGCCTCTTCGATCTGCCAGCCCTCGGCGATATGCTGCCGAAACAATCCATGCTCGTAACGAATGCCGTAGCCGTAGGCGGCGATGCCCAGCGTGGACATCGAGTCCATGAAACATGCCGCCAACCGCCCCAGTCCGCCGTTGCCCAGTGCGGCATCAGGTTCCTCATTCAGGACTTCATCCAGGTCGATACCCAGATCGGCCAGTGCCGCCCTGCAAAGATCCTCCATGCCGAGATTGAGTATGGTGTCGCCCAGCAGGCGTCCAATCAGGAATTCCATGGAAAGGTAGTAGACCCGCTTCACATCGCTGTCGTAAACGCGCTTGGTGGTGGCCATCCACCGGTCCATCAGGCGCTGGCGGACCGCCAGGGTCAGGGCTACAAACCAGTCATGTGGAACGGCAAAATCCGTGTCTTTCCCCACCGAATACACCAGCCTTTTCAGGATGCTTCTTTTTAGATCTTCTTTTTCCAGTATGGCTACCATCTGTCAATCCTGTCCTATGACTCCCTTGAGCACGATATCCGTGTAGCTGACAAGGCCGATGATTTTGCCTTTCTTGATCACCGGCGCACGGGAAATGCCAAAGCGGTCGAACAGCTTCGTGCAGTAACGAACATCCATTTGCGGATCAACTCCAATGACCGGCTTGGACATAATTTCGTACATATTGATCCGGTGTGGTGACAGGTCGGGCGCCAGCACGCGCTTGGCGATATCCCGAAACATGACGACACCGTATTCGTCGTCATCGTGTCTTTTATCCACGACGATGGTTCGCGTTTCCGGGTATTTCATCTGGATCAGGGCTTCGCTGACGGTAGTCATTCCGTCGACGATGTCCACGTCACTCTTCATGACTTCAGCCACCCTGACAATAGGTTTCAGCGGTTTCATATCCTGTCCTCCACGGTTTCTGTCAGCACACTGATCTGGTGCCTGACACCGATTGCGTCTTCCACGTCGACCTGGAAAGCAATTCCGGTGCCGGAAGTCTCGTCGAATTTGCCGACTTCTGCAATCTTTTCCAGGACGTGCCTGCTCAGGTGTTCTTCCACCAGCATCATGATCACGTCCACCTGGTTTCCTACACTCAGCCCAAGGAACGTTTTGGCCGGGCTGAGGCCCTCACCTCGCGCCTGGTTCAAAACCGTCGCTCCAGTGGCGCCCTCTTCACGAGCCGCGGCGAGAATTTCGCTGGTGTGGTGGTCTTCAACCATTACTACTATCAGTTTGAAATGCATGGGTGTTCCTCGTTCTTACCTAAGGTTGATGTTCAGAATCCGAGTCTTCCTGCTTGCTTCTGCGAGAAAGCCATTCGCTGATCTGCGCATACGCCATAACCGTGATCATGGGGAAAAGGCTGGCGAATGCGATTAGCCCGAAACCATCCAGAAGCGGACTGCGGCCCGGGATGGTTTCCGCCAGCCCGAGGCCAAGGGCTGCGACCAGCGGCACGGTCACCGTCGATGTGGTCACACCGCCGGAATCGTACGCCAGCGGAATGATGGCGCGGGGTGCGACCGTGGTCTGGATTATGACGATGACGTAGCCGGTAATGATGTACCAGTGCAGCGGTGTGCCGGTGACGATTCTGAAGGTGCCCAGCGCCACGCCGGCCGCCACGCCGATGGCCACGGCGAAACGGAGGCCGTTGACCGTGATGGTGCCGCCCGAAACCTGGTTGGCCTTGATGGAGACGGCGATCAGCGCGGGTTCCGCCACGGTAGTTGCGAAGCCGATGGCCGCGGCGAAAATATAGACCCAGAAATAGTCCGACCAGTTAAATTCGAGGATCGCTTCGGCGCCTTCGCCGACGATGAATGCGGGCGCAGTCAGTTGTTCCGCCAGCAGCCGGCCCAGCGGGAATAGCGCCAGTTCAAGCCCTTCCAGAAAAAGCGCCAGTCCCAGCAGTACAAAAACCATTCCGACAAAAACCCGCGCGGGGTTGTGGATCGGGCGGCGCAGGATCAGGAGCTGGAATCCGATCAGGATGGTGGCAATCGGCAGCACGTCCCTGATCAGGCCCAGAACGGTTCCGCCAAAATGTAAGATTGCTTCCATCATCGCCCCGCTCAGAACAACATGCCGTAGGCCATGACGAATATCATCGGCGTGAGAGAGGCGAAAGCGATCAGGCCAAAACCGTCGATCAACGGGTCACGTCCCTGGATACTGTTCGCCAGGCCGATTCCCAGTGCCGCTACCAACGGCACGGTGACGGTCGAGGTCGTGACTCCGCCAGAGTCGTAGGCGATGCCGATAATTTCATCAGGGGCAAATCCGGTCATGATCACAACACCGATATAGCCGCCGATTATCAGGTATTGCACGGGCCAGCCCTTCAGAATCCGGATGACGCCGACCAGCAGTGCAAAACCCACGGCGAGCGCGACCACCAGGCGCAAGCCGGTGGCGTAGTCTTCTCGCGCTTCGTCTGCGTTTTCGATTACCCCGCCATCGGCCGCGATGGTCGCGGCTTCTTCGGCAATCGCTATCAGCGCCGGCTCGGCAACCGTTGTGCCAAAGCCGAGGGTGAATGCAAACAGCAGGAGCAACCAGAGATTACCCTTGCGGACGAAGCTGTAGGCCATGTCTTCGCCGAGCGGAAACAGGGCCATCTGCAGCCCCAGCACGAACAGGCTCAGACCCAGCAGCACCATAAAGCCGCCAATGAGGATCTGGCTGAAATTCGGAACCCCTTGTTGCAGGACGATCAGCTCGAAAAATCCGATCACCAGGATGATAGGCAACAGGTCCTGGAAACTCTGGCGCATGGTTCGCAGAAATTGTAGCAACAGAGCTTTCACTGAATGGTGGTGTCCCCGGAACAAGATTTATGCATTGTAATCGTGCAGGATAAGATAGCTTGTGCAAAGTGAAAAGGGCTGGAATGCAAGTCATGAGCAAATTCCCGGGCGCGGGCACCACCATTTTTACTGTCATGTCCAAAATGGCCAGCGATTTTGGCGCGATTAATCTGTCGCAGGGATTTCCTGATTTTGACGGTCCACCTGAGCTGATGGAGCGGCTCAACTGGCACGTCAACCATGGGCACAACCAGTATGCGCCCCTGGCTGGAGTTCCTGCACTGAAGAAGCAGATCGCCCGAAAGGTTCACGACCTTTATGGCGCTGACGTAGCGACCGATGGTGAGGTTACCGTCACTCCCGGCGCAACCGAGGCGCTGTATTGTGCGATCACGGCATCTGTGCACCCGGGTGATGAAGTCATTGTTTTTGATCCGGCCTATGATACCTATGCCCCGTGTGTCAGCCTCAATGGCGGAACTGCACGGCACATCCCGATGAGTTTCCCGGATTTTGCAATCGACTGGCAGCGAGTCGGTGAGACCATCAACGACCGAACCCGCCTGATCATTCTCAACAGTCCGCACAATCCGAGCGGATCCGTGTGGGCCGAGGAGGACATCAGGGAACTGCGGCGCGTGATCGAGGGCAAAAATATCCTGCTGGTGTCGGACGAGGTATATGAGCACATCACTTTCGACCGGCGCGAACATTTGAGCCTGATGCGTTATCCCGACCTGGCCGAGAGGGCCTTTTGCATTTCATCTTTTGGCAAGACACTGCACGTTACCGGCTGGCGGATCGGCTATTGCGTCGCGCCTGCTGCCCTGATGCGGGAGTTTCTGAAAATTCACCAGTTCATCAATTTCAGCACCAATACGCCCATGCAATATGCGCTTGCGGATTATCTGGGCGAGCATCCTTCAAAACATCTCGAATTAAGCGGTTTTTATATAAAAAAACGCAATTTATTTAATAAGTTATTACGCAAAACCAGATTTGACTTTATTCCTTCCCAGGGCACCTATTTTCAATTGGCGGACTACAGCGCGCTCAGTGACGAGCCGGATACCCGCTTTGCCGAGCGGTTGACAAAGGAGCACAAGGTCGCGGTCATCCCGGTATCGGTGTTTTACCAGGAACCACCTGACCAGCGGATCGTCCGCTTCTGTTTTGCAAAGCATGACGAGACGCTGAAAAAGGCTGCGCGAAGACTTGCTTCGATC
>CAJIAU010000332.1_pt1 | contig 12774 bp, 12 predicted proteins | sample 9199171 | NCBI WGS metagenome assembly CAJIAU01 (sample SAMEA7708280, study PRJEB35096) | sediment metagenome | biome: marine neritic benthic zone biome [ENVO:01000025]; feature: sediment [ENVO:00002007]; material: shallow marine sediment [ENVO:03000034] sea grass bed [ENVO_01000059] ...
GGAAAAAGTAGACCCGGGGGGCAAGTGTTTCGGAAAACGGCTTGCCCGGCCCGGGTCAAGTTCGCACACGAGGGGGTGTGCGAGGTTCGCCAGATAGGCGGGGGGATCAGTTGGGCAGAATCACGCTGTCCACGACGTGGATGACGCCATTGCTGGCTTCGATATCCACGGCAACGACACGAGAGTCGTTGATGAATACGGTTTCATCGACAACCTTGATCGCGACGTCAGAACCATTTGCGGTCTGAGCCGATTCCAGGGTAACCACTTCGGCTGAAGTGACTTTGCCGGCAACGACGTGATAAGTCAGAATTTCAACCAGCTTGTCCTTGTTCTCTGGCAACAGCAGCATTTCGACGGTACCGTCAGGGAGCTTGGCGAAAGCTTCGTCGGTCGGGGCGAATACCGTGTAGGGGCCATCGGCTTTGAGTGTGTCTACCAATCCGCCTGCCTGCAGGGCAGCGGCCAGCGTATTAAAAGAGCCCGCTGATACAGCGGTGTCCACTATGTCGGCCTGCTTTTTGCCGTAACCACCGGCAAAGACTTCAGTGGCCAGAAGCAACAAAGCGGCAAGTAAAGCGGGAGTAGTGTAAATACTGGTTTTGCGTTTCAAAAACATGATTGCGTTCTCCTAAAGTTGAAACACGATTGTATAGGTATCGTATAAATAAATCAAGACAATAATCCATAATATTTAAATAAATAGTATACAAATATAGATAACGTATAAATATTAATGGTTTGGGAAGGAGAAAATGTACAGCTAGGAACGCAGCTGCCTGCCGCCATCGAGGTGTAGCACCCGTCCGGTGACATAATGGCTGTCCAGCAGGTAGTCGACTGTTCGCTGGAATTCCGCGAGCCCGCCCTCGCGTCCCACCAGGCTTTTCTTCAGCGCGTTCTCGCGGTATTCGGCGCCATCATTGTCATTGAACAGGATCAGCGCCGGGGCAATGCTATTGACTTTAATGGCCGGAGCCAGGCGGGCTGCAAAAGACAGCGTCAGGTTGTCCTGGGCAGCTTTGCTGGCGGCGTATGCGATGTGCTTGGTGCTGCCTTTACCACTGACGTAGTCGCCAATGTGGATGATGTCGGAAGCCCGGTCCGGGTCTTCCTGCAGCAGGTGCGCCAGTGCAAGGTTGATTTGATAGGGTGCGGTCACATGAACCTGCATCATACGGTGCATGGTTTCATTGGCTGCCAGGCCGTTATCGTCCGGAAGCCAGTCCGATGCATTGTGAATGATGGCCCTGAGTTTTTCGTACCGTGAGTTGATCGTACGGGTGAAGATCCTGACCTGTTCATCGTCCTGAAAATCACAATGATACAGATCGGCCCCTTTTTCTCGCAGACCAACGAGGCTATCCCGGTTGGTACGGAATGTGCCGATAACCGGAATGCCCCTACCCAGAAAGGTCCGGGCAAGGTGCAAACCGATGCGCTTGCTCGCACCGGTTATCAGTATCGGATCCCGGCTCACGGGTTCAGGAATTCGGCACGTGTATGGATGTTCTCCCGGAAACAGCCTCCCAGCGCGGTGGTGCTGGTCTGTGAATTGGTATCCATCACACCCCGGGATTTCACACAGTAGTGAGTTGCATCGATGCTGACCGCGACGTCTTCAGTCCCCAGCAGCGCCTGGAGCGCAACCAGGATTTGCCGGGTCAGGCGTTCCTGCACCTGTGGCCTCTGGCCGAAAAACCGCACGATTCGGTTAATTTTTGAAAGGCCGATGATCTTGTCTTTGGGAATGTAGGCCACTTTCGCCACGCCATCGATGGTGACGAAGTGGTGCTCGCAGGTGCTGGTCAGATCAATTTCGCGAATTTTCACCATTTCGTCAGCGCCCATCTTGTTGTCGATCAGCGATAACTTGGGAAAACTGGTGTAATCCAGCCCGGCAAAAATCTCGTGCACATACATTTTGGCAATGCGGTGCGGTGTCTCGGCGAGGCTGTCGTCGTTCAGGTCCAGGCCCAGAGTTTCGACCACGTCCGTCATCAGGCCGCGGATTCGCTGGTACTTCTGTTCCGCGCTGAGGCCGGTATCGATCATGGGCGTTTCCAGCCCGTGCTCGATCAGTGTATTGCGCACCAGCTCTGCTTCGGGGCTCAGTTCAGCCGGCTCATGGGCAGGGCTTTTCTTAAGGTAAACGGGATTGGGGCTCATGAGGCTTTCTCCAGGGTTCTCAATGTTCTGTTGCTTGTCTTGTGATATTCGAGCGTCAGGGATACCGATTCTGCGAAACGCAACGCATGCGGTTTGTCGATCGTTACGCTGGCATGCATGACATCAGGATGGGCGCTACAGGTAGTCAAAACATCTGAAACCAGTTTTTCCAGCAACAGGAACCGGCCGTCTTCGACCTGCTGTATGATGGCCTTCGTAATGGTTTTGTAGTTAAGTGCACCCTCTACCTGGTCATCCAGGACAGACGGATTGGGTCGATAACTGATTTGAATGTTCAACACAACGTCCTGCTTCTTGACCCGTTCTTCGGGATTGAAGCCGATGTAGGTTCTCAGGCGCAGATTCCTGATGTTGATTGTGGCCAGGCTGAAATGTTGAGCCTGGCTGGTCTGCTTTGATTCTTGCAGCATAAGGATAATCTCCAGAATTTATACAAATTTCAATATTTACTTTATTTCGTTATGAATAACTGTACAATACTTATACATTATGTACAAACTTGTTTTGGAGATTTTTAGTGCGCACCTTAAAACGTGACCTGATGGATCGTCTGATTTTGCCCGGGGCATTTGGTTTCACCCGCTTCGGCTACGCTTTGCGAAAACGCTCCTGGTCGGCCCTGCCTGAGCTGCCGGAGAAGCGTACTGCCGTTGTGACCGGGGCCACATCCGGCCTCGGCCGCGTTACCGCGGAGCGACTCGTAGCACTGGGTGCCCGGGTGATACTGGTGGGCCGCAACCAGGACAAACTGGAGACGGCTGTGGGCGAAATCGCTGCCGCATCCGGAAGCGATAACCTGACCTTCGAAGTCGCAGACCTGAGTCTTAAAGCAGATGTCCGGGACCTGGCAAATCGCTTGTTGGAGCGGGAAGAGACCATTCACATTCTCGTGAACAACGCCGCCGTGCTGCCTTCGGAACGTGAGTTAACCCCTGAAGGACTGGAGACCGCATTTGCAACCGACCTGCTGTCTCCATTCTTACTCACCGAGTTGTTGTTACCGCAAATGCGCAGCTCAGCGCCGGCCCGGGTCATCAACGTTCTCTCCGGCGGCATGTACCTCACGGGCGTCGACGTTGACGACCTGGAGAATGCCAGGGGGAAGTATGACGGCAGCCGGGCGTATGCCCGTGCCAAACGTGGACTGATGATCCTGACAGAATATTGGGCAGGGCAGTTGGAACATACCGGTGTAACGGTAAACGCCATGCATCCGGGGTGGGCGGATACGCCGGGCGTGCGTGAGTCCCTGCCAGGTTTTCACAAGTTGACCCGATCTGTGCTGCGTACACCAGAGCAGGGCGCGGATACCATCATCTGGCTCGCAGTCTCGCCCGAGGCGGCCGGCCATACAGGCAAGTTCTGGCTGGATCGTGAACCCCACCTTTCCGCTATTTTTCCGGGCACGGCAGGCAGCCGGTCCCAGCGTATACAATTGATCAATGAACTCGAGCGGCTGGCAGCCTGACTCGAAAAGGAGAATCCAATGAAGATTTTAACCACTCTTATAATTGTTTTATTCGCCATGCCTGCATTGGCCTGCGACAGTGATTTGCTTGACCAGGACTTCAGAAAGCTGGCTTCAGAGGATGAAGTCAATTTGTGCGAAGCGTATGAAGGCAAAGTCATCCTGGTTGTCAACACCGCTTCGAAGTGCGGAAACACGCCGCAATACGATGGGCTCGAGGATATGTACGAAAAGTACGGTGAAAAGGGTTTCGTCGTACTGGGATTTCCGTCAAATGACTTCATGGGACAGGAACCGGGTACCGAGGAACAGATCGAAGAGTTCTGTCGCCTGACGTATGGAGTCGAGTTTCCAATGTTCGAAAAAACGACGGTCAAGGGTGGTGATGCACATCCGTTCTATGCCGCACTGGCCGAGACATCGGGCACCTATCCTAAATGGAATTTCCACAAGTTCCTGATCGGGCGTGATGGACAGTTTATCGAACAGTTCAGCCCGCGGACCAAGCCCGACAATGATGAGCTGGTAGCGGCGGTCGAGACGGCACTGGCTAACTGACACGGCGTTGGCAGATGAATAACATCAGTCCGTTGTTCATCCGGTGATTGCCAGGCAGGGCAAGTCCGTCCTGGTAACAGGCGCAGGCAGCGGTATTGGCCGTGCAATAGCCGAAGCTTTCCTGGCTGATGGCAACACGGTGCATATTTGTGATGTAAACCCGCGGGCCATCGAAGATTTCCTTAGGTCAAATCCCGGCGCAACCGCCACCGAAGGCGACGTTAGCCGGATTGAGGTCGTGGACCGGGCAGTCGCGGAGATGCTGGGCCATGTTGGCGGGGTCGATGTTCTGGTTAACAACACGGGTGTGGCGGGTCCGATTGCCGGTGTTGAAGAAATCGATCCTGCGGACTGGGATCACACCCTGGCGGTGGACCTGAGCAGTCATTACCAAAACCTGGGCCATGGAACTTGGCCCGTTCGGTATCCGGGTGAACGCGATTTGCCCGGGCAGCGTCGATGGTGAGCGAATCAGGGCAGTGATAGAGCGTGATGCGAAAGCCCAGGGAAAGAGCGTGGAACAGATACGCCAGAGTTACCTGGCGCAATCTTCGATGAGGGTTTTTATCGATCCGGAGGATGTCGCAAACCTGGCGTTGTTCCTGGCATCGGCCAGGGGTGCAAAAATCTCCGGTCAGACCCTGGGCCTGGACGGCCACACGGAATCATTTTCTGTCGATTTGAAGTAACCAGGGAGTGAACATTGAAAGCAGCATGGTTTGAGTCATTTGGAAGCGCCCGGGATGTATTGGCCGTTGGCGAACAGGACACTCCGCAACCGGGGCAGGGTGAGGTGCTGGTCCGATTGGAGACCAGCGGTGTCAATCCTTCCGACGTAAAGAAGCGGGGCGGTTCGATGCCGGAATTGCTGGATGACGGCCCGGTCATCCCACACAGCGACGGAGCCGGTGTAATCGAGCGGGTGGGAGACGGTGTAACCGGGCTCAGCCCCGGACAGCGCGTCTGGGTTTACCAGGCTCAACATTCCCGGCGTCACGGAACAGCGGCCGAATACGTTTGCCTGGAAGAAAGGCGTGTCGTGCCGTTGCCGGATGAAGCAACATTCGAAGTCGGTGCATGCCTGGGAATACCGGCCATGACGGCGCATCGCTGCGTTTTCGCTGACGGCCCAATCAGCGAAAAATCCGTGCTCGTCACCGGTGGGGCGGGCCGCGTGGGTCATTACGCCATCCAGTGGGCGGCAACAGCGGGCGCCAGCGTCGTCGCAACCGCCAGCAAGCCGGACGATGAACAGGCCTGTCTGCAGGCAGGCGCCCGGGCTGTCGTCAACCACCGGGAGCCGGATTGGTCACGTTCTGCGGTTGAAGCAAACGGTGGCAGAAAGTTCGATCGGGTGATCGATGTCGAATTTGGCAGCAATCTCGAACAGGTACTGGATCTGATCAGGGTCAGCGGAACGATCGCGACGTATTCCTCATCGCAGGACATGCAGCCCGTGTTGCCGTTCTACCGCATGATGTTCATGGACCTGACCTTGCGGCTGGTGATCGTGTACGACATGCCCGAACGGGCCAAGCAGGAAGCCATCAGTGATATCACCAGTGCGCTGGAGACGGGCCGCCTGGTACACAGGGTTTCGCGGGTTTTTCCGCTGTCCGGCATTGCTGACGCACATGAACTGATCGAGCGGGGCGGTGTTCGGGGTTGCATACTGGTGAACGTTACCGGGTAGAAATGGATTCAAAATGACAGGACACGCATCCTGCCGGTACGGATCCGAACTTCGTGAATCGTCCCTTCAAAAGGCTTCTGGCCGGAACCGGACCGGGTTACCGGCACGCCGGTATCCCGGCCGGTATCCATGGTTTCGCCCAACCCGGCCGGAATCGAAATGGTTCGTTCGACCCGGCCCTGGGCCAGCTGTTCTTCGCCTGCGAATATCGTCAAGGTGCCGCCTTTCCCAATGCCTCCACCATCGTACTCAAAGCGGAATTCCACCTCCGCGGGGCTGGCCTCAAGGGCTGTTTCGGACGTGATCGTGAAGCGGTCTTCCGGCCTCAGTGAAAACGCGTGATGGGCGACGGGACGCCCCTGGTCCAGGTAAAAACTCCAGCCGCCGAACCAACTGCCTACCGCGAGGATCACGCCATTGGCGTCCGATTCGGGCGATAATCTGGCCGTTACAGAAAAATCGCGGGCGAATAGCGGCGGCGCAGCAGCCCACATCACGGAAACTTCATTACCGCGGAATACCGATTCTTCGCTGTCTTTCCAGGAGCGCATAAACCGCTCCCAGGCGCGAGCGGCGCCGCGCCTGTCATCCAGTGGCAGCACGTTGTTCTGTTCTGCCTGTACCCAGAACAATGCTTGTAATTCTTCCAGCTTCCCAGGATTCTGCTGTGCCAGGTCATGGGCCTGGCTGTAGTCGTTTTCCAGGTGATAAAGCTCCCACTGGTAATCTTTAAGCGGATTTCCGCCCGGATAGTCCTGCTTCCAAGGCACCACCACCGGCCGGGTATTGGCGAGCCAGCCACGGTGATAAATGGCCCGGTTGGCATACAGTTCGAAGTACTGGGTTTCCCTGCCGGGCGCGTCGCCCTGGTTGAACGAAGACAGCATGCTGACTCCGTCGATTCGTTGCTGCCGAATTCCGTCAACCACCTCGGGCGGTTCTATTCCGGTGGCATCCAGAACGGTCGGAAGTACGTCGATGACATGGTGGAATTGATCGCGAACCTCGCCGGCTGATTCGATTTTTCGGGGCCAGGAAACGACTAACCCATTGCGAATACCGCCGAGGTAAGAACCCACTGCCTTGGTCCACTGGAGCGGCGTGTCCATCGCCCAGGCCCAAGCGGCAGGATAGTTCTGATACGAATCAGGCCCACCCATCGAATCCAGCATGCTGAGTACCCATTCCTCCGGCTCCTGCACCTCGTTCGCCATCCGCCCGATTTCATTCAGGTTACCTTCCAGCCCCCCCTCGGCACTGCCCCCGTTGTCGCCCTGCACGAACAGGATCAGCGTGTTGTCGAAATCGCCGCTGTCCTTCAGTTCCTCGATGATCCTCCCGATCTGCTGATCCTGGAAGGCCAGGGTGGCTGCAAATACCTCCATGTAACGTGCCGCTATCTGTTTTTGTTGCGGGCTCAACGAATCCCAGCTCTGCATGGCTTCGGGGCGGGGCGTCAGGACCGAGTCCGCCGGGATGACACCGTGAGCCAGTTGGCGTTCGAATATCTCCTTCCGCATGGCGTCCCAGCCCTGGTCGAACCGTCCCCTGAAGCGGTCGATCCATTCCCGGGGCGCCTGGTGGGGCGAATGTGCCGTGCCGGGTGCATACCAGATCATCCAGGGCTTATCCGGAGCCGCCGCGGACTGGTTGCGAAGCCAGCGGATGGCGTCGTCGGCCAGTTCCCGGTCGAGGATGAAATCCGGCGTTCCCCCAAGGCCGTCTACCGGCTGGATGCCGCGGAACAGACTGGGGTAGAACTGGTCGGTATCACCGCCGATGAACCCGTAGAAATATTCAAAGCCCAGGCCAGTGGGCCACAGGTCGAATGGCCCCGCGGCGCTGCTGTGCTCGTCCGGAACGTTGTGATGCTTGCCGAAAAAGGCGGTGTTGTAGCCGTTGCCGGTCAGGATCCGGCCGATGGTCGCGGCGGATTTCGGAATGGTTGCCGAGTAACCGGGAAACCCTGTCGCCAGGTTGCTGATCATGCCGGTGCCGGCCATGTGCGCGTTTCTTCCGGTCAGCATCGCGGCCCGCGTCGGCGAACACATGGCCGTGGTGTGAAAGCGGTTGTAGATCAATCCACCCTCCGCCAGCCGGTCCAGCGCCGGTGTCGGAACCGGCCCGCCGAATGCAGATGACGAAGCAAAGCCCACATCATCCGTGAGGACCAGCAAGATGTTCGGGGAGTCCGCCCGGGCTTTCGGTGCTTCCGGATAGTCCGGTCTGGACTGCCGGTATGTCCGCCCGATGGTGCCACGGAATTCAGGCGGCAGGCGGGGGAGGTTCGTGGCTGAAGTTGCCGTCTCGGAATATCTGGGAGTGAACGCCGGCGCGAACACAGCACCGAACCGAAACCAACCGTAGCCGAGCAGGGCGCCGAGTCCGATGAGGAGCAGGTATTTAACCGCAGTTTTTATCATCATGACTTACCCCGTCACAGTGCCGCCACGGAAGCTATCCTTTCACAGGCAGACTGATCCTCGGGCATGTTCCTGGCCACAGAGCGCATCACGCTGCCGGCCTGGACCTTGAAAGCAGGTGAAATCCCGAATTCTGCGCTTTTGAGGCCCCGGGCAGTCCATGTGTTGCATGTATTGAACAGGTAATATTCTCCCGTGCCCTTGAAAAACAGGCTGTTTTCAAGCAGTCCATCCTGCGAAAACACGATATCACCCTCTGTATCCCGGTAAAAACTGTTCTCGATGAAATTGACGAGCAAGGCAAATTGCCTGCCTTCCAGGCACAGGGTTTCCACTTTGGCGTCGGGATAATAATCACCTGGTTGCTCAGGTATCGCCCTGGTGTAGACAATGGCATCCGTGGGCCACAATACTGCCCTGAGCGTAACCTCCAGCGATTTGTCCGCGGACTGGTAATACGCCCGGTCGCCCCAGCCGAATTCCATGTACGGTGTATTTCCAAGGCGGTCAGCCAGTTCGGGCAGACGTGACTGGATGATCTCCGACGGAATGACGAATCCGGTATGCCAGGCTTGCCGGACGACGTAAACCCGGGTTGCAGCCGGAGCGATGATTTCAGTGGTCTCAACGACGTGCGGTTGTGTTGAACAACCTGCAAGGATGATGAGGCAAATGGCTATCAGACAGGTTTCAAAAAAGGGGTCAAAAAAGGGGTCAGGTTCACTTTCCAGGCGGAACAATCTGGAAAGTGAACCTGACCCCTTTTTTGACCCCTCTTTCTTACTGGCCATACAGTGTGAAGAGTGTAATGATGACTGCGGAGAGGAACGCCAGTATCCCAACCAGCCAAAGGGTTCTTTTCCTGCTTAATGACGAAGCACGGGTCCGTTCACGCATCACCCGGATGTCAAAGAGCCAGGAAAGCAACACGACGATTGGAAATCCGCCGATAAAGCTGTAGGCGATGGCTCTGCGGACCCAACCCGGTGCATCGAGTGTCTCCGCGACCATGGTGCCACTTTCTGTCAGGGCCCAGGCGACAACGAAATAGATCACGGCCGTGCGAATGACCTGACGCTTCATCAATTCGTTGATCCAGCCGGAAAGGGAAGAGTCTTCAGGGTCTTTTTCAGGACGTCTTTCTGCGGCATCCCCGGATTTGCTGGCTGGCTCATCGTTCGGTGGTAGCGAGGCGTTTTTTGCAGCGGTGGAGTCCGCCTTTTTTCCAGGTGCGAAGTGCTCACCAATGTAGGCCACGCTTTCGCTGGCCTTAAGTGCCTGGGTGGTATTGCTCATACGCACGAAGAAGGATTCGTCGTTATCACGTTTGAAAAACGCCGGCTTGGTCGATGGCAGGCATTCCACGACCAGCACGCGCTGGTCGCCGGCATTCTTGATGATGGAACGCATGTACGGGATGTATTCAGCGCCCAGGTAGGACTTCACCAGGTTTACCCAGTGCAGCAGCAGCTTGTCCTCGTTCTTGAAATGGTCGTTGCCGAGCCCGATGACCTGGCCGTCATCGTCCACCCCGACCAGTAGAGTGCCGCCGTCGGTATTGAGGTAACCTGCAACGGTTTTCAGGCAGGCGTTTTCAATGCTCTTGTCGGAACGGTCTGCATGCAGGTTCCAGCGCAGGGTCGACTTGAATTCAACTGAGTCCCCTTCACCCTTTGCGATCAGTGCAAGCAGTGTATCTTCATCAAAGTCGGTGAATGCATTGCCCTTGCCGTCTCGCAAGGCCCGGTTTTCCCTGATCAGTTCCCGGGTCTTTTCATAGTTGCTCAGGTGAGCGCTGACGCGTGCCTTGACGATGTCGTTGTTGAAGGGCTTGGTGATGTAATCCACGGCGCCGAGCGCAAGCCCCAGCTGTTCGTCTTCTGTCTGCGACATCGCGGTCACGAAAATGACCGGGATAGGCGTGGTTTCAGGGTTCTGTTTGAGTTGCTCGCAAACTTCATGGCCGCTCATTCCGGGCATCATGACGTCAAGCAGAATGATGTCCGGACGCGGTTCCCGGCTCGCCAGTTCCAGTGCTTTTTCGCCATTGGTGGCGACCTTGACCTTGTAGTCGTCGCTCAGCACAGCATTCAGAAGGTCAAGATTGGAGGGCGTGTCGTCAACCGCCAGGACGACAGGTTTTGATTCAGTCATTACTCAGGGCCTGTTCCAGTTTTTGCAGCACTTCAATGGACTGGTCGAATTCATAGTTCTGGAGGCTCCGAAGCAGTTCGGCAACCAGGCCCTGTTGCTCCCGGCCAAGGGCTGTTTTCGCAAGCTGTCCACCGATATCCACCGCGCTCGCATCGTGTTCATCCAGCGCACGGCGCAAATCCGCGAGCAACTGCGAGGGATTCCCGCCGCTGATCCCGGCCGGCTCTCCTGATTCGAGCTGCTGCAGCGACTCCAACAGCGGCATCAGTTCGTCCAGCGTCGCCTGCAACAGGCTATCTTCGGCCCGGTGCTCGGCGCTGGCACGTTCCAGTTCGGCGGCCGCAGATCTCAGTGCCGGGGCGCCAAGGGTTGCAGCCAGACCTTTGAGGGTATGGGCCAGGCGTACGGCGGTCTCGTGATCTCCGGCTTCGAGCGCGTTCCGGTAACGGTCGGCAAAATCCGACTCACTTTCGCGAAAACGCTTGAGCAGGCGCATGTACAGATCCGAATTCCCGGCGACATTTTGCAGCCCGGCGACAGTGTCCAGACCATGCAGCTCCGGGAATCCTGGAGCGACGTTATCATCGGCGCGGGGTTTTGCCGGCGCGCTGTCGGCGTTTGCCGGCTTGATCCACCGGGTCATTGTGCCAACCGCCTTTTCAATGTTCAGCGGCTTGGGGATGTGATCATTCATCCCCGCATCAAGAGCTTTTTCCCGGTCTCCCGCCATTGCGTTGGCCGTCATTGCCAGGACGGGAAGGTCGATAAGTTCCGGGATTTCGCGAATTTTCCTGGCGGCAGTGTAACCGTCCATGACGGGCATCTGGATATCCATCAGTACGCCGTCGAATTCCTGTTTTTCGAGGATTTCCAACGCTTCCTGCCCGTTGGTGGCCAGGGTAACGTCAGCGCCTACCTGGGTCAGGATTTCCGTGACCAGTTCCTGGTTCAACTCGTGGTCTTCCACCAGCAGAATGCGCACTCCACGCAGGCTGGATGCAGAAGCAGCTGCAGCCTTCGATTTCTTCTTCACCAGTCTCCTGGCGTCCTGTTGGAACAACCCGATGATTGAATCCAGCAGAGTAGACGGACTGACGGGCTTGATCAGGAAATCGTCCGGCGGCTCGTCGCCGGCTTCGCGCAGGGCATCTTCCCGGCTGTAGGCCGAAACCATGATGATGGTCGGAGTTTCCGCCAGGTCGTCGTCGCTGCGAATCTGCTGCATGGCTTCGATGCCGTCCATTGTCGGCATCTTCCAGTCCATCAATACCAGGCGGTACGGTGATCCCGCAGCATCTGCTGCCTCCAGTTCAGCAATGGCTTCAGCGCCGGAACTCGCCACGGATACGTTGAACCTGAGGGACTCCAATGTCTGTTGAAGAATCTCGCGGGATGCCTCGTTGTCATCGACGACGAGGGTGCGTACGTCCTCGACGTTCTCGATCGGTGCAGTTGTGGTACCGGCCTGTTTTCCGATTGGCAGGGCCACACTGAAGCCAAACGTGGATCCTTTGCCTTTCTTGCTTTTGACCCACAACTCACCTTCCATGCGTCTTACCAGGTCAGTGCAAATGGCGAGGCCGAGACCGGTGCCCCCGTATTCGCGCGTGGTGGAAGAATCCGCCTGGGAAAAGGGTTCAAACAACGAAGTCTGTTGTTCCTGGCTCAAGCCGATCCCGGTATCGGCCACGCTGAATTCCAGGTTAACTGATTCACCCCGGTTTTCGAGCAAGCGTATCCTGACGATCACGTTTCCTTCGGCGGTGAACTTCACTGCGTTGCTGCAAAGATTCGTCAGAATCTGCCCGATCCTCAACGGGTCGCCAACAAGGGTTTCCGGCACGTCCGAATCGACGTGAAACAGCAACTCGAGTCCTTTCTGCTGTGCTTTCAGGTCGATCAGGTGCCGCAGGGAATCCAGCACGTCTTCAAGCCTGAAATCGATGCACTCCAGGTCCAGTTTGTCGGCTTCGATCTTGGAGAAATCGAGCACATCGTTGATGATGCCGAGCAATGATTCTGCGGCCAGTTCCACTTTCTCCAGGTAGTTTCGCTGCTTACTGGTCAGATCGGTTTGCAGACAGAGATGGTTCATGCCGATGATTGCATTCATCGGGGTGCGAATTTCATGGCTCATATTGGCCAGGAAGTGGCCCTTGGCGTGGTTGGCGTCCTCGGCAGTTTTCATCGCCGCAGCCAGTTCGCGGGTTCTTTCTTCGACGATCTCTTCCAGTTGTTCCTGGTGCTTCTGCAATTCCGCCTCGGCTCGTTTGCGGTCGGCGATTTCC
>CAJIAU010000363.1_pt1 | contig 12765 bp, 8 predicted proteins | sample 9199171 | NCBI WGS metagenome assembly CAJIAU01 (sample SAMEA7708280, study PRJEB35096) | sediment metagenome | biome: marine neritic benthic zone biome [ENVO:01000025]; feature: sediment [ENVO:00002007]; material: shallow marine sediment [ENVO:03000034] sea grass bed [ENVO_01000059] ...
CTGCCCTGGATGATGACCAACTGGTTCGATGTCAGTAACTCGGCCGCGGCAGGCCAGGTTCCCGATTCCGTGAAATGGTCTTTCTACCTCGGTGGCGTCGTGTTCCTGTTGGCGGTTCTGTGGACGGTGATTTCCAGCAAAGAGTATTCGCCCGAGGAGATTGCAGAGTTCGAACAAGAGGATGACCAGGGCGGCGAAGCGTCAGAAATTGCGCTCCGCCCCGCGTCCAGGTACAGGAATGGAGGCCTGGTCTGGATGGCAGTGGGGCTGGCGTTTACGGCCTGGGTCACCGCAAGCGAGTTGGACAAACAACTCTACATACTTGCCGTGGGGCTGGTGGCTTTCGGTTTACTGCAGATTCTGGCTGGGTCGATGCAGTCCAGGGGGCGAGTGGAAAACGGCTTGTACCGGATCGTGGAGGACCTGTTCCAGATGCCGCGGGTGATGAAACAGCTCGCCGTGGTGCAATTCTTCTCCTGGTTTGCGCTGTTTGCGATGTGGATCTACAGCACCGCGGCAGTAACGGCGTACCATTTCGGTTCGACGGATGCCAGCAGCGAGGCTTACAACGAAGGCGCCAATTGGGTGGGGGTGCTGTTTGCATCCTACAACGGTTTTGCCGCGCTGGCTGCGATCGCCATCCCATTGTTGGCAAGGCTGTTGGGTTGCCGCTGGAGCCACCTGGTGAATCTCACGATCGGCGGCGTCAGCCTGATCAGTTTCTGGTTCATTCGCGATCCCGCCTGGCTGATCGTGCCAATGATCGGCGTCGGTATTGCCTGGGCCTCGATCCTGTCTTTGCCTTACGCACTGCTCTCCGATGTTCTGCCCACGGCGAAAATGGGTATATACATGGGGATCTTCAATTTTTTCATTGTCATTCCGCAGTTGATCGCCGCATCGGTTCTGGGCCTGGTGCTGCGCGAGTTTTTTGACGGCCAGGGAATTTTTGGACTGGTCATCGGTGGTTCCCTGATGATCCTGGCGGGAGTGACGACATTGCTGGTGGATAAAGATGCAGAACCATAAGGCTGGTTTGCCAAAGAACCCGTATCGATTTGTTTTGGCCGGACTGGCGGTCTTACTGTGCCTGGCGGCACCAACTGGCAGGAGCGATGATGTGGACCGTAACTACGAGCCGTCACCCTACGTAAAAATCACGCATCCCGAATGGAGCCGAGACGCCGTTATTTATCAGCTGAACACGCGGCAATTCACTCCGGAGGGAACGTTCACCGCCGCTGCAAGGCAACTTCCCCGCCTGAAGGACCTGGGCATCGATATCGTCTGGCTGATGCCGGTCCAGCCGATTGGGGAAAAGAACCGGAAGGGTTCGCTTGGCAGCCCCTACTCGGTCAGGGATTACCTGGCTGTCAATCCCGAGTTCGGTGACACCGATAGCCTCAAGCTGTTCATCGGGGAAGCTCACCGGCTTGGCATGTATGTCATTCTCGACTGGGTCGCCAACCACACGGCCTGGGATAATCCGCTGACCGAGCAGCACCCGGAGTGGTATTCACGCAACTGGAAAGGCGAGATGCATTCGCCGACGTGGACCGACTGGTCGGACACGGTAACTCTGGATTTCAGCCAGCCAGGCTTGCGCAAGTACATGACCGATGCGATGAAGTACTGGGTAGAGGAAATCGGTTTCGATGGTTTTCGCTGTGACATTGCCGGTTTCGTGCCGCTGGACTTCTGGGAAAACCTGAGGCGTGAGCTCGATGCCATCCGGCCCGTCTTCATGCTGGCCGAGTGGGACGAGAGGGATCTGCATGCGCGTTCTTTCGACATGACCTATTCCTGGGACTTCTACGACAACCTGCACAAAATTGCCAAGGCTGAGGCGGATGTCGGTGCGCTCAACGGCCACTATTTCCGTATGTACAATACCTGGCCGCGTGACGGCATGCGCATGGTGTTCGTCAGCAACCACGACAAGAACACCTGGGAAGGAACGCAGTTCGAGATGTTTGGCGACGCGCTCGAAAACGCGATCGTGCTTTCCGTGGTCGCCGAAGGTATGCCGCTGGTATACAACGGCCAGGAAGCGGGAAATCCAAAGCGCCTGGCATTTTTTGAGAAAGATCCCATCGAGTGGCGTGATCACCCGGTAGGTGAACTCTACAAAAAACTTTTCGCACTGAAGAAAAGCAACCCGGTGCTCTGGAATGGCGCCTGGGGCGCGGCAATGATCCCTGTGTTCAACAGCGCGCCGCAACAAGTATTCAGTTTCGTCAGGATGAACGAGCAGGACGGCGTGTTCGCCGTCTTCAATTTTTCGGAAGAAGCCCGGTCTGTCCGCTTCCAGGACGGCCCTCAGAACGATGAATGGCGGGATTTCTCAAGCGGGGATGCGGTTTCAATCAATGAAGCCACCGTGCTTGAAATGCCTCCCTGGTCCTGGCGTGTGTTCCTCAAAAGAGAATAATAAATGAACAGTTCGAATATCAAAAAGCAGGCAGGAGTCGGGATTCATATCAGTTCCCTGCCCGGCAAACACGGAATAGGCGATATCGCAGAGAGTTCGCTGGTATTTCTCGACCACTTGTCGGATATGGAACTGGGCGTATGGCAGTTTCTGCCCACCGGGCCAACGGCTTATGGTGATTCGCCCTACCAGCCCCTTTCGGCCTTTGCCGGTAATGCCAACCTGGTCGGTTTGACGCCGCTGGTAGAGCAAGGGCTGCTGGATGATGGCGACCTCGATCCGCTGGATAGCCTGCCGCATGAGTTAGTGGACTATGGCCGCCTGATACCGGTCAAGCGGGGGCTTCTGCGGAAAGCCGCGCAGCGATTCCTGGGCAGGCCAGCCAACAGTCTTCGCACGGATTACGAGGAGTTCCTGCATCAGCATGCGGAGCACTGGCTTGATGATTACGCCCTGTTTCGCGTATTGAAAACCCGGCACGGCGAGTGCCCCTGGCCCGAATGGGAAAAAGGTTTCGTGCGCCGTTACCCGCACGCTTTGCAGAAAGCCAGGCAGGAACACCGTGACGAGATCGAATGCACCCGGATTACGCAGTTTCTGTTCTGGAGCCAGTGGAAAAAACTCCGGGAAGCAGCCGCCCACAAGGGGATTTGCCTGTTCGGCGACATGCCGATCTACATTGCCCTGGACAGCGCCGATGCCTGGGCCCATCCCGAGATGCTGCTGATCGATGAGGATGGCGTTCCCTCGCAGATCGCAGGTGTTCCACCGGATTACTTCAGTGAGGACGGCCAGTTGTGGGGTAATCCGCTTTACGACTGGGCGTATCACGAGCAAACTGGCTATCAATGGTGGATTGAGCGGATGCAGCATGCCGCCAGCCTGAACGATCTCGTTCGTATCGATCATTTCCGCGGTTTTGAATCGTTCTGGTCAGTACCTTATGGGGCCGAAACCGCCCGCACTGGTGAGTGGGTGCCTGGTCCCGGAGACGCGCTGTTTGAAGCCCTCAACGGCTCACTGGGGAGTTTGCCGATCGTGGCGGAAGACCTGGGTGTGATCACTCCGGAAGTCGATCTGCTGAGAGAGAACCGCGATATTCCAGGCATGGTCGTTCTTCAGTTCGAAGTGGGCGATCCTGAATTCGATATTGATGTTGTCGAGGAGAACAGTGTTTGCTACACCGGCACCCATGACAATGACACGACGGTCGGCTGGTTCAATGGCACCGGTGAAGACACCCGAACCCCGGAGGAAGTCCTGAAAACCCAGGAAAGGGCGCTGGACTTGACCGGGGGTACGAAACAGACCATTCACCTGGACATGATCAGGCTGGCGTTGTCCAGCGCGGCTGACCTGGCGGTGGCGCCGATGCAGGATTTTCTGGGCCTGGGATCCGAGGCCAGGCTGAACATCCCGGGAACCACCATGAACAACTGGCGCTGGCGGATGCAGCAAGACCAGTTGTCACCGCAGTTCATCCAGTCGACCGGCCAGATGGTCAGTGACGCTTCACGGGCGCTCTCGAAGAGATTAGACTCCACTGCATGATGAGGGAAGGATCTCCAGGCCGGCTCGGAGCGTGGTTGGAAGATGGCGGCGTAAACTTTGCGCTGTATGCCAGTGCCGCCGAGGCGGTAGAGGTTTGCCTGTACGATGAAAACCGGCATGAGCAGTCCAGGCACTTCCTGCCTGGGCAAAGCGATGGAGTCTGGCACGGATTCCTGCCGGGTTGTGAAGCCGGGCAGCGCTTCGGTTACCGGGTTCACGGCGAGTGGGCTCCTGCGCTGGGGCTGCGGCACAATCCTTCCAAGCTTCTGATCGATCCTTATACACGCCGCCTGGAAGGCCGGTTTCGCTGGGACCCTGCCGTCTATGATTTTATCCAGGATTCCGAAGCTGAAACCTGGCACAAGTGTGACCTGGACAGCGCCCCGTTCATCCCGTTAAGTACGATAAACACCCCTGACGGAAATGCTGCCACGCGCAGCACGTGGGTTCCCTGGTCGGAGATGATTCTCTACGAAACCAACGTCCGCGGTTACACCATGCGACACCCCGGGCTGCCCGAATCAGAGCGCGGAAAATTCAGTGGATTGAAGAACGGCCAGATCCTGGCGTATCTCAAGGCGCTCGGTATTACCTCGGTTGAGCTGATGCCGGTGCATTCGATGATCGACGAAGCCTTCCTGGTCAGGAATCATCAGCGAAATCTCTGGGGCTATAACAGCATCCAGTTTTTCACACCCGACATCCGGTTTGCAGATCACGATCCCGTTCAGGAGTTCAGGGAGATGGTGGACGCCATTCACGATGCGGGTCTGGAGGTGATTCTGGATGTCGTCTATAACCACACGGGGGAAGGCAACGAACACGGCCCCACCCTGAGTTTCCGTGGCATAGACAGCCAGGCTTACTACAGCCATGAACCCTGTGATCCCGGGGTGTACATCAACGATACGGGCTGTGGCAACGCGATCAACGCCGGTCATCCGCGGGTTCAGGACCTGGTGATAGACAGCCTGGTCTACTGGCACCAGGAGATGGGCGTCGATGGGTTCCGCTTTGACCTGGCAACGGTTTTGGGAAGGACCCTGAAGGGATTCAGCCGCAAACATCCCTTGCTGACCCGCATGGGGGTCGACCCTGGGCTCTACCGCGCGAAACTGATCGCTGAACCGTGGGATCCTGGCCCGGGTGGATACCAGTTGGGCCATTTTCCGATTGAATGGGCCGAGTTGAATGACCGCTACCGTGATACGGCGCGGCGATACTGGCGCGGTGACCCGGGCCAGTCCAGCGAATTTGCAAGGCGCATCCATGGTTCTGCGGACATTTTCGAACGCAGCGGGCGGGACCCTTCCGCCAGCGTCAATTTCGTCAGCAGCCACGATGGATTCACCTTACGCGACGCAGTCAGCTTTGAGACCAGGAACAATCATGCCAACCAGGAAAATAACCACGACGGGCACGCCCACAACTTCAGCAGTAATTATGGCGTGGAGGGAGAAACCGATGATCCCGAGATCAACAGTGTCCGGCGGCAACAGCGCCTGAACCTGTTGGCAACATTGCTGTTTTCCCAGGGTACGCCTCTTATTCTTGCCGGGGACGAATTCGGCAACAGCCAGGGTGGGAACAACAATGCCTATGCCCAGGACAACGAGACTGGCTGGGTGGACTGGAGCGGGCTGGAGGAGGATCCGGGGTTTGCGGAAAAGGTGCGCGAACTGGTCCGCCTCAGGCGTGAGCTGCCGTTATTACGCCAGGCGCGTTACGTCCACGGAAGGATGCCGACAGAAAGGGGTTTTTGCGATATTTCCTGGCTGCATCCCGATGGCCGGCCGATGCACGACGGGGATTGGTCGAATAGTCAGCAACTGGCCCTTTTTTTTACCGGCCACGAAGAGCATCATGAATATTCTCCCATAACCCATGCCATTGCGATTCTGTACAACGCTTCCCTGGAAGACACTGGCTTCCAGCTGCCAACAGGGCTGGCTGCGGACTGGGTGCTGCGCTTTTTCAGCAGCGCACAGGAGCCGGAACAGAGCGAGTCGGGAGAAGTGGTTTTACCGGCCCGTTCAATGGTGCTTGCCACCATGGGCCTGGATGTTTGATCAACAGGATTCTTCAGCTTTCAACCCGGTAAAAGCGTGCGGCATTGGACCAGAAGACCTGGTCTGCAGCCGGTTCACCCAGTGTTTCTGTGATCAACTGAAGATCCCGGTCCGTGTAGGGACGGCTGGCCCGGGTCGACGGCAGATCTGTACCGAACATCAGGCAATCGGGGTTAGCTGAGTACAGATCTTTCAATGCAACGCTGACATCGAAGTCTACTCGCCCGAATCCCGTGGCCTTGATCCCTGCACCCTGCTCAGCCAGCTTCAGCAGGTTCGGAAAGCCGCGGGCTGAAAGCCCCAGGTGATCGATGCTGACCGCAGGCAGGGCCATCAGTACCGGCATCTGTTCGTCCAGTTCCCCGGCATCTGCATACAGTTCAGTATGCCAGCCCACGATCTCGTGGACCTTTCGCGCCAGGGTATCCAGGTGCTGGACGCTTTCCGACCCACCACGCTTGATGTTAAAACGCACCGCCCGGACACCTGCCCCGTCCAGTTCAATTAATTCCTCGTCGCTGACTGACACCGGTAGTTGCGTTACGCCGACAAAGCCGGGCCCGAGCCGCGCCAGGGCATCGACCAGGTAATCCTGGTCAAAAGCCTGGAATGAGCCCGAAACCACAGCGCCGCCGCAGACATTGTAATCCTTGGTGCGTTCCCGGTAGTCGCTTACCGTGTAACGATCGGGCAAATAACCCTGGTTGGGCACCAGCGGAAAGCGCGGATCGATGACGTGAAAGTGGGCATCAAAAATGACATCAGGCTTGAAAGGCATGATTCCAGATTAGGCGGGAAACCCGGTGCGCACCATGACCCAGATACGCAAATTGTCGAAAAGCCGCTATTCTTTAAATAAGAATCATTTCACATGGAATGAAAGATGAAAAACATGCTCAAATCGCTGACCTCCCTGTTTTTAATTTATGCAATTTTCCCTTCCATCGTCCTGGCCGAAGACCCCCAGCTCATGTTTACCCAGATTGCTTCACGCACCGATGTGGTTGATATCGCCAACGCGGGTGACGGCAGTGGACGTCTCTTCCTGGTTGAACAACCCGGCAGGATTTTCATAGTCGATGATGGTGAAGAGCTGCAAGCCCCTTTTCTTGATATTCGGAACAGGGTGGTTTCGAATGGCAACGAACAAGGCCTGCTGAGCGTCGCTTTTGCACCGGATTACAAGACTTCGGGATACTTCTACATCTGGTATACGGGACAAGGCGGCGATACCGTGCTTGCGCGACTGAAAGTCAGCAATGACCCTGATATCGCAGACCCGAACAGTGAGCAGGAGATTCTCAAAGTAGAGCAACCCTTCGGGAACCATAATGGAGGCAGGCTGCGGTTTGGACCCGATGGAATGCTCTACCTTGGCCTCGGCGATGGAGGCGGCGCTTTTGATCCCGAAAATGCCGGGCAGGATGGAGGCACCCTGCTGGCGAAATTGATCCGGATCGACGTGGATCCTGCGAACGGTACCTACGCCATTCCGCCCGACAACCCGTTCACGAACAATCCCGGCATCGAAAACGAAATCTGGGCCCAGGGTTTACGCAATCCCTGGAGGATTTCCTTTGACCGCATGACCGGTGATCTCTACATCGCTGATGTCGGTCAGGGAGAGTGGGAAGAAATTAATGTCCAGGCGGCATCTTCAACTGGTGGGCAGAACTATGGTTGGAGTGTGATGGAAGGGTCAGAGTGCACGGGCGGCGGTAATGCCTGCGACCAGTCGGGCCTCACCCTGCCGGTTTATGAATACAGCCATGACGGCGGCAACTGTTCGGTAACCGGGGGCGAAGTCTACCGTGGGCAGGCCTACCCCAATATGCATGGGATGTATTTGTTTGGCGATTACTGTTCAGGCAATGTCTGGGGACTGATGAAAGATGGAAACAACTGGGTCACCTCCTCGCTGGCGGACACAGCGTACCGGATTTCCACGTTTGGCCTGGGTGAAGACGGCAGTTTGTACCTGTCCGATATCAATGGCGGAATCTACCTGGTCAGCGACGGCAATGTCGTTCCCGAAGGCGCCACAATCAACCCGGGAATGAATGATGCCTGGTTTTACCCGGCGACTGACGGGCAGGGCATGCTGATCAGTGTATTTGACGGCACAGACGTGATGTTCATCGCCTGGTTCACTTATGACGTCGAGCGCCCGCCGGAGGACGTGATGGCGATGCTGGGTGATCCCGGCCATCGCTGGCTGACAGCGCAGGGTACCTTCGAAGGAGATACGGCAACGCTGGAAATTTACCAGACGGTGGGCGGTGTGTTCGATTCATCGAATCCCGCACCGTCCGACGCTGAAAAAATCGGCACGATGACGATAAAGTGGTCGAGTTGCAGTGCAGCGCTGGTAACGTACGTTATCGACTCGCCACAGCTTGCCGGAGAATTTCCGATTCAGAGGGTCGTGCCCAATAACGTGCCGCTGTGCGAGGCAATGCAATAGATCGGGGTTCGGCTGGCCTAATGCCCCTTTCTTTTAGTATCTTAGAGTAGCTCCCTCTCTTTGATGGCGGCTCAAATTGTGGATGGAAAGCCAAATCTGCCAGCTGATGTATTTTCAGTGTGTCAATGCCTGATTTTCGCCCTGTTATTTAGCAGCCAGGTCATGGCGGAATCCGCCGGGACCGAAGAAAATTCCTCGCGTGAACTGGCTATGCAGCAGGTCAGGTCAGAGCTGGAAACGATTGAGAAACGCTGGTACGCGATATCGCGCATCCGTTGGGGATACCCGCTGAGGTGGTCTGCAGGGTTTGGGGCCATGTTGACAGAACAACCCAGCGACCAGGACTGTTCCATCAGCTGCGCGGTGCGCGGCTGGCATTTTGAAGTGGAACCGGCCCAGTATGGCATCCAGGGGAGCCTGGGCTGGGGAAAGATGATCGGATCAACGGGCGGAACGGAACGCTGGATGCATACCGTCTATTGGGGCTGGGCCGTTCGCGGAGTGGTTGTGCGGCAGTGGGGAAGCGACTACGGTCCCCTGGGGTTTGGACCCCAGACACTGTTGGGTATCGAGGGTAACCTGTCGATTGTCCGGCTCAATTTTACCGCGGGCGTATTGCGTTCACTGTCCTCCGTCTCAAACGAAGAATGGGTATTGACCGGCTCATTGGGGTGGGGATTTTGAGGCGTTTGATTCCAGGTCGTGAATTCTTATTGGCGGCAGCCATTTGCCTGCTGACTGCCGGCCCTGCCCATGCACTGGAAACGGACCAGTTTTTTGCCTGGGGTAAGCCCATCGAAGATTCAACCGATTACCTGGATGCCTGGGTGCGGTACCAGGTCGAATATGCCCTGGAGCCTGGCAGGAATGGAACTGCGGTTGACTGTGAAGCGGCCGCCGACAAGATTCAGAAGCGGTTGCAGCACTCCATTTACCAACCCATCGAAATCTGGATCACGTCCACTGACCTGGTGGACCGGGTTCCGAAAAGTGTGGAGGAAAACCGCGAATACCACGACAGCTACCTGTTGTCGAAGACTTACCCGCTGGACTGGGCGCGCATCGTGCAACCCAGCCCGACGGTGCAGGTGGCCGACATCCGGCTCGGTACCGACAAGCTTTCGCATTTCTTTTCGGCAGGCTGGTGGTACTACCACTGGTGGCGGAAGAACGGGTCCGGCAAGAACGGTGATGAGTTGCAGCAACAGCTGGCTCAGACCGGTTTTCAGCTCGAAAAATGGATTCACGGCATGTTCCTGACCGGGGTGGTTTCCCCCGCGGACATGGAGGCCAATCTGCAGGGATTCCATTTTTATTACCGGCTGTGCCATGGTGACCGGCCGTACCTGTCCCGCGTAGACAACGAATGGACACTTTCACCCGAATACACCATAGCCGATTATGTCAGCCCGGCCTGGGACGAATCCTGGAACGCCAACATTTACGGGCGCCAGCGGTGGAAAGGCATCAGGGAAACCATGAGGCGCTATTGCCCGATGCTGGACAACCCGTGGGTTCGGGAGCAGCGGGCCTATTACGGGACGCTGGACACCGAGACAGTAATCGACCGAGCGATAGCCAACCTGGTGAAAGAAGGGGAACTTGAAGATCCCATACTTTTTGATATCACCACGGTCTGCGAAATCGAATCACAGGAACGACAGGCTGGGAACTAGCCCGCGCACTTATGCGGCGGGCTGATTCAGGTGATACTCCCTGGTGATCAGACGCTACGGGTGGCCAGAGCGGGAGGGATATTGGCGGCCCTCCGGGCAGGCAGCAGCACGGCCAGCTGACCCAGGATCCACAGCGCCATCATGCCGATGGGCAGATACCACAATGGCACCCGGCCGACTTCGTACTGGGTATCCAGGAACCAATTCAGCCCCACCGCGCCTACCAGCCCTATGGCCAGGCCTGCCGAGGTGATCAGCCAGTTCTCCACCATGAAGTAGCGAACGATGTCAGCTTTGGTGGCGCCCAGCGCCCGGCGAGTCCCGATCTGCTTACGCCGCTGGGTCACGCTGAACCATGCCAGCCCGATGATGCCCAGGCCGGTCACGCCCGTAAGGACAATGATGACTCCGGAGAGTAATTTCACCATGGCGATGTCACGGGAATAGGTCCTGCTTTTCTGTTCCGGGTAACTGCGCACGATCTCGACGATCCGGCTGCGGTTTTTCGAAAGGTATTCCTCGGTGGCCTGCATGACCGAATCCAGCTGCCCCGGCTCAGCCCGCACGACGTACATCATCTGCCCTCCGAACAGGGAAAGCTCAGGTGTCAGCGCCGTCCGGTTGACGTTTGTGGAAGTAGGCCAGGCGTTCTGCATGTGATCGTATATGCCGATGATTTCCATCGGCTGCTGACCATTGGGCTCGTCCCATATGGTCTTTCCAAGCGCGTCGCCATCGGGGAACAGGCTGTCGGCCAGCGCCTGGCTGACAACCAGCACCCTGGCCACTTCCATGGCTTCGAAACTGCGGGTGATCATCTCGTCGGGAGTAAACATTCTTCCGGCGACCAATTCGAGGCCGAAGGCTTCCAGGCCGTGTTCATCCACCATGAACTTGCCGAAACTGATGGACTCGTTGGATGGCATTTCCGGGTCGGTGTACAGGTCTTCACCCCAGCCACTGCCGCTGATCGGCATCGACTGGGTTGGCGCAGCGGCCAGAACGCCCGGAATGGCGCGGATCGCCTCCAGGTCGTCGCGGTACAACTGTTGCTGATCCACATTGGAGTCGAACAGGTTGGTAATGAACATCGCGGTGTTTTTTTCATCCAGCCCGGAGGGGCGAGCGATATCGGCAGAGCGCTCACGAATGATGAATGCCGCATTGGTCACGATAGCCAGGGTCAGTGCGATCTGCAGTGCAATCAGGATGACGCCCAGCTTGTTGCGAAGCAGGGAGCGAAAAATGGGTCCAATGTCTTTCATGATATTTTCCTCACAATGCCTTCAACAAGCCGGCAGGGGCCTGGCGGGAAACTCTCCACACCGGGTACAGGCCCGCCAGGATCGCCGAGATGACGGCCAGGCACACAGCAGTCGCCAGCATCACAGGGTCCAGGTGAACCAGGTGCTGGTAGCCGCGATAAAGGTTTTCGATGCCTTTCAGCCCCAGCCAGGCCAGGCCGATACCGACCACGCCGCCGGCCACGCCGATGGTCGCGACCTCGACCAGGTTCTGGACGAACACTGCCTGCCGGCTGGCGCCCATGGCCCGCCGGACAGCTACTTCACCGCTTTTACCGAGGAACTTGGCCATCAACAGCCCAACCGTATTGAGCACGCACACCAGCAGGAACAGGAAGCTGAGCCTGACCAGCACGCGGTTATCGTTGGTCACCACCCGGTTGACTACCAGCCACTCCTTCACATTGGAGATGAAGTTGTTCAGCGGCCGCTGGAACCGTCCGATCTGTTTCTGGTCCCTGACGTAGTTGTCGAGGTAGTCCTTGTAGGCTGCCGCCTGGTCCGGTGTCTCCAACTCTGCCCAGAATTGTGTCCAGACGCATTCAGACTTCAGGAACGCCTCGATCACCGGCAGGCTGTCGTCCATCGGCGCCCAGCAATTCGTATTGCCGTTGGGGCCCAGCACCAGGTCGATGGCGCGGGTAAACGGAAGGAATATCTGTTCGCTGTCCGAGAACCGGCGGCCGGCGTCTACGTGATAGAACCGCGGTGTGGGCTGCCAGTCATCGATGACGCCGGTGATCTCGTAAAAGTGGTCATTCAACTGGATGCTCTTGCCGACGCTGTTTTCACCGTTGAACAGCCGGTCATTCAGTTTTCTTCCGATCACGATCACACTGGCATGGTCTGCATCCGCCTGGCTGGGCCAGGGAGCGCCATAAATGAACGGCACATCGAACATGCTGAAAAATGTTTCGTATGTTGCGCGCACGTTCTCATTGAAGGGCGGCTCATCGCCCTCGGGAACCACCACCATGTCCGAACCGTACATATGGACCTGCCGGGTGGCGGGTGTTTCCGAATTCATCAGGTGCTGCCCGTCCTGGTAGGTCAGCTGCGGCTGGACGTCACTTGCAGACTCGGTCGGGTCGTCGTTTGGGTCCCAGTTGTCGAGCTGCACGGCATACAACACATCACTTTTGTGCGGTATCGGGTCGCCCGACATCAGGTAATACACCGTGAATGTCGTCATGAAGGCGCCGATACCCAGGCCCAGCGCCAGCACCATCAGGGCTGACAGGACAGGTGTCCGGCGAATGCTGGTCAACGC
>CAJIAU010000073.1_pt1 | contig 12749 bp, 7 predicted proteins | sample 9199171 | NCBI WGS metagenome assembly CAJIAU01 (sample SAMEA7708280, study PRJEB35096) | sediment metagenome | biome: marine neritic benthic zone biome [ENVO:01000025]; feature: sediment [ENVO:00002007]; material: shallow marine sediment [ENVO:03000034] sea grass bed [ENVO_01000059] ...
AGCATTAATGGTCAAACCGGGTGCCGAGCCCACTCTCGACTGCACATTCAGAAACGATGTGGACCCTGACCAGATTTTCTTCGATGGGTTTGAAAACTGAAGCTCCAGTAAAGGGGTCAGAGCCCTTTTTGGTGGTGATGGGTGGACTTGAACCCGGATGCGCAGGAAAGCGGACCTTACAAAGGAGCACACGTCCACCGCATCCGAAGCATGTCGTTGAGAAGAATTTCGGAGCTGACAATACGGTGTCAGTTCCGAAATTCTTCTCAACGACATGCTTCGGACGCGGTGGACGTGTGCTCCTTTGTAAGGTCCGCTTTCTTGCGCATCCGGGTTCAAGTCCACCCATCACCACCAAAAAAGGGCTCTGACCCCTTTACTGGAGCTTCAGTTTTCAAACCCATCGAAGAAAATCTGGTCAGGGTCCACATCGTTTCTGAATGTGCAGTCGAGAGTGGGCTCGGCACCCGGTTTGACCATTAATGCTGTGCATCCCTCGGCCTCAACCTGAATGTAGCCAGGTGGCACAGTTTCGGTGACGTCGCAGCTTACGCCTCCAGATGGAACATCTAAGACCTCGAAGGCGGCAACTCCTCCGGAGGTCAGCATTGACGTAGCCGGAAGGATACTTCCCATTGGACAGGTCAGCGTCACAGTCACTTCCGGATCAACACCGGGCTGTGGATTGACGTACTCCTTGAAAACCGTAACCGGGATGGGGTTCTGGCTGTTGGTGATGGCACAGGCCGGTGAACTTCCGTTGGTCATTTCCAGGCTCTCGCAAGCTGACTCGTCGGCCGAGTACCCGCTGGGAACGTCTTCCTCTGTCGCTGAGCACCGGGCGCCGAAGCCTGGTATGAATCTCCGGACCTCGAACTCAGCCTCCATTCCCGGTGAAGCGCTGGAGTTTATAGTCTCCACGAGTATTGCAGGGTTTTCGCAATCCACCGAGATTGTAACCGGGCCGGTATTGTCATCCGAATACAGTTTGCTGACTCTCAGACTTGCAGACGCCTCCGCATCCAGGATTTGTTGAACGGTGCTACAGGCCGGGTGATTATCAACAACAATGACTTCGGTTCCGACGTCAGGAACCCCTCCCACGCCAGGGCCGGGTCCGGGGAGTCCATCATCCAAACCGTCAAGCAATGGGATCAGGCCGGCACAGTGCTGTAGCCGTGGGTTGAATATGACTCTTGCACCGTCACTAACGCTGATCAATGAAGAAAGACCGTCAACGTTTGTCAGCACTTCGTTGGCATCGATGTCAAGATTTCCCACAGAGCCAAGATTTCTGAGTCCGTCCAGGTCAACCAGGGCATCGTTATTCCGAATATGCAGCAACTGATCAACGGTGTTGAGATTGACCAGGCTATCCAGGTTTGTAAGCGCGGGGCTGCTGGAAATATCCAGGCGACGCACATGCTGAAGGGATGAAAGCCCATCAATATTATTCAGAGATACATTATTCTCGATTAATATTCCGATGTCCGTATCGACTAAACCTGAAAGTCCATCCAGATTTGCCAACAGCGGATTGAGATACAGGTACAGGGTCTGACCAATCGTATAATTACTCAGCCCATCGATATTTGTGAGTAATGGATTATCCAGTATAGAAAAATGGCCTCCGACGCTAACGAGATTCGATAAGGCATTCAGATTGGGCACGGACGTGTTCCATATATCGAAATCCATTCCTACATGCTTGAGTGCAGACAGCCCGTCAAGATTGGTGATCGACGCGCTGTTCACCATCAAATCAAACTCTACTGTGTCGCAGATCCCGCCACCCCCGTAGGTCGCCTGGAAATTGTCGACCTCTTCCTGTGAGCCAAGATTTATTGATAGCGAGGTGCAGTCCACTGCCAGCGCGTTAGAGGGGATCGCGAAAGCGAAACACAAGAAGATCAGACGTAATGTTAGCGGCTTCAATTTCAGATTTTCCCCATGTCGCGCGATGCTTGATTCTGATTGACTTGCCAATTTAACAAGAAGGAACCAGCGGCCTATTGATTTGCAGCAGGAATAAAGGGGTCAGCTTGGATTCAAATTGCAAGTGCAACGGCATGAGGCAATATGGGTCAAATGAGTAAGTATCATCATTTGTGCCCGGAAGAACGGGCTTTCATCATGCATGAACGTGATCGAGACGTCAGTCTTCGGCAGATTGCACTCAAGCTGAGGCGCAGCCAGCGGGCAAGGCGTCCGCTTGGATCGGCTTGTTCGGGATCATTGGTTCAGGCAACCGACTCGATATAGCTTCGAGGAAATTCGAGCCGGGCGAGAACCGTGCGGAGCTTTCCAGCGTATTCCGGATTTCTTTCATTCGGCAGAGGATCCATCGCCAGATTGTAGGTTGTGGCAGGCTGGAAGCTGCCGTTTTCCAGCATCGCCAGAACGCTCTGTGGCCTATAGCGTTCGAGTCCGGGCGCAGAATACAGAGCGCGCAGCTCTTCAGGAGTCATGTTGAACAGGACCCCGAAGCATTGGGCACCAAATGCGGGACTGAGAGTCGCCCGGTTGCCGATCAACAGGCGATAGCCGGGAACCACCGCCCTACGGGGTTCTCTGGGTTCGACTTTCGCGCTTCGAAGGACCTCTTCGTCCATGAACAGACCGTAGAAAAATGTATTGATGAGACGCTCCGACATGTCTTCCTCCGAATCTTTGCAATAAAGGGGTCAGGGCCCTTTATTACAATGTGCAAGGGCGTACCGACTGGATCGGACCGATACAAACGCGAGATTGAAACCGTTCTTGCCGGCAGATTCGAAAGTGGTCGCTGAGGTCGCCCCAACAAAGGGCTCTGACCCCTTTACTTGACCCCGGTATTAAGCAAAATCGTGGTCAGGCTGCAGCTACTAAAACCTGCTTGCATGTCGAAAAAGGTGAATTAAAGTTCCTATTCGCTTTCGAATCCATCTGCGAATATGGTATTGGGTAAACCCTCCACTCTGAACCAATCAAAGGCGAATTCTTCATTGACGGCATCCATACTTACCCGGATTCTCAGTTCCAGGTTTTCACCATCCGGGATTGCAAAAGAAAATTCTGAAAGCGTTGAGGTAAGAATCGTGCCTTCCCCGCCGTCACCATCGCAGTCTGGGTCCCAATGCAACGGCTCGTTCGTAACATCTCCCGGAATGTTGCACTCGATATCCGGATTGAAGCACAACGCTCGCACCTCACCCGCACCATCCACGTTGTAAAACACTTCAACAAAATCGCTGTCGTCATATGCGCTGATCGAACATGCGTCGGTTTCTCCCCTGGCAAATAATCCTTTGAAAGTCAGGCTGGATGAATCCCTTACATCGATATCAGGAAAAATGATGTCCTTGAAATCCAGTCCGTCCGGAGCACCGATAATGCCACCTGTGTCATCCAGATCCTCGCCGGCATAATAAAAGTCACCGTGCCAACCTGAATAGGGCGTATTGGAACTTATTGGTAAACCTGAACTTACACCTGTCAGATAAAACTCATTGCTTGGCCCGTGTATTCTGCCAAAGTAGTCGTCATCAGCACCGTTAATGCCTTCATGAAAATCATTCGCGGACAGGTAGCGACCCGTTCCCCCATTTGCAGTATTGCCATGATCTTCGAAGTCTTCAGTCCAAATTATTGTTTGCGCAAACACGCTCGGAAAACTGAAGTTGCAAATTGTTACTGCTATCACGAACCGGGAAAGATGTAAGTTCATAGTACTTAGTATAGGTAATTGAATCGGGGGTAGTAAGAACAAAGCACATATTGCCAGATTCGGGCAAGTATCGGAGACGGAGTCAGGCAAATGATCTGCCCTGCAAGGACCTGAATGATTGCCCCGATTCGACCGGGCGAACTCATCGGGCGTCGATTGCTGTCTCGCAAAGAATCGTTTGAGGCGCTGAGCCCAGCCCATGGGTGCCAGGGGCTTGACGGCATCTACCCTACCCTGCCCGCGCCGCGGCACGATCCTCTGCCGGTGCTTGATTTAGGCGCAAACACGCCATGGGCCGAATCGTCAGAAAAAGCCGAGCTTGAAAAGCATGGCAAAATAGGGGAGAGGCAGGAGGACATACACTATGAGCACGGGAGAAACCAACCATCCGTTGATCAGTCCGCGCCAGGGCCGCGCGCCCGAGTCCGAATCAACGCCTGGCGGGAATCCGCCAGGTGCGCTGGACAGCTGGATAGCGGAACACATTGCGGGTCGCCTGTCGCCCTCGAAGGTGCGCCTGGCACTGTGGGACGAGCCGGTCCCGGCTGAAGCCGGGGACGAAAGCCCCGTCACGGTTCGCATCGGGGACCGCAAGGCGCTGCGGGCTCTGGTGCGCAATCCCGAGCTGAACTTCGGCGACCTCTACAGCGCCGGCCGGATTACCGTACACGGCGACCTGATGACGCTGCTCGGCGAGGCGATCCGCTTTCGCAAGAAACATCCCCGTTCAGGCTGGCTCCGGCGGAGTGCGCGCTCGGCCACCCCCAGCCCGGCCGATTCCCGGCGCAATATCCACCACCACTACGACATCGGCAACGACTTCTACCGCCTGTGGCTGGACCGCGAGGCGCTGCAGTACACCTGCGCCTACTACGCCGATCCTGCGATGACCCTGGAGCAGGCCCAGGTAGCCAAGATGCACCACGTGTGCCGCAAGATCCGGCTGCAACCGGGCGAGAGGGTGGTGGAGGCCGGCAGCGGCTGGGGGGGATTCGCGGTCTTCATGGCGAAAAACTATGGCGTCACGGTGCGGAGTTTCAATATCTCCGAGCAGCAGGTCGCGTACTCGCGGGAATGGGCGCAGCGCGAAAACCTGCAGGACCGGATCGAGTTCGTAATGGACGATTTCCGCAATATCAGCGGCGAATACGACGCCTTCGTCTCGATCGGCATGCTGGAGCACGTCGGCCCCGGCAACTACCGCGGGATGGGCGCCCTGATCAGTCGGGTCCTGACCGCAGAAGGGCGCGGGCTGATCCACACCATCGGGCGCGACCGGCCGATCCCCCTGAACTCCTGGATCGACCGCCGGATCTTCCCCGGCGCCAACCCGCCGACCCTGAAGGAGATGATGGACATTTTCGAACCCAATGGCCTGTCCGTGCTGGACGTCGAGAACATTCGCCTGCACTACGCGCAGACCCTGCGCGCCTGGCTGGAGCGCTTCGAGCAGAACGTTGATGCCGTCGGCTCGATGTACGACGAAGCCTTCGTGCGGGCCTGGCGCCTGTACCTGACCGGCTCCGTGGCGGCCTTCGAGCACGGTGCGCTGCAGCTGTTCCAGGCGTCCTTTGCCCGTACCGGGGCGAGCCGGATCCCGTGGACGCGCGCCCACGTCTACGCCGCGGAGACGAACGGTCAGTCGGAACCGCGTGACGGCTGACTACCGGCAAAAAGTCGATGAATTGCTGCGGTCCTGGCCCGGCCGCGGCGGACCTCTGCGGCTGCAGAAGTCCACAGCCTCCAACCTGTTCCGCTACCAGCCCAGGGAGGCGCCCCGGCGCCAGATCTCGCTGGCCGGATTCAACCGGGTCATCGCGCTGGACGCCGAAGCGCGGACACTGGAAGTGGAAGGCCTGGCGACCTTTGAGTCCATCGTCGCACATTCCCTGCCCCGGGGCTGGCTGCCGCTGGTGACGCCGGAACTGAGACACATCACGATCGGCGGCGCGACGGTCGGCATCGGCATCGAGTCCACCGGCTTCCGCCACGGCTTCGTGCACGACGGCCTGATCGAAGCCGACGTGCTGCTGCCGGGCGGTGAAGTCGTCACCTGCCGCGCGGATAACGAGCATGCCGACCTGTTCCACGCCCTGCCGAATTCATACGGCACGCTCGGCTACATCCTGCGGGCGAAGATCGCGCTGCACCGGGCCGCGCCCTTCGTACACCTGCAGATTCTTCAATTCGGGGATGCCGCGGTCTACCTCGCGGCGATGCGTGAAGCGACGCAGCGCGACGACGTGCAGTTCATCGAGGGGCTGTTCTTCGAGGACCGGCGCTTCTTCCTGATGCTCGGCCGCTACCGCGAACAAGTCCCCGTGACCGACGACATTCTCAGGAAAAACATCTTCTACAAACTGGTCCAGGCCCGCACCGACATCTACCTGACCACCGAGGACTATATCTTCCGCTACGACCCGGAATGGTTCTGGAACATCCCGGACACCTGGCCCTACGCCCTGTTCCGGCGTTTCGCGCCCCAGCGCTACCGCAATTCGGGATTCTACACCCGCCACATGGCGCGGCAGCAGGAAAAGCGCGAGCGCGCCGGGATCAGCGAACGGCCCACCGAGCCGCTGATCCAGGACTGGGAAGTGCCCTGGCGCCATGCCGGAGAACTGGTCGGGTACGCACTGGAACACGTCAAACTCGACGGCCGCCCCTGGGCCGCCTTGCCGATCCGCGCTCTCGCACAGCCCACGTTGTATCCGGTGACGACAGGGGAACTCTATTTCAACCTGGGCAGCTACTGCCAGGTCCGGCGCCCGGAAAGCCGGGCGCCCTACCACTACACCCGGATCATGGACCGCAAGTGTTTCGAATTGGGCGGCATAAAGATGCTGTATTCCTCCTCGTTCCTCGAAGAGACGGAATTCGATGAACGATATAATGGCGCCGCTTATCGGGAACTGAAGCAGAAATACGATCCGCACGGCGATGCGCCGGCCCTGTTCGAGAAGGTGGCGCAGCCGAAGTCGGGCCGCGATTCCCGATTGAACTGAATCCTCCAATCTTGCTGTCAAGCAAGCGGAATCGAGATGAGTGAGCGTTTCGGTAGCGTGCTGTCACATTCCTGATTACGGAAGAGACTTTCCAGGCCAGTCTGGATGTGGGGCTTGATTGGCTGTGTTCCTCAGTCAGTACCCGATTCAGTCCTCGAAACCGTCGCTCATTATGACTTCCTGCGGTTCTCCCTGGGTAGTGAAACTCCAGGTGCAACCGGGCATGCTGCCTTCTTCGTTTACTTCGTCTATCCGCCAGTAGTAGGTGGTGTCCGTTACCAACGGGCCCGGGTCATAAACGGTCCCCGGTTGATTACCGCGAAACGCTTCGGCGCCAAGTGGGCTGACGGTGCCAAAATAGACGTCGTGTGAAACCGTTTGCGGGCCCGCGGTCCATTCAATGCTGGTGTCAAGACCGGTCCCCGAAGCGCCGTCTGCAGGACTGGGCTCCCCGGCCGGGCCGGGTAGATCTTCCTGCACCGCCACCGCTTCGAACATTTCCAGTTGGATATCGTCAATTTGCCAGAGATTGCCTTCGAGTTGCCCATTGGTGTCAAATCGGAAACGCAGCATGACGTTCGCCTGGCCGGCAATATGCTCAGAAAGATCGAGCACGATGCGCAGCGGGTCATGTATCACTCCAAATACGCTCCAGGCCTCGGTCCAGTTCGATCCGCCGTCTGTACTGACATCCACGCTGATGGTCTCGAAAAAGTCAAAGAAAAAGAAGCTGCTGAAACGCAGCACCACAGATTCGCCGTCAGAGAGATCAAGCAGTTGCGTGCGCAGCGAAGTCTCGGTGACGACAAAGTTGTTGTCGACCATCGCGAACTGTCCGCTGCCGCCCGTATTGTTGTTCAGGCGCCAGTCTTCAGGCACCGGCGTGTTGATCGTCCAGTCGACCCCCTCGGTCGTGTCCACGCTCCAACCGCCGGGCATGCCGCCTGAGAAATCCTCATCGATCAGAAGCGTACCCATCGGCGGAGGTGTATCCACGCTGATGAGCAGCGAGTAATTCTGCGCGGCGCTATCCTGCAGCGTGTTTTTATGCCGCACTTCGACCGAATAGGAACAGGTATCCGCGCCCGTGATTTTTACTTGTTCCACGTTGTCGCGAAGGTTGTCACCAGTGGACGCAGCCGCAGCGGGAACGGCCGGATTGAGTATCCATGGGAACCAGGTGTTTTCACCCCGGACGATGCGCAGATCGAGGTCGTTGACCAGCATCAGGTCCGGGGGATCGAGCGCCGGTGCGGGCGGAGTACCCGGCGGGTCGGCCCAGACCAGCGTGGCGGTTATGACGGCATCAGGGCTCGTTACGCCGACTGCGTGCGTGTTGACTCCGCCGTTGGCCAGGCTCGCTTCTATGATCTCGTGGCCGCCACCGATACCGCGGATCAGGTTCGCCGCGGACAGCGTATTGAGCAGTCCCCAGCCGTAGGCATAGTCAGGGCCAGGCGCGTCCCCGGCTTCGTCCGCTGTGTGAATTGCGAGCGCCTTGAGGGTTGCAGCACGCAGGTAATTTCCCGGGCCGTTGAGATTCTGGTAATGCTGCTGCAACAGCAGCAGCGAACCACTGACATTGGGCGTTGACATTGAGGTGCCAGCGGCCAGGGCGTAAAAGGGTTCATCGGGCCACGCGGAAAACAGGAAGCCACCGTTCCCGACCAGGTCCGGCTTGATGCGGCCGTCGTCCGTCGGGCCCCAGCCGCTGAAAAGGGTCATGACCACCTGGCCCGGCCCTCCGATGGGCAGGTATCCACCAGGCAGATCGTCGACCGCCCCAACCGTGAGGATATTTTTTGCGACGCTGTGCGTCGGCAGGCAATCGTAACCGTCCGGCGCGCAGTCCGCTGGCCGCTCCACAGTGGAAGTGTCTACGGGGTCGCCGTCCTGGTTGATGATGGTGTACTCCTCACCCGGCTCAGGGCCGACGTCTGACCGGTCGTTGCCGGCGGCCTTCACGATGAGCAAATACGGTGCGTCCCAAGCTATTTGGTCCCAAAACTGCGACTCGGCATCGTAGTAGCCAAAGTTGGCGTCTTCGAGGTCGCCCGGGTCTGAGCCGCCAATCCACCACCAGTTGTCCGGGGGTAAATCGCCTATGTAGAGCCAGCCGGCGGCTATGCCGTAGGAATGATTGGATACCAGCTGTCCGGCCGCGGCTGCGGCTGCCATTTCGGCAGTGTCCGAATTCCAGTCATAAGCGTTCAGATGAGCCGTATAGGCCATGCCGCGGGATTGCGGAAGTGCTGCGCCGGCACCGATCAGGGTACCCGCCACATGCGTTGAATGGCCGCTCACTTCCGTAGCGCCATCGACCTGTGTGACACGTCCGATCAAATCGGAATGAACGGCGTAAATCGCCCCGCCATCCCATTCGGCCATCGTCATGCCCGAGCCGTCGAGATTCAACCCGGCCGCGCCAGCGGGCCAGACTTCATCGGTCGAAACCGTATCTGCGGCGTCGATGTTGTTGGTGAGATAAAAGACCGGCCCGATTCCAGGCACGATGCGCTGAAGTTCCAGCAGTCGCCCGTTGGGCAGCTCGCGGCGCATTGGAATGCCGGCCTGCCGCGCAAACGCCCTCGCCTGCTGCCGGTCGTTTGCATCACGTTGCTGGAGGGTTGAGGCGAGGGCCAAGAGCCCGGACTGGCGCGTCTCGGCGGCCACGGGGCTTTGCGCAAAAACCTGGCCGGAAAGCCCTAGCATGGTCAATAAAACCCACAGGTTCTGCAGCTTCATGGACAAAAATCCCTTTAATGTTTCACAAATCCCAAATCACCGTTCCAATCCGTTAAACGGCGATGTTTTCAGGCCATTATAGACTGAATAACAACCATTTAGCAGAAAGACACTCAATCTGACCTGAGAAATTGACTCCGATTCCTGGGTCAGCGCCGGATTCAACTCACCAACGGACTTGTGCAGGGGCCGCCCGGGTCGCATCCGGGGCCGGAAAAAGGCAGCTGATACTCGTCTGAATGCCTGAAAAGGTGGTTAATAATTCCGATGCGCCGCCGGGCCATTACAGTCAAAAGCAAACGAAAAAAGGGGCCGGATACAATAAAGCGTTTCCATAATTGTATCCGGCCCCTTTATTGACCTCGTTGATGAAGGAACCAGTTTACGGCTCGATGATATCCACGTCGATGATACCGCCCTTGGCGGCACGGACCTGTTGCACGGTCACCATGTAGTTGCCGATAAAAGCCTGGGCAAAAGCGCTGGCGGTCACTGAACCGCCGGCATCTATGGACGCTTCATCGATGTCGACCTGGGCAATGGCTGCGGTTCCGAAAACGGCAACAATATTGTATTCGCCCTGGTCCATATTGGGCAGTACGAAATTGAAGTGGTGGGATGCCAGCGTATCGAGCATCAGTCCGATCTCTTCGTCAGAGACTTCGCACTCTGTCTTGACGTCGATCGTGCCATCACCGTTAAGGTCCTCGCAGGATTCGATGACCCCGCCGAGGGTTGCGCTGAGTACCTGGATGCGTGATGACAATATTACCGGACCGGGCAAAGCGACGTCGGTGCAGGCCCCGCCTTCGACCGGGCAGGCGAAAATCATCGTGCCCGCTGCCGCGCCGGCAAGCGCACGGGCCGTACCGCCGTTCTTGCCCTTGATGGAGGTGTCGGTGGTGAGTCCGACTTCCGCGGACACGCCAACCAGCAGTTCCTTGTCCTGCGGCACCTTGATCGTGGCAAAGGTGAAGCCCAACTTCTCCTCGAAGACCGGGCCCGTATCGACATCGGCGCCATCGATGACAGCCATGGATACCAGGTAAGGACCATCGTTTCCGTAGGTGGCGGCGAACTTTGCGGATGGTCCCGCGTACACGCCGGCGGCAATCAACACTGAGGACAGTGCCAGGAAAATGGAAATACGCTTCATGGTTTGTTTTCTCCCTTGGTTGAATTGGTGGGTAAATCCCCCGTGGAACCGGCAACTGAAAAACCCTTATCAGCAGAAACCGCCGATCGCGAGGAATCCGCCCATGGTAGTCGATGGGTCGTCCAAATTGCAACTCACCGGCCGATTTGCGCCTGGCTTCGGAATTGATGGTGACGGGGTCAGAGTAACCACTCTGGCACTTTACTCTGACCCCATTTGTTTGCATGGGAATTTGGCTCTGTAAGTAAAAACCGAGCCCATTTCTGGTAAGCTTTTACGTTGAAAGCAAATCGAGCGTGCTCGAGCCGCGCGACAACTCCAGGTGCCAGGCGCCATTTGGGTTTTCGGCGAAATCAGGGAGACTGGATCAGGGATGAAAACGGCGAAACGTGGCGGTCGGCTGGTTTGCGTGCTGGGATTGATGATTGGCTTGATTTCGGTTGACGTTTTCGCCCAGGCGACACCGCCGACCGACCCCGCGCTCGGCCGCTTGATCGAAAGCCTCACTGATCGTCGCAGCGAAGATCTGACCCCCGAACAATTGGCCGATGGCAGTGTATCTGTCGATCTGAAGGGCCGCTTTCAGCAGGTTACCCTCGGCCAGTTTGTCGGCGATGACCTGCCGATGGTGCAATGCGTGAACAGTGTCGAGGAGGCCGACATATTTTTCGGCAGAGATCTTCGTTCCGGTGCGCCTTTGGCACCTGAGGCCTTGAAGGAACACGAGGCGCTGATCGAAGAGGCACTGCGGCACGGCATGGGCGTCGCGGAGTACCAGTTTTACCGAGACTTGATTGAACAGGCGCTCTCAGCGCCGCGCGCCATGGCAGGCGCCACCATCACCATTGTCAACAATGATGGTGCCGGTGAGGGCTTCAATTCTACCGCTCCACAGTTCTTGCCGGCTCCCGGCAACGATGGCAATGCGAATCTGGGTGAACAGCGCCTGGCCCTGTTCAATGCGGCCGCAGCGATCTGGGGCGCGTTCCTGGACAGCAGCGTCACCATCCAGGTGAGGTCGCAGTTCGACCCGCTCGCTCCCTGCAGTCCTTCGGGAGGTGTATTGGGTGGGGCCGGCTCGATAACCTTACATTGGAACTTTGCCAATGCCGAGTATGCCGACACTGTCTATCACGCAGCACTGGCGAACAAGAGAGCCGGCGCTGACCTCAGCGCCAATCCCGACATCAATGCGACGTTCAACAGCAGCGTCGATACGGGTTGCCTTGGCGCCGGCTCCCATTTTTATTACGGTCTCGATAACACAACACCTGCGGGTACGGTCAACTTGTTTGTCGTTTTGTTGCATGAAATGGGCCATGGCCTGGGCTCATCGAGCTTCACCAACGGCGCGACAGGCGCCTTTGCTCTTGGATTGCCCGACATTTGGGCCCGTTTCCTTCATGACACCACGGCGGGGATTAACTGGTTTCAGATGACCGATGGGCAGCGCGCAGCATCCGCAATCAATACGAACAACCTGTACTGGGACGGAGCAAACGTCAGCAATGCGTCCGGGTTCCTGAGCAGCGGACGTGACCCCGCCACCGGGCGAGTACAGATGTATACGCCCAATCCACTGCAACCCGGATCATCGGTTTCACATTACAACACCCTGGCATTCCCGAATCTGCTGATGGAACCATCGATCAATAGTGGTCTGCCATTGACCCTCGATTTGACCCGGCAACAAATGCGCGACATTGGCTGGTACCGGGACAGCGGCAACGACTTGGTGCCGGACACCATTAGCAATGTAGCGCCAAGCGGCGGCTCGCTCGAAATTGGATCCCAGCAAAACATCACCTGGACCAACAACGGGGGTTTTGACAATAACGTGACCATTGACTTGTCACTTGACGGCGGCAGCACGTGGTCCACCGTTATCGCCTCCGATGTCGCCAATTCCGGCTCTTACTCCTGGTTGGTGCCAAACAGTCCATCCACGCAGGCCAGAGTACGCGTCCGCGAACACGATTTTCTTGCGCCACTGGGCCAGTCGGCCGCCGATTTTATCATCAGCGGTGAAGTAAATACCCCCCCGACGTTTACCCCGGCGGCTGCGCAGTCGCGGCAGCAAGGCAGCCCGGCAGGCGTGGCGGTCACGGTCGGAACGGTCAGTGATGGAGAGACCGCG
>CAJIAU010000355.1_pt1 | contig 12741 bp, 6 predicted proteins | sample 9199171 | NCBI WGS metagenome assembly CAJIAU01 (sample SAMEA7708280, study PRJEB35096) | sediment metagenome | biome: marine neritic benthic zone biome [ENVO:01000025]; feature: sediment [ENVO:00002007]; material: shallow marine sediment [ENVO:03000034] sea grass bed [ENVO_01000059] ...
CCGTTCACTCCGGGAGACCATCGCAGGGTTGGCGTCAGCTACCAGGACCTTGCGAACGATGTCAAACCGGGAGACACCCTGCTGCTTGATGACGGCCTGATCTCGATGCAGGTCCAGTCGCTCGACAACGGCAGGATCCATTGCCTGGTCGAAAATGGCGGCGTCCTGAAAAACAGAAAAGGCCTGAACCTGCACGGTGGCGGCCTGTCCATTTCAGGGCTGGCCGAACACGACCTGCCGCATATCGAGCTGGCAGCAGAAATGGGGGCGGACTACGTCGCAGTCTCTTTCGTCAGCAGCGCCGATGATATCGATCGTGCAAGGGGCCTGTTGCGAAAAGCCGGCAGCGAGGCCTCGATCGTTGCCAAGATCGAAAGGATGGAGGCCATCGACAACCTCGCGGAAATTTGCGATACGGCCGACGTCATCATGGTGGCACGCGGAGACCTTGGAGTCGAAATCGGCGACGAGGAGCTTCCAGGTCTGCAAAAGCTGATCATCAGGGAAGCCATCAAGCACAACCGTATTGTTGCAACTGCAACCCAGATGATGCAGTCGATGGTGGAGAATCCCATCCCTACAAGGGCGGAAGTGCTGGACGTGGCCAATGCGGTACTGGACGGTACGGACGCGGTGATGCTTTCGGCTGAGACCGCTGTGGGCAAGCACCCGGTGAAAGTGATCGAGGCGATGAACCGGATTTGCCTCGGCGCGGAGCGGCATTTCGAGGCCGAGGGCGATGTGACCCACCTCAACGTGCGGTTTGAAAGAATCGATCAGGCTATCGCAATGGCCGCCATGTTCATGGCGACGAATGTTTCGGTGCAGGCCATCGTGGCCCTGACCGAATCCGGTTCTACCGCCCAGTGGTTATCCCGAGTGCAGTCTTCAGTCCCCATCTATGCGTTCTCCACCAATTCCGCGAGCAGGCGAAAGATGGCCATGTTCCGGGACGTGTTCCCGGTCAGACAGAATGCTACCAGTGACGATGCCGACGAAATCGTCGCTGAAGCACTGCGTACCCTGTTGGCGCACGGCGCAGTGAAAGACGACGATCGGATCATCGTGACAATGGGCGACCAGATGAGTAAATCCGGCGGAACCAATACTGTCAGGTTCATCAAGCTGGATGCTGAAGGCCGGGCACGATACGGGGTCTGAGGAACAGGAATGGATCAGAAAACAGACAAGACAAAAATCGATACAGACCAGCTGGAAACTACAGAATGGCTGGAATCGCTGCAGGCAGTACTCGAACGTGAAGGGCCAGAGCGCGCCCATTTCCTGATCGAGCAACTGGTTGACTACACCCGGCGTTCGGGGGGGTATCTTCCGTACAAGGCAACCACAGCCTATATCAATACCATCCCGGCCCAGTTGGGCAAGAAACACCCCGGTAATGTCGACCTTGAATACCGGATCCGTTCCATCATTCGCTGGAATGCGATGGCGACGGTGCTGCGCGCCAGCAAGCGCGGTGGTGAGCTGGGCGGCCATATCGCCAGTTTCGCCTCGGCGGCAAGCCTGTATGACATGGGTTTCAACCACTTTTTCAGGGGGCCTGAGCATACTGGCGGCGGTGACCTGGTCTACATCCAGGGTCATTCCTCTCCGGGAATCTATGCACGCTCTTACCTGGAAGGGCGCATAACGGAAGACCAATTGGACAAGTTCAGGCAGGAATCCGACGGCCAGGGCCTCAGTTCATACCCCCACCCGTGGCTGATGCCCGATTACTGGCAGTTGCCCACGGTGTCGATGGGCCTGGGTCCCATCATGGCGATTTACCAGGCGCGGTTTCTCAAGTACCTGCACAATCGCGGGATTGCGGACACCTCTGACCGAAAAGTGTGGTGCTTCATGGGTGACGGGGAAACGGACGAACCGGAATCCCTGGGCGCTATTTCCCTGGCAGGCAGGGAAAAGCTGGATAACCTGATTTTCGTTATCAACTGCAACCTGCAGAGACTGGATGGACCGGTTCGCGGCAACGGCAAGATCATCCAGGAACTCGAAGGTGTGTTCCGTGGCGCCGGCTGGCGGGTGATCAAGGTCATCTGGGGCTCCTACTGGGACAAACTGTTCGCCAAGGACAAGAACGGGCTGTTGCGTCAGCGCATGGAAGAGGCGGTAGACGGCGAATACCAGAATTACAAGGCCAAGGGCGGCGCTTACACCCGGGAGCATTTCTTTGGGAAATATCCCGAATTACTCGAGATGGTCGCGACCATGACCGACAAGGATATCTGGCGCCTGAACCGCGGTGGGCACGATCCACATAAGCTGTTCGCGGCCTACAGTTCGGCGGTGGCTTCTCCCGAACAACCCACGGTCATCCTGGCCAAGACGGTCAAGGGATACGGAATGGGCGGGGCCGGCGAGGCTCAGAATATAACGCATCAGCAGAAGAAGATGGATATCGAGTCGGTGCGCCAGTTCCGTGACCGCTTTGGTGTGCCGATACCCGACGAGGAACTGGAGAACATTCCCTATTACCACCCGGGTGAAGAAAGCGAGGAAGTGAAATACCTGCTGGAGCGCCGCAAGGAACTGGGCGGGTTCATTCCCCAGCGCCGGCGGCAGGACGGGCCGATCGAGGCGCCTGGAATGGAATTGTTCGAGTCATTGCTCAAAGGGTCGGGTGACCGGGAAATCAGCACCACGATGGTGTTTGTGAGGGCGCTTTCCATCCTGTTGCGCGACAAACGGATATCAGATCGTATCGTGCCCATCGTGGCGGATGAGGCGCGTACTTTCGGCATGGAAGGCATGTTCCGGCAGCTCGGGATTTACTCCTCGGTAGGACAACTTTATACGCCGGTAGATTCCGATCAGCTGATGTTTTACAAGGAAGACCAGAAGGGTCAGATCCTGCAGGAAGGTATTACCGAGGCAGGCGCCATGTCCTCCTGGATCGCCGCGGCCACCAGCTATTCGGCTAGCGGCATCGCGATGATCCCGTTCTTTATCTTCTATTCCATGTTCGGCTTTCAGCGCGTCGGTGACCTGGCCTGGGCGGCAGGTGACATGCGTGCGCGTGGATTCCTGATCGGCGGTACGGCCGGCAGGACCACGCTTAACGGCGAAGGCCTGCAGCACGAGGACGGCAACAGCCACATGATGTCCGGCATGGTGCCCAACTGTGTTTCCTATGACCCGACATTTTCCTACGAATTGGCTGTGATCATCCAGGACGGCATGCGCCGCATGTACCAGGAGGGCGAAGACATTTACTACTACATCACGGTGGAAAATGAGAACTACGTCCATCCCGACATGCCCGAAGGTGCGGAGCACGGTATCCGTGAAGGCCTGTACCTGTTTCGCGAGGGTCCGGATGGGCCGAAGAAAGTCCAATTGCTGGGCTCCGGCGCCATCCTGCGCGAGGCGATCGCAGCCGCCAACATCCTGGAACAGGATTTCGGCGTGGTTTCCGACATCTGGAGCGCGCCCAGCTTCACCGAACTTCGCCGCAATGGTGTCGAGTGTGCCCGCTGGAACCGGTTGAATCCGGAAAAAGAGCCGAAGATTCCCTGGGTCACCGGCTGCCTCCAGGAACGCCAGGGCCCCATTATTGCCGCCTCGGATTATGTTCGCGCCTTTGCCGACCAGGTCAGGGCTTTCCTGCCCGGCCAAGATTACATTGTGTTGGGCACTGACGGGTTCGGCAGGTCCGACACCCGTGAACAACTGCGCAGCTTTTTCGAGGTGGACCGCCACAATATTGCTTATGCTGCACTGTATTCCCTGTACCGGCGGGAATTGCTGAGTATGAGCGAGTTGCTGGCCGCCAGGGAGAGCCTTGGAATTGACCCGGACAAGACCAACCCGGTGCTGGTGTGAAACCCGCGATGCCGGCCGGAGTGAACTGTGAGTAGTACCATTGAAATTAAAGTACCCGATATCGGAGATTTTTCCGATATTCCGGTGATCGAGGTACTGGTCAGCGAAGGCGACCAGGTCAGCGCCGAGGACGGGCTGGTGACGCTGGAAAGCGATAAGGCCACGATGGAAGTGCCGTCGCCCGAGGCGGGGACCATCAAGGAAATGAAGTTGAAGCTGGACGACCTGGTTTCAGAAGGTGATGTCGTCGCTGTCCTGGAAATTTCCGCTGGCGCAGATGCCGGACCGGCAGAAAGCGATGTTGCGGATGCCCCTGAGCCGGAAGCAGCAGAACCGGAAGCAGCAGAACCGGAAGCGGAGTCTGAAGAAGCTGAGATTGCCGAATTTGCAGAACCCCCTGCTAAGGAGAGCGAGGCCGCACCTGAAACGGCTCCTGCACAACCCAGGGTAACCGGGCCGGATGCGGTCGATCCGTCTAAGGTGCCTTACGCCAGCCCCGTCATCCGCAAATTCGCCCGCGAGTTGGGCGTTGATCTGGGCCGGGTCAATGGCAGCGGCAACAAGGGCCGCATCACCCGCGAGGATGTTGCAGGTTTCGTGAAATCGGTGATGGCAGGATCTGCCGCTCCGACTGCCACAGCGGGGGGCATAGGCGGCCTGACCCTGGATTTCCCCTCGTTGCCGGAATTTGATTTCAGCCGTTACGGGGAAATCGAAAAACAACCGCTGACCCGGATCCAGAAAATTTCCGCCGGCCACCTGCATCGCAACTGGGTGGGCATCCCCCACGTGACCCAGAATGACGAGGCCGATATCACCGACATGGAAGCCTTCCGCCTGGCCAATGCCGACGAGGCGATTGCCCAGGGTTTCAAGCTGACCCCGCTGGTTTTCCTGATCAAGGCGATGGTGGCGTCGCTGAAGAAATTCCCGCAGTTCAATGCCTCGCTGGACACTGACGGTGAAACGCTGATTCTTAAAAAGTATTTCAACATCGGCATAGCGGTTGATACGCCTGAAGGGCTGGTGGTGCCGGTGATCACCGAGTGCGACCGCAAAGGCATCATGGAACTGGGCGCCGAGCTGGCCGAAATCAGCGGCAGGGCCCGGGAAAAGAAATTGAAGCCAACAGAAATCCAGGGTGGATGTATCTCCATTTCAAGCCTGGGTGGCATTGGCGGAACGGGTTTTACCCCGATCATCAATGCGCCGGAAGTCGCCATCCTTGGTGTTTCGAGGTCGCGGATGATGCCCGTCTGGGACGGAACCGAGTTCAGGCCCCGCCTGATGCTGCCGCTTTCATTGTCTTATGATCACCGGGTGATCGATGGTGCTGTCGCTGCGCGGTTTACACGCTTCCTCGCCAGCCGCCTGGAAGATTTGAGGCGGTTGACGCTGTAAGCAGGTGTTCTGAATTTGGATACCAGGGAAACTGTCAATCGTCCGCACTCGCGAGCGGGAAAAGTGTTCACCTGGCTTGCCATTCTTGGCCCGCTGTCGCCGGAAAGCAGAAACAACACGGAATAATCCGATGACTGAAACGAATGAATTTGATTTTGATGTCCTTGTACTTGGTGCCGGCCCTGGTGGATACACAGCGGCTTTCCGTGCCGCGGACCTGGGGCAGAAGGTGGCACTTGTTGAGCGCTACCCAAAGCTGGGCGGAGTTTGCCTCAATGTGGGTTGTATTCCGTCCAAGGCGTTGCTTCACACTGCAGAAGTCATCGATGCAGCGGCGGCCATGGAAAAGCACGGCGTCAGTTTTGGCGAACCCCTGATCGATATCGACAAGCTCCGTAATTTTAAAATCGGGGTGGTGGACAAGCTGACCGGAGGCCTGGACGGAATGGCCCGCCAGCGAAAGGTAGAAGTCATCCAGGGAACCGGCACATTTGAAGGCCCGAATTCGGTGCAGGTCGAAACGGCTGAGGGCGAAAAGCAGCTGAGTTTCCGCAATGCCATCATCGCGGTCGGCTCGCAGTCACTGGAGCTGGGCAACATGCCCTGGGGTGATCCCAGGCTGATGGATTCGACCGATGCACTCGAACTGGAAGAAATTCCCGACCGGCTGCTGGTCGTTGGCGGCGGTATCATCGGTCTGGAAATGGCCTGTGTATACGAAGCGCTTGGCAGTAAAGTCACCGTGGTCGAATTGACCCCCGGACTGATGCCCGGTACTGATCCCGACCTGGTCAAACCTCTGCAGCGCCGGATCAGCAAGCGCTATGAAGCCATCCACCTGGAAACGAAAGTCAGCCAGATAGACGTCGCCGATGACGGCCTGGTGGCCCACTTTGAAGGCAAGCACAGCGGTGAGGAAAAGTTCGACCGAGTGCTGGTCGCGGTAGGCCGGACGCCAAACGGCGGAAAGATCAATGCGAAGGCAGCCGGAGTGGAAGCGACCAGTCGCGGATTCATTCCAACGGATCAGCAGATGAGAACCAACGTGCCGCACATCTTTGCGATTGGTGACGTCGTTGGCCAGCCCATGCTCGCCCACAAGGCGACCCACGAGGGTAAAGTGGCTGCCGAAGTATGCGCGGGTGAAAAAAGCGCATTCGACGCACGGGTGATTCCATCCGTCGCCTACACCGACCCCGAAATCGCCTGGGTGGGCGTTACCGAGGCCGAAGCCAAAGAACAGAAACTGGACTACGGCGTGGGGAAATTTCCTTACGCAGCCAGTGGCAGGGCGATCGGTAACGACCGGACAGAGGGATTCACCAAGCTGCTGTTCGACAACAAAACGGACCGCATCATCGGCGCGGCCATCACCGGCCCGCACGCCGGCGACCTGATCTCCGAATGTGCACTGGCGATAGAAATGGGCGCCGAGGCGGGTGACATCGGATTAACCATTCACCCCCACCCGACGCTATCGGAAAGCATCGGCATGGCCGCCGAAGTCTTCGAAGGCACCGTGACGGATCTCTACATTCCGAAGAGAAAGTAGTGGAGTTCAAAAGTGCTGGGCGGTTGGCGTTAGCCAGAGCCCAGCCCAACAACGCAGTCGAGCGCAGCCGCCTTCCGCAACGAAGTTGTGGGAGCAGGGAAGCGAGACTCTTGTAACTACCGGCGGCGAAACTTGTAGACCACGCGATCCGTCCTGCCGCGGATGCCTTCGGCGAACATCGGCTGGCTGTGGTCGTCTTCGGGATTTCGCAATACCTTCAGCTCTCCCTCGTATTCAAAGCAGCTGCCTTGCAGGTCCGCCTTGATGAGTTCGGGATCTATGCGGTGGAGGTTCTGGGCTGAGTCATCAGGATTGCTGCCATCCGCTGCGACGTGGTCGGTCAGGCCCAGCACGGCGCCCGGTTTCATCGCGGCGCACAGATTGGTGATCAATGCTTTTTCGTCGATGGGCGGCCAGCCGTTTTCTTCATCCAGGTAATAGAAGTCGTGCCAGGTCAGCATGATCAGCGTCGCGTCGAACGTGTTCTCGGGCAACTCCAGGGCATCGGCTTCCGAGGTAACGCTCTTGACATTTCCCAGCCGGTTGTCCGCGAACCGCGCGTCGATGTCTGCCTTGGCATAGGCCAGGTAGGCTTCATTGTTATGTGCAACGACCTGACCCTGCTCGCCAACAACCCGGCTGACGATTTCCGTGTAGTAACCAGCGCCTGAGAAAAGGTCGAGCACAGTCATCCCCGGCTCGATTTCGAAAAAGCTCAGGATCAGGTCCGGTCTCCGGAACGGGTCGCTCTGACGGTCTTTTTCAATCCGGTCTGGCGAGGCCAGCGCCTCGGCCACGGCAAGGTTGATCGATTCAGCGCCACCGTCTTCGCAGGGTGTGAGCAGAAATAAAATGAAAATGGCTTGAGCGCAGTCCATATCGATTCTCTGTTTATTCAAGCATCAGCAAGGATACGCCTGTAATCACGACCGCACCAATCAAATTCAATACGAATCCGGCGCGGGCCATTTGCCGGATGCTGACTTTTCCGCTGCCGAACACGATGGCATTGGGCGCCGTGGCGACCGGCAACATGAACGCGCAACTGGCGCTCATCACGGCAGGCACCATCAAAAGCATCGGGCTGATTCCCGTTGTGCCGGCTGTCACGGCCAGCACCGGCATCAGCAGGCTGGCGGTGGCGGTGTTGCTGGTCACCTCGGTCAGGAACGTGACCGCAAGGCATACCGACAGGATCAGCAGCCAGGTGGGCAGGCTGGCCAGGGCGCCGAGTTCCTGCGCAATGATTTCTGCGAGCCCGCTCTGAACGAATGCACTGGCGATCGCAATGCCGCCGGCGAACAGCAGCAGCACGCCCCATGGAATTTTTACGGCTGACTCCCATCGCAGTAGCCTGCCGCCTTCGCCATCGGGCAGTGCAGCCATCACGACGACCGCGATCAGGGCAACGGAGGCATCGTTAGCCATCGGTAAATCCAGCATCCCGCTCCAGCCCCCAAAGGGCGCCTGGCGGGTGATCCAGAAAAACGCCGTCAGGCTGAACATTATCAGCACCCGCTTCTCGGAAGGGCGCCATTGCCCGACACCCGGGAGCTCGACCGGGCTGGCCAGCCGAACTCCCCGGGTGAGCCAGAGGCCCGCAATCGGCACCAGCACCAACACCACCGGGATGCCCCAGCTCATCCATTCAGGAAAGCTGGGCGTGGTGCCAAACTGGTCGAGGTGGACCTGCATGAACACCAGGTTGGGTGGTGTCCCGATCGGCGTTCCCAGTCCCCCGATGCTGGCCGCGTAGGCAATGCCCAGCAACAGCGGGATCTGCATCTTCTTCTCCGTCTGTTCTAACACGGCTAATGCCACGGGCAGCAACATCAGGGTGGTCGCCGTGTTCGATATCCACATGCTGAGCACGGCGGCGGCCGCCATGAAGCCCAGCACCAGGCCCCGGGCGCTGCCGCCGCCGAAGATGTTGACCATGTACATCGCGATACGGCGATGAGCGCCGGAATCCGCCATTGCGGTCGACAACATGAACCCGCCCATCAGCAGCAGGATCAGCGGGCTGCCGAATGACTGGCCAACTTGTGCAGGCGTGAGTACACCGAGCAAGGGAAAAACGGCCAGCGGGATCAGTGACGTGAACGGAATGGGCACGGGTTCGAAAACCCACCAGGTTGCACACAGCAATGTGACCGCCGCGGTGACGGCCGGTGCGGTCGTCCAGCCATTGAGGGTGAGCAGAACAAAAAGCAGCAATGCAGCCAGTGGCCCGATGTAAGTCAGGTGCCTGATCATTGACGGAGGTCAAAGCTTTTCAAATCACAAGTTCCATTTTTGTGCGTTTTTATTCGCGGTGTCGTATGATGAACGGACGACTGTATTCGCACATAGTAAATTTGGCTGCTTGAAATAATACAACAGCCCTCTCTATTATACGGTTGTCTCGCCTTCGGGAGATTCCGGTGGCCTGAGTAATTGGCTCTGCATAATCACGGGGACCTTATTGATGAACAAACGTGTAATCCTGGCTCTCTTCCTTTCTATTTACGTTATTTCCGCACAGGCAGAGCCGGTTCCACCGGCAACAAACAAGGATGGAAGCCTGGTTAGCGGATACCTCACAGCAGATTACGATCCGTTGAATGGGATTTTTCCGTTTCCGTTTAACCTGCTGTTTCTCGGTACTACAGACCTTACCCTGAATCCGCCCGTGGCTGATCCAAATGACTATAGTGATCCGACGGTCGCGCTGAGCGCAATGGACGGGTTCAGCCCGACGGAAAAGTGGGTCACAACGTTTAGCAGTTCTTATCCATTAACCGGTGTTCCGAACCCGGTCGACCCCACATCGGTAATTCCGGGGCAGAGTGTGCGCTTTTTTGAAGTCAGCACCGTTTTTGGAACCATTGTGACCGTCAATGGCATTGTGCGCGAACTGACGCCGGGCGTGGACTACGTCGCAACCATGGCGACCAGCGAAGTGCTTGCGATCATTCCTCTGAAACCCCTGCAGGAAATGACAACCTACATGGCGGTGCTGACCAATGATATCCGTGACACCGTTGGCAACGACGCGACGCCATCACAAACGTTTCACCTTACGAAGCGGTCAACGCCATGGGTAGATGAAAATGGCAACAGCACCTACCCCCCCATTATAGATGACGCCACTGCACAGGCACTTGAACCTCAACGGCAAATTACACAGTCAATGCTGGCTGCTGCTGAAAGCGTGGGCATCCCGGCCGAAGACGTTGTTCTCGCCTGGACCGCACAGACACAATCCATTACGCCGGTAACCAAGAACCTGCGAAGCATCGCAAGGGCGGCGCCAACGCAGGTTGCGCCAACGGGACAGTCAACCGCGGCGCTGGGTTTGGGTCTGCCAGGGATCGCGGATATCTACATAGGCGTGATCACCTTGCCCTACTACCTGGGCGTGCCAAGCATGGAAAATCCGGTTTCGCCACTGACGGACTTCTGGACGGCTGAGCCGGGGGCCTATGTTCCCCCGTTTGACGCGCTGGGTCTTGACCCGACCTCTACTAATGTCACCGTGGCCAACCCCTTCCCGGTATTGACCAGTGACCAGACTGTACCTTTGCTGGTGACCGTCCCCAATGCCAACAGTGGTCAGGAACGGCCTGCGGCGGGATGGCCCGTCGTGATTTTCGGACATGCCATTACCGGCAACCGGTCTCAACTTCTGGCAGCGGCTGACTCATTTGCGGCCGCCGGATACGCGGTGATCGGCATTGACGCACCGTTACACGGCATTACGCCCGAGGACACCTCCCTGGCCTTGTTATACGTGGAGAACACCCCCTGGGCCGAAGTGGCTAATGAGCGGACATTCGACGTCGATTATGTCAATAACACAACCGGCGCTCCGGGCCCGGACGGTATCGTGGACGCGTCCGGCACTCACTTTTTCAACCCGGTCAGCATGCTGACCACCCGCGACAACGGGCGGCAGGGCGAAGCTGACCTGTCGGTGCTGGCGGTCACGATTCCGTCCATCGACATCAACGGGGACGGTTTACCGGACCTGGATGCATCGACAATCAAGTACGCAAGCCTGTCACTCGGCTCAATCCTTGGAACGGCATTTACAGCGGTAGAGCCGTTGGTAACCACGTCGTTCATGTCGGTCGGAGGTGGCGGCCTGGCCAGGGCGCTTGAGGCTTCCGACACTTTTGGCCCCAGGATCAAGGCTGGCCTGGCGGCTCAGGGTGTTCTGCCCGGCACGGCGGATTACGAGACCTTTTTCACCGTCTTCCAGACCGTGATCGATTCGATGGACCCCATCAACTGGGCCGGCGAAGCAGCCCGGCTCAAAAATATTGTCGTTCACGAAGTGATCGGCGATACGGTGATTCCGAATTTCGTGGCCACCGCACCGCTGTCCGGCACCGAGCCGATGATTGCAGCCATGGGCCTTAAGGCGTATTCATCGAGCCAGAGCAATCCGGCCGGAGTCGATGGAGCAGCGCGGTTCGTGCCCCCGGCTTCCCACGCATCACTGCTGAGTCCCGTCACCTCGGTGGCGGCCACCGTGGAAATGCAGAAGCAAATGGTTTCATTCATTGCCTCCATGGGCAGGGCGGTTTTGGTCGAGGATGCCTCGACGATGGTGCCGGCGCCAGAGGCTCCGGCAGAAGCCGAAGCTGAAGCGACGCAGGAGTAGGGGGACGACATGACACATACAAAAAATCACGAGGGCGCCAGCATGAAGTATTCTTCCCTTGGTAAACACACTCTGACAGCCGCTCTTTCCCTTGCGCTGTTCGGCCTGGCAAGCGCTCCGGTCCATGCCTGGGAATTTTCCAGCGGCGAATGGACCGGCAGCATTGATACGACCCTTTCCTACGGCGCCTCCTGGCGGACGGGGGACTACGATCCTTCCCTGGTGGGCAAACAGGCTAATGACCCGCTGGTGTTCAGCTATGACAAGATAACGCAGCGCAGCGTCATTGGCCGGTGGTCCGCCAACGGCGACGACGGCAATCTGAACTATCGCGAGAGCGGCGACCTGATCTCACACGCGGTCAAGGCGACCATCGAGTTCGACGTCCAGTTCAGGAACTACGGCGGATTTGCCCGCGTCACCGGTTTCTATGATTTCGAGAACAACGACAAGGATGCACTGTCCGATGTTGCACAGAAGAGAACCGGTAAGGAGGCCCGCCTGCTGGACCTTTATGTCTACGGCAGTCACACGCCGGGAAATACTTTTTTTACCTGGCGATTGGGCAAACAGGTGGTCAGCTGGGGTGAATCCACTTTCATCCAGGGCGGTATCAACGTCATTAACCCGGTGGATGTGTCCAAGTTACGCGTTGCCGGCGCCGAACTGAAGGAAGCGTTCGAAGGTGTGAACATGATCTGGGGTTCGGTGGACCTGTCGCCGTCCGTATCGCTGGAAGCTCTTTACATGTTCGAGTACCGAAATATCCGGCCGGATCCGGCTGGCACTTACTTCTCGACCAACGATATAGCCACGCCTGGTGGTAGTTACGCCATGCTGGGCTTCGTATACCCTCAGCCAGTAATCAATCCCGATTTGTATGATGAGGTCTGCTTGCAGGGTAACCTGGCCGCATCCGACAGCCCAAATCCGCCCCAGCTGGTTGCCACGGGTTGTGGGCTTTCTCTGCGACGTGGAGAAACGAACAAACCGAGTGACAGCGGTCAGTACGGCGCGGCCCTGCGGTGGTTCCTGGAGAACCTGGGCGGCACCGAACTGGGATTCTACTACCTGAATTACCACAGCCGTCTGCCAACCGTCAGTGGCACAACGGTATTTGAAAGACCACCTCCGTTCACCAATAACTACTTCACGGAATATGCGGAAGATATCCACCTGTGGGGCGCCAGCTTCAATTCAACCATCGGCACCTGGGCGCTGGCTGGTGAAGTCAGTTACCGGCCGAACGCGCCTCTGCAATACGATGACGTGGAAGTCTTGTTCGCCGGTTTGACGC
>CAJIAU010000081.1_pt1 | contig 12724 bp, 9 predicted proteins | sample 9199171 | NCBI WGS metagenome assembly CAJIAU01 (sample SAMEA7708280, study PRJEB35096) | sediment metagenome | biome: marine neritic benthic zone biome [ENVO:01000025]; feature: sediment [ENVO:00002007]; material: shallow marine sediment [ENVO:03000034] sea grass bed [ENVO_01000059] ...
CACGCGGCCACTTTTCAACTGCTGCAGCTGATCCGCGAGTTCGATGAACAGGAAGGCTGGAGTGGTGAAGGCGTCAACTCCTGCGCCCACTGGCTGAACTGGAAGTGTGGTACGAACCTGGGTGCGGCACGCGAGAAAGTTCGAGTTGCTCATTGTCTACCGGACCTGCCGCTGATCTCCGCGGCATTTCGGGAAGGAAAAGTGAGTTATTCCAAGGTACGGGCGATGACCCGGGTAGCGACGACGAACAACGAGGAAGACTTACTGACGATCGCCCAGCACGGCACAGCCGCGCATGTCGAGCGGCTGGTCAGTCTGTACCGGCGTTTGCAGCGCGACGAGGCATTGGAAGAAGAAAACATTCGCCACGCTCAGCGCGAGTTGTCCTGGACCATGGACAGTGACGGCATGTGGCTGTTCCGGGGTAAGTTCACAGCCGAACAGGGTGCGCTCATTGCCAAAGCGCTGGAAGCCGCGATGGACCAGATGTTTCACGAATCGGTGGAAGAGCCCTCTGACGTTTCCGCGGAAGTGCCGGCCGGGGTGGATGGATGTTTACCGGTCCCTCACCCGGTCGCCACGCGCCGGGCCGATGCACTGGAACGGGTGGCGGAGGCGTGGTTTGCCAGGCCATGTATTGAAGAATCCGTTTCTGAAGAATCTGGATCTGATGTTTCTGGTACGAAGCAGCCCGGTATGAATCGTTTCGGCGGTGATCGTTACCTACTCAACATTCACACCGACATTGAAACGCTCAGAGCCAACGGCGAAAGCTCGGAATCCGAACTGGATGGCCATGGCTGCGTTTCCGCGGAAACGTCGCGGCGCATGGCCTGTGATTGTTCCGTTGTTCACTGGCATGACTCGGGGGACGGCGAAACATTGAACATCGGCCGCAAATCCCGCAGCATTCCGCCGGCCACCCGGCGGGCACTCCAACGCCGGGACAGGGGTTGCCGGTTTCCGGGTTGCACCTGCACCCGCTTTGTCGATGCCCATCACATTCACCACTGGGCGGACGGCGGAGAGACCAATATGGACAACCTGGTGTTGCTTTGCCGGCGGCATCACCGGCTGGTGCACGAAGGGGGCTTTGGCGTCAGTCGCAGCGGCTCCGGCACTATTGAGTTCACTTATCCCGACGGCCGGGTGATGGAATCCGGTCCCGACCGACGTTTCCGCGGAAACGTGGTATCGATTCAGGCCACCAATCGGGATCGTGGACTGAACATCACCCCCGAAACCCTGCCGCCGCACTGGTTGGGCGAGGACATGGACTACAGCCTGGCGGTTATGGCGTTGCAGAGCAGCGAGTAAATCAGATGCAACAATCCCTTTTGCGAAGAGCCATCGCCTGACCCTAATCGCAGACTTCGAAAGTCAGTCCGGCGTGTTGCACCAACCGCCGCCGCAGCGCATCGCCAAGCGCCGTTGCTGGCGTCCAGAAACCGCCGCCCGCCTCGGTTTTGGAAATGTCCTGCGCCAGGCAGGCCCCGGCCTCACCGAGTATCTTCGCCGTTGAGCCGTAGCCCGGGTCGCGATCACCGGTTACCCGGGTAGTCAATGTGTTACCGCTGGCGGTCGTGCCGTAAAAACGCAAATCGTACATGCCATTGCGCTGTTGCTCCGGCGACGGGCCCTCACCGGGTTTGGGCAGGATGTACTTTTCCATCAACCAGCGGCTCGGCGGCAATACCGCGCCGGCCATGAACGCACCCAGGCCACCGGTCAGCGCGGTGGCGGCCAGGCTGCCTTTCAGCCCCCTGCCCATGCGCATCGATTCGTCGTAGAGAAAGTCCACGCCGTAGTCGTAGCCGCTGAGCGCGTTGCTGCGATGCACGATGCGGGTGTTGATGCCGGCCATCACGAAGGGCCCAAGCCAGGCGCCGGTTTCCGGGTCGTGTGTGGGTGTCGAGATATTTATCTGGCGGGCCCGGGCTTTGCCACCGGGCACCAGGGCATAGGGATTGGCCAGGGTTTTGCGCAGTGCGGGGTTTTTGGTCATTTCCCTGGCTATGTTGACGATGCTGGCGACCGTGCCGCCCGAGGCGGCGCCCTTCATGCGCGCCACCTGCATTCGGATTTGCGTGGCCGGCTCGCCAAATTTCTCGAGTGCTGCCTTCTGGTGGTGGTGCACCCCCAGGTCGGAAGGGACCGAATCAAACCCGCAACAGTGGATGATCCTTGCGCCGGATTTTTCGGCCTGCGATTCATGCGCCTGCAGCATTCGAAGTATCCACTGCGCCTCGCCGGTCAGGTCCACGTAATCGGTGCCGGTCTCCACGCACACCTTCACCAATTCAGAACCATACAGCGCATAGGGCCCCACGGTTGAAACAATCACGCGCGACCGTCCGCACATTTCGCGCAGTGCATTTTCATCCGCGGCATCCGCCGTGATCAATTCGATTCCGGAAGCGCCCCCACCCAACGAGGCCCTGACGGTTTCGAGCTTTGTTTTCGAACGGCCCGCCATCGCCCATTTCAGGTCACCGTCCGCACCGTGGCGCTCGAACAGGTAATCACAGAGAATCTGGCCGACGAAGCTGGTTGCGCCAAAAACAGTAAGGTCAAAAGGGGGGTTGCTCATGGGCGTGCTCGCGGCTTCGATGGCCTATCCCCCCGATCCCGACTTCTCAATGCACCGCTCAAGAATTTCAGACTTCACGCCCTGTGGATCACTGATTGTTGCGTAAAATTCGTCCATGTATTCGGTCAGGCTTTCGCGCACGCTGCCGTCCATCCCATTAAGGTCCGCGACCAGGGCATACAGCGTGTCGCGGGTTTGCAGGAACTTTGAAATGGAACCCTCGACGTAGCGGTTGTTCTCGCAGAAGCCCTGGTACAGGCGCTGGCGGACGTTGTCGATGCCGAGACCGGTCTCCGGCCTGGCATAAGGTGTGTACACGAATCCGGACATGTCAAAATCGTAGGGAATCGCCAGCAGCGGGCCTCCGTCGGTTCCGAACATCGCATAGTTGTGACAGCACTCGCCTTTCGACCCCAGGATCGGTGAAAAATCCGTGTTGCCGATCAGGTACTGGAACACCGACGTCAGGTTCAGGTACTCGGCCTGGAGGTCGGCGACCCGGTCGGGAAAGACGTTCAGCCTCTGCACCCCGAGGCGATCGGCCAGGCGGTTCTCGTGCTCGATCAGGAACGCAAAGCGCACCATGCGCGGCCGGCGATCCTCGCTGTCCACGTAGGTGACATTGAGCAGGCGCACCCGGAAACTCTTATCGGTCAGCGAGTTTAGGATTCGGTAGGCAAGGTATTCCCGCAGCACGCTTTGCTGGTACCGCCCGGAATCCTTGCAGTGCACGACGGCTTTCAGCTTGTTCTGCTGGTCGAACAGCGTGCCCTCCACCTGCGACCGCTTGAAATTAAGGTACAGGGGTGGGAAGTCACAGTTTGTATGGCGGTACTTGCCGCGGGCGCGTACCAGCAGGTCCAGCTCAACCGCCTCGCCGTCCGGGCCTTTGTACGAAAAGCTGCCTTCGAATTCCCGGTCTTTCGGCCGTTCGTTGATCAGGCGGCTGAACGGGGCGGTCATCACCACGCTCAGTGTTTTGGCATCCTGGAACAGCGGGTCGGGTGAGGCGGCCATGCCGTCTGCATGGCAAGAACCGTGAACAGGATCACTACAGTTATACGAATGCGCTTCATCTGCTACCTCTGAAATACCGACCGGCGGACCGGCGCTTATTATAAGATTAAACGAGTCGCGATTAATCGCTTTAACGTATTGCTGTAAATTAGACCAATGAAATTCCTCTTGCTGTTGATTCCACTATTATTGTTTGCAGCGCCTGCATCCGCTGAAATCTACAAGTGGACCGACGAACAGGGGCAGGTTCACTACAGCGACCAGAAGCCGCAAGACCAGGATTTCAATGAAGTTGAGATCGAAGGCGGCACCTACAAGAACGTCAGCTACGGCACCACCCATGTCGATATTGGCAAGCAGGTGATCATGCTTTCAGCCGTGTGGTGCGGCGTCTGCAAGAAGGCAAAGAGCTATTTCAGACGCAACGGAATCCAGTTTACTGAACTCGACGTTGAAAAAAACAGCAGGGGTAAACGCCTGTACGAGCGACTGGGGGCCAAGGCCGTGCCCGTGATCCTGGTGGGCAGGAAACGAATGAATGGGTTCACGGAAGCAGGGTTTAAGCGAATCTACGAGTAGTCCGGAATCGATGTTCCCAGATCAACGGGGACCGTGATGCGCCGTCGCCCAAGCGGTTGATTACGAAACATCTTTTTACAATCTTGCGACTGAATTCGCTCCCGGCTGTGGGAAGATAAGAGGACACTCAAAACTCGGGAGTCCCGGTATGTCTGTTATCACCAAGGTGTCGCGAACCCGGCACATGAATCGTGGGCTTTTTTTGCTCCTGGCCCTGGTCATGGCATTGGCCGGGCTGTGCTGCAGTGACCTTTCTGCCGGTTTGCTGGACAAGCTCAAGGAACAGCTGAGTGGCGAGGATCAGCAGGAACAAACGCTGGACAGCGAGGAGGTTGGCGCTGGTCTGAAGGAAGCGCTTCGCGTGGGAACCGGGACGGTGGTTGGCAACCTTGGCCAGCCCGGCGGTTTCAACCTCGATCCGGCCATTCACATCCCCCTGCCTGGACAGCTTCAGCAGGTGAAGGGCTGGCTGGGCAAGATCGGGATGGATTCGATGCTGACCGACCTGGAGAATGAATTGAACGAGGCGGCCGAAATCGCCACGCCGAAAGCAAAAGAGCTGTTTTTACAGGCTATCGACGAAATGACCCTGGACGACGTGATGGGCATTTACAAGGGCCCGGACGATGCAGCCACGCAATACTTCAGGTCGAAGATGTCGGCGCCGCTGGCTGCGGCCATGAAGCCGGTGGTGGATGAGAGCCTGGCGGATGTCGGTGCGCTCACCACTTACGACAGCGCCATGGCCAGTTACAACGAACTGCCCTTCGCGCCGCAGGTAGACGTCGATTTGGGTGATTACGTGGTCGAAAAAGGCATGGACGGCATTTTTTACTACCTGGCAAAAGAGGAAGCGGCGATCCGGCAGGATCCGGTGAAGCGCACGACGGATTTGCTGCAGCGAGTTTTTGGGAACTGATTTGGGCGGTTAAAGCTAAGTGCCAGCCCATCCGGGACATGGACGCGCCTAATCCTTGTTCCTGCCGGACCGATATGTCTCAAGAAACGGCCCGGTGCATTATCGCAGCCGAAAAATTTCCGGTTTTTCATGGCACTGCTGCTCTCGACGTCCCCCGTTTATGTAAAATGACCCCCATTCTCCAACCCGGATTTCCAGGATGAGTTTCTTCACGGAGCTTAAGCGCAGGAGGGTCTACCAGGTGGCGGTGATCTATACCGCGGCGGCCTGGGGCTTGCTGCAGGCGGCAGACGTTATTTTTCCGCGCCTTGGCCTGCCGGACTGGTCGGTCACTTTCCTGTTTGCGCTGGAGGTGGTGGGCTTTCCGCTGGCGCTGATCCTGTCGTGGATATTTGATATCAAGGCCGGCGGCATGGTGCGCACGGGCGCCGCACCGGGGTCTGCCCGGGCGACGCGTGCAGCGCGCGACCGCGAGTCGCTGGCGGTGCTGCCGTTCAGCAACATGAGCGACGATGCCTCGCTGGAGCACCTGGCGGACGGGCTGGTCGAGGACCTGATTACCCGCCTGCAGGGCCACGTTGGCATCCCGGTAAATTCTCGCAATTCCTGTTTCGTCTACAAAGGCCAGGCGGTCGACGTGGTGAAAATGGCCGAGGAACTGGGCGCGGCCTACATGGTGGAAGGCAGCGTGCGCGTGCAGGGCGATACAGCGCGGATCACCGCGCAGCTGATAGACGCCAGCAGTGACCATCACCTCTGGGCCGAAAAATTCGACCGCCCGCTGGGTGATATCTTCTCTCTGCAGGATGAGCTGGTCGAGGCGATGGCGGAGGCGATTACCGGCCACTTGTCTGCAGAGCAAGCCGCGGCTGCGCCTGCCTCGAACGTTCCGGCCTCCGAGGCCGCGTCCTCCGATACGCTGGCCACCGATCAGCCGGTTGGCATCCGCAAAGGCTGGGTGGCGTTGGCCGCGCTGCTGGTGCTTGGGCTGGCCGGTGTGCTGACCTGGAGCCTGGAGCAACGAGGGGACGAGCGCTGGGCGCGCGAAGTGGCGCTGCCGGAAATCGAGCAACTGGTCGAGGCGGATGAAGTGTTCGAGGCCTTTGCCCGCATCCAGGAACTGGAGGCGGTGCTGCCGTCCGATCCCGTGCTGCTGAAATTGCGCGATGCGGTCTCCGTAATGTCCACGATCATCACGCAACCTTCCGGTGTACAGGTGTCCTACCGGCCCGATGGCATCGCGGAAGCTGAGTGGATTCTGCTGGGAACCAGCCCGCTGGAAGACCTGCGCCTGCCAACAGGCCACCTGCAGCTGCGATTCGAGGGTGAGGGGATTGTGACCACGTACCGGTTGGTCAGAAATCCCACCGGGCTGATGAGTAATTTTGATGCTTCACCGACGGTTTTAGAACGGTGGCCGCAAGGTGTTTTCGAGCTGGCGACGGCCGATGAAGGGCGCGAAGGCATGGCGTATGTCGAATCCTGGTCGGAGAATATCGCGCTGCCGCATTATCAGATAGAGCCGGCGGCATTGGTGCCCGCCTACTTCATCGATATCCACGAGGTGACCAACGCTGAGTTCCAGGCGTTCGTGGATGCCGGTAGCTACGGCGAATCCCGTTACTGGGCGGACCAGGATTTTGGCGGCGAGGAATGGTCGGACGCGTTGGCCGCGTTCACCGACCAGACCGGTCAACCGGGCCCGGCGGGTTGGGAAATGGGCCGCTTCCGGCCCGGTGACGAGCAGCTGCCGGTTACCGGGGTCAGCTGGTTCGAGGCCGCTGCCTATTGCCGTTTCGCGGGTAAGGAACTGCCCACGTTTTACCACTGGTACAGGGCAGCACTGGACTACATGGAGGTGGTGACGCCGGTGGCGCCTGCCGTTATCCGCCAGAGCAATTTTGCCGGCAAGGGACTGGCGCCGGTTGGACAGTATCCGGCGCTCAGTTTTTACGGCCTGAAAGACATGGGGGGCAACGCCCGCGAATGGCTGGCCAATGCGGATGAGGACATGCGCTGGATTGCCGGTGGCGCGTGGAACCAGGTTCCCTACATGTTCCTGGACGAGGAGTTCGAAGCCCCCGGCACTCGCGGACCAACCAATGGTTTTCGCTGCATGGCCAATGCGGATGGCGGGCCCACGCCCGAGCCGCTGACCGTGGCCACGGACCTGCGAGGCGGGCCCGATCCCCGCACCATCGAACCCGTGGACGACGAAACCTATGCCATTTACCGCGACCAGTTCGGTTACCTGCAGCAGGACCCGAATCCAGAATTGCTGTCCACTGAGCAGATGGCTTACTGGCGGCAGGAAAGGATCCGCATCGATTCGCCCTACAGTGCCGACGGGATGGAAGTGCTGTTGTTGATTCCGGACAATGCCGTGCCGCCCATGCAGGCCCTGGTAATGATGCCGGGTTCAGACGCGTTTTTCAGCGGGGCCACGCTGGAAGGTTATGACTGGGCCGACTATGAGCCCTCGCTGGCAGTCGTGTTGCAATCGGGCCGCGCGCTGGTGCTGCCTGTCTGGGACGGCACCTTCGGTCGTGGCCTGCGCCTTTCTTCCAGCCCGGACGAGCAGGAATGGCGCGAATACACACGCAGCCAGGGACTGCGTTGGCGCCAGGACCTGGGCGCCACCCTGGATTACCTGGAAACCCGCGACGACATCGATAGTTCAGGTATCGGTTACCTGGGCATCAGCGCCGGCGCCTCTGCTCCGTTGGCCTTGCTGGCAGTGGAACCGCGCGTGAAGACCGCGGTGCTGGTCGCGGGTGGACTCACCGGGCTCGGCAGCCACCCCCTGGTGCAGCCGGCCAACCACGCGCCCCGCATCACCATTCCGGTACTGATGATCAACGGGCGCTACGACCAGAATTTCCCCCTGGAAAGCCGCCAGCAACCCCTGTTCGACCTGCTGGGCTCCGGGCCGGACCGTAAAAAGCAGGTGATCTACGACTCCGGCCACATCGGCTACCCGGTCAGCCAGCAGCGGCGTGAGATTATCGCCTGGCTGGACAGATGGCTGTGATGCGCATTGCGATGTTAATCTGAAGGCCATGGACATTCTGAATATCCTGACCTCTGCCGCGCTGCGTTTCCTGCCGCTGCTGGCGACGCTGGCGGTGGTGACATTCCTTCTGATGTTCCTCAATCAGCACTTCAGGAAGCGCTGGAAGGACAACCCGGACCTGCAGTTCCGCTTCCAGCTGATCATGCTGGTGCTGACGATGGCGGGCGTGCTGGCGGTAATCATCGCACTGCCTGTCAACGATGTGCTTCGGGGCCAGTTGCTCAGCCTGATCGGTATCCTGTTGAGTGCGGCGATTGCGCTGTCCTCGACGACTTTTATCGGCAATATCCTGGCCGGCATCATGCTGAAAGCCATCAAGAGTGTGCGGCCAGGTGACTTCATTACCGTTGGCGACCTGACCGGCCGCGTGACCGAGATGGATTTGCTGCACACGCAGGTACAGACAGAATTCCGCGACCTGGTCACGGTGCCCAACCTGTTCATGGTGACCCAGCCGCTGCACGTGGTGCGCAAGTCCGGCACCATCGTCGGTTGCAAACTGTCACTGGGCTACGACGTGCACCACGAGCGGGTGACGGAAATCCTGCTGGCCGCCGCCTCCGGTGTCGGGCTGAAAGACGCTTTCGTGCAGGTCACCGACCTGGGGGATTTTTCGATCAGCTACCGAATTGCTGGCCTGCTTGAAGACGTGCAAAGCCTGATCAGCGCCCGCTCCGACCTGCGCAAAGCAGTGCTGGACGCCTTGCACGGCGCCGGTATCGAGATCGTGTCACCCAACTTCATGAACACGCAGACGCTGGCGGAAGGGCAGCGTTTTATGCCGGAGCAGGCCTCAAGTCGGGGCAATCGGGGCAAAAACCGGGCGCCTGGAACCCGGGCAGAAGAAGTCGCCTTTGATGTCGCCAAGGAAGCAGCTTCGATTGAAGAATTGCGCAGTGCGCTCGAATCGGTCGAAAAGGATCTGGACGCGCTGAAAGACGCCGAGGGCAACGACAACGAGGCAGCCAGGGAACGGCTGAAAGGCCGCAAGACGCAGCTGGAAGAGGAACTCGAAGAGGCCAAGGCGCGGCACGCCAGCGGTGAGCACAAGGCCTGATACGGGTTGCTATTCCAGCGTCACGCTCCTCTCATACTTTAGCATCTTCGTCTCGTAACCCAGGTTAAGCTCCCGCTCGTAACGTACCGTGACGACGTAATCACCCCGGTATTGTGTCACTGTGAAGCTGTCCTTGAGGTCGCTCATCTGGTTGACGTAGAGTTGGTTGTCGATTGCATTTTCCAGGGCGCCCATGGTGCCGAAGGGTTCCTCGTTGTTCTTTTCCACGAGGGCATTCAGGATAGTCCTCACGGTGTTGGATTCGATGTACTGCGGGACATACTGGATCCCCACGAAGATGCCGTAGCCGATTACAGCCAGAAAAATGATGAGCCCGATGGCGGAGTTGCCTTGTTGCCTGGTGTGTATAGCCATGTTGATCTCCCTATCTACAGCTCTGATTATAAGAGAAAAAGGTGTTAAAGGGCCAAACCAGGATGGATTTGACTGTGTACGATGGGGAGATTGTATTTCGGGCGGAGTATTGACCTTTATCACCGTGCCCTATTCATTCCGGGAGTAACATGAATATGAGCACAACTGGCAAAGAGCAACATCATGAACGTCAACGGTCTGCACCTTTTGCTGACCTATCAATGCAATTACGAATGTGACCACTGCTTCGTCTGGGGTAGTCCTGATCAGTATGGGACGATGACGTTGTCTACGATCAGTGAAATTCTGCAGCAGGCAAAGGACGTCGGCACGGTGGAATGGATCTATTTTGAGGGCGGTGAGCCGTTCCTGTATTACGCGGTGCTGCAGCGCGGGGTAGACATGGCGGCCCGCCTGGGATTCAAAGTGGGCATCGTGTCGAACGCCTACTGGGCAACCGACATGGACGACGCCATGACTTGCCTGGAGCCGTTCGCCGGTAAGGTGCAGGACCTGTCGATCAGCAGTGACAGCTACCACTGGAACGATGAAGACGACCGCCAGACCCGCATAGCTTCGGAGGCTGCACGGGGGCTGGGCATTCCGCTGGAAGTGATCCGCATCGCCCCGCCCGAGGCCACCCACGTGGCATGCAGCCAAGGCCAGATACCACCCGGTGAGTCAGCGGTAGTGTTCCGCGGCCGTGCTGCGCAACGTTTGACGGCGCGGGCGGATACCCACCCCTGGCAACAGTTCACCGAGTGTACCTTTGAAGACCTGCGCGAGCCCGGGCGAGTACACCTGGATGCGCTGGGAAACGTGCATATTTGCCAGGGCATTACACTTGGCAACCTGCTGCAGAGGCCGCTGCGCGATCTGTTCGACAACTACGACCCGGATACCCATCCGGTGATCGGACCATTGCTCGAAGGCGGCCCGGCCGAGTTGGTGCGGCGCTATGACCTGCCCTGCCAGGGTGAATACTGCGATGTCTGCCACCTGTGCGACACGGCCCGCCGTGCACTGCGTGCACGCTTCCCCGAGGTGCTGGCGCCGGACCAGATGTACGGCGTTTGACCGATTTTCTCTTCCAAAGCACGCCCCACCGTGACCAGCTTTCCCTCCTGGAACAGGCTTGACCACAGGTGAATGGAGTCTGGCACTGAGTGCTTCGGCCCTTCGGTGTCTTCCACGGTGATGCCCTGGATCGCCCGGCTGGGGCGCTGCTCGAAGCCAGCCGGCAGGGTCAGCGATGGGTGCCCGGACAGGTTGGTCAGGGCATTGAGCTGATCGGACCAGGGTGCGAAGAACACGTCGGTCTGTGCGAAGAAGGCATGCAGTTTCTCCATGATACCCCGCCGGATCCGGTCGCACTGCACCAATGTAACCGCGCTGGTGAAGTGCGAGATGCGGAAGTAGTTGGGCCAGGCGTCGAAGATCTGGCGGCGCAGGTCGTCGTCCGCGCCAGACAGTGTCAGCGATTCGAAAGCCGCTGCTGACTCCGCTTCCAGTATCGGGTTGATGATATTCCAGGGCAGATCCGGGAATTCCAGTTCAACCAGGTTTACGCCGGATGCCTGCAAGGCCTTGAACGCAGCCCGGTCGGTCGCGGTGGTGTCTTCCGCTTCGAGCATCCGTGGGTCGTATCCGACGCTGAGCCGGGACAGGGGCCGGTTACCGTCGTACGCAAAACCATGGCCCAGTGAACCCGCATCAGCCGGGTCGAAGCCGTTGAGCGCGGCCAGCACCAGGGCGGTGTCCTCGGCGTAGCGGCAGATCGGGCCAATTTTGTCCACGGACCAGCACAATGCCATCGCGCCGGCGCGGGATACGCGGCCGAAAGTCGGCCGCAGGCCCACAGTGCCACAGCGCTCGGAGGGCGAGACGATGGAGCCCCAGGTCTCGGTGCCGACGGAAAAAGCGCACAGCCCGGCCGCTGTAGCAGCTGCAGATCCGGCGGATGAACCCGAAGACCCTTCCGCCGGGTTCCACGGGTTGCGGGTTTCGCCTCCATACCAGACCTCGCCCCAGGCCAGCGCACCCAGCGCGGTCTTGCCCAGCAACACGGCACCGGCTTCGCGCAGCAGACGGGTGACCGTAGCGTCGGTGTCCGGCACTCGCTCACGGTAAGGCGCCGCGCCCCAGGTGGTGGGTATCCCGGCGGTGTCCGCCAGGTCTTTCAGGCCGTAGGGAATGCCGTGCAGGGGACCGCGAATCCGTCCCGCCTGCCTTTCGCGATCTGCTTCGGCCGCCTGTTGCAGCGCCAGTTCGGGGGTAACGGTGATGAAACTCTGAAGTTGTGCGTCATAAATGGCGATTCGGTCGAGGTACAGCCGGGTCAGTTCGGTACTGGTAAGCTGACCGCTGTCCATCCAGTGCGCCTGTTGTTTCAGCGAAGCAAAGGCCACGTCCTCCGCGGAGGCCGGGTGATCCGCCAGTGGTTCGTCGAACAGGATCAGCGAATCCGCCTGCGCGGGATAGTCGATCCCCGGCAGGCGCGGGTCGAACGTCAATGCCGGCGCCAGGCCATTCGGCTTTTCGATGGACCGCCACTGCGCGGTCTGCTCTTTACGCTGCGCGAAAAACCCATCTTCACCCTCGACGGCTTCCCCGCCCAGCATCAGGCGGCGTTCCGCCTCGGTGAACTGCAAGCCCAGCAGTTTCTCCGCCTCTGCCAGTGTCCGCTCGGTGATGCGTTCGTCGAACCCCGCCCACAACGGGTCCCCTGGCTCGGCCCGCGGAGTGCAGCCCGCTACCGCGGCGCCTCCGGCCGTGGCCAGCAGGGCAGTCAGCAGTTGGCGGCGCTGAATGAGGTTGGTGCGGTCCTGTTTCATGGGGGCTCCGGTATACTATTGGCAAGGCTGTAGTTCACCCAGTTTACTTTCTTGAGGAGTCCCCATGCACCAACGGGTTGTACTGCTTGTCACTTTCCTGGTCGCCCTGTTCACGGCTGGCGACCTGGCCGCAAGCGAGAAAAACATCCGGATACTGTCCTGGAACATTTCGGGCGATGCCTATGTCGCTGAGCCCGTGGAATTTGGCGCCCTGCTTCGTTGGGGCGATCCGCACGTGGTGCTGCTGGACGAAGTCAGCCCCTCCGCTGACGTTTCGCAG
>CAJIAU010000038.1_pt1 | contig 12582 bp, 10 predicted proteins | sample 9199171 | NCBI WGS metagenome assembly CAJIAU01 (sample SAMEA7708280, study PRJEB35096) | sediment metagenome | biome: marine neritic benthic zone biome [ENVO:01000025]; feature: sediment [ENVO:00002007]; material: shallow marine sediment [ENVO:03000034] sea grass bed [ENVO_01000059] ...
GGCGCATCCTTGAACTGAAAAACCTGGATCGCCTGCTGGATGACCAACCCGTTTTGCAGCGCAACATACGCCTGCGAAATCCTTACGTGGATCCATTGCACCTCCTGCAGATCGAGATGCTCGGAAAATGGCGCCAGGGGGGATGTGAGGACGAAGAACTGCTTGATGCCCTGAAGGCAACGGTCAAGGGCATAGCCCTGGGTATTCAGAACACCGGTTGATCCGCGTATTGCCCCGAATTTGACGAGAGTCAATATCCTTCAGTGGCGAAATACGGGATAATAACTGACCGACCGGACGGTCAGTTTGAATGGGATCGATCGATGAAAAATTCCACAGCAGGGCAATCTGCCGGCCAGGCCGCGATTCTGGATGCAGCTGTCAAGCTTTTCGCTGCCAACGGTTTCGACGCGGTTTCCATGCGTGAAGTGGCAAATGAAGCCGGGGTCAGCAAGGCGAATATTTACCACCATTTTGAATCCAAGGAATCACTTTACCGGGCTATCCTCGATCAGAGCGCTGAAGATCTATCCGGCCTGGTTGAAACGCTGGCCGAGAGCAGCGGCTCATTCGAGTCAAGGATTACCGAATTTGCCGCCGGGCACCTGCAACACCTTGATGCCAACCCGCTCGCTTCCCGGTTGATCATCAGGGAGGCGTTCTCCGGTGACAATGAACGCAGCCGGGTACTGGTCGACCAGGTATTTGGCGGTATTTTCGAACGGATCGTTTCGATTTTCAGCGCTGGCCAACAAGCTGGTGAATTACGCAGCGAACTGGATCCGGCCCTGTGTGCGACCTTGCTGATGGGCGCTGACGTATTTTTTTTCCAGGCCCGGGATATGCTCAGGCAACTGCCGCCGGTCAAGTTTGCAGCACATCCACCCCGGTTCAGCAAGGAGATGGTGGAGGTGATGCTCAGGGGCATGATGAATCCGGAAAGAGGGGGGCAGCCATGAAACCGCGGATATGGATTCAGTCAGCCCTGCTGTCTGGCTGCCTGTTGCTGGTGGCCTGTGGAGAATCACGTGAAGGAGACTCCGGCAGTACCGGGGGTGTGCAGAGACCTCCGGTCGCGGTGACCATTCAACCGGCTGTGGTTGAAGAAGTCAGGGCCGAGTTGTTTTCGGTCGGACGGATCGTCAGCCGCAATACACCAACCCTGGCCTCGGAGATCAATGCACGGGTTGTCGAAGTCCGGGTGGATGAAGGCCGGACGGTTGAAAAAGGCCAGGTGCTGATCATGCTGGATACCACGGCTTTCGCCCTGGCGCGCCTGGAGGCGGAGGCCGCCATTCAACGGCTGACGGCCAGTATCGCAAACGAAGAACGCCGCGTGGCGCGTTACCGGGACCTGAGAACAAAGGACATGATGCCGGAGGAGCGCCTGGACGATGCCGAGGCTGCGCTGGCTGTTGACCGGGCTTCTTTGACGGCTGCGCAGGCGCGGCTGGCCATAGCGCTTGACCGCCTGTCAAAAACCGAGCTGGTCTCACCGGTAGACGGTGTCGTCGAAAAGCGCCACGTTTCAGTCGGTGATTACGTTCAGACCGGAGGCGCGCTTGTCACTTTGACCGACACCATTGACCTCAGGGTGGAGTTGCCTTTCCCGGAAACGGTCGGCCACCTGTTGACGATCGGGCAGACCCTGTTCCTGGAAAGCCCGATTGCCCCCGGCCTGGTCGTGGAGTCGGCGGTTGGCCATATCCGGCCCCAGGTAGGCTCCATGAACCGTTCCCTGGTCGTCATTACCGAAGTGGCCAATCCCGGAAGCTGGAGACCGCAGGCAACAGTGGAAGCGACCCTGGTTGTCGATATCCGCCCAGACGCGATTGTCGTACCCACGGCCTCCGTCGTCAAAAGGCCGGCGGGATACGTGGTGTACAGCATTGATTCCATGCAGGACAGTCTTGTGCGCCAACGGCTGGTGGAGACGGGCGTGGTAAAAGACGGGCTGATCGAAATCCTGGACGGCCTGGAGCCTGGCGACCTGGTGGTGGTGGAAGGTGCGGCTTACCTGACCGACGGGGCAAGGGTATCAGCACAGGAGATCACGGGTGAATGAAGCATCATCCGGTGCCGCCGGAAGCAATGTGATGGCCGCAGTAGGTAAAAGCCTGCCTGAACTCGCGATTAACCGCCATATTTTTGCCTACATGCTGTCCGGCGTGTTGCTGCTGTTCGGTCTCATCAGCTTCGACCGGATTGGCGTGGACCGGTTTCCCGAGATCGAATTTCCGATGATCTCCATCCGTACGATACTTCCCGGCGCCAGCCCTGAAATCATCGATTCCAGCGTGACCAACCTCATAGAGACCAAGGTCAACAGTGTCCCCGGTATTGAACATATCCAGTCCACCTCCGCTCCCGGTGTATCGGTGATCGTGGTCCGGTTTGGCCTGGACAAGCAGGTTGACGTGGCATTCAACGAGGTCCAGGCCAAGGTTAACCAGGTGTTGCCGGAACTGCCCAGGCAAACCGATCCACCGGTAGTTGCCAAGGTGGAATTCGGCTCGCTGCCCATCATGTGGCTGGCCCTGACCGGCGACCGGACCTTGCAGCAGCTAAATCAGTATGCGAGAAATATAATTAAAAAACGTCTAGAAACCATTGATGGAATTGGAGAAATAAGGCTAGGTGGGGAACGACGAAGAACCATTCGCGTCAACCTGGACCCTGATCGGATGGCGGCGTTTGGCATCGCGGTGAACGACGTGGTTGGCGCTTTCGCCACTGAGCACGTCCGCCTGCAGGGCGGTTTCCTGGTCGGAGGCGAGCGAGAAGAGCTGGTTCAGCTGGACATCGAATACCATTCCCCGGAAGAGTTGGAAGCCCTGATCGTGGCCTATCCCGAGGGCGCTCCTCTGAGGCTTTCCGACATTGCCGAAATTGAAGACGGGCTGGAGGATCACCGCCAGTTCGCCAGCTTCAATGGCCAGCCCACCGTGGGTCTGGGCATCGTCAAAGTCCAGAAATCCAACACTGTGGAGATCGTGGATGAAGTCAGGCGGCGGCTGGACGAGGAAATCCTGCCCGAGCTGCCGCCCGGACTGAACCTGGACGTGGCTTTCAGTGACGCCGACCTGATCGAGGACATTGTGGCCGCACTGGAGGAGCACATCATACTGGGCACCTTGCTGACCGCGCTGGTCGTTTTTCTTTTTCTCAAGAGCCTCTCTTCCACGTTGATCATTGCGGCCGCCATTCCGGTTTCGCTGCTTGGCGCGGTGGCCGTGATGTATTTCTCAGGTTATACCTTCAATACCATGACACTACTGGGCCTGCTGCTGCTTATCGGCATCGTCGTGGATGACGCCATCGTGGTTCTGGAGAACATCTTCCGCCAACGGGAAATGGGTAACGATGATCCGATGGATGCTGCCAGCCGCGGGAGCCGCCAGGTGGTGTTCGCCGTCCTGGCGGCCACCCTGACGCTGGTCGCCATTTTTGCCCCGGTCATTTTCATGGAGGGCATCATCGGCAGTTTCTTCCGTTCGTTCGCCGTGGTGGTGACGGTTGGCGTGATGGTGTCGCTGTTTGTTTCACTGACGCTAACGCCCGCCCTGTGTTCGCGACACCTTGGGTTCTCAAAAGAGCACGGCCGGGTTTACCGCGTGATTGAAGGCCGGTTTCTGGCCATGGACCGGGGCTATCGCCGGTTGATCTCGCTCAGCCTTGAACATCGCTGGGCTGTTGTGGCCGCAGCGGCTGCGGCGGTATTGCTCAGCGGATTCATTTTCGGGCAGATTGACAAGGGTTTCATGCCCGAGGAAGACGAGGGCCGTTTCATCGTCGCGCTTAAGGCTCCGTTGGGTTCCAGCATCGAGTACACGGAATCCAGAATCCGCCTGGTCGAGGCGGTTTTTACACAATACCCTGAAATCACCGGCTCCTTCGCGACCATTGGAGAAGACCAGGCGAGGCAGGTCAGCCGGGCCAATATCATTGTAAAACTCGCTCGCTGGGAGGATCGTGACACATCCCAGAGAGAAATCATGCAGGTTCTGCGGCAGCGGTTCAAAGAGATTCCGGGCGTCGAAGTATTCGTCACGGAAATGCCGGTGGTGGGCGGTCAAAGGGGCGATCCACTGCAGTTTGTTCTGCAGGGGCCAGACCTGGAAAGGGTGGCATCCCTGGCTACACGGCTTAAACAGGAACTTGACCGGGTGCCGGGTATGGGCCAGCTCGATATTGATCTTCAGCTGGATCTCCCACAACTGGAGATGGTTTTGTCCCGCGAGAGGATTCACAGCCTGGGTATCACGTCGCGGGACGTCGCGATGGCTGTGAATGTGATGTCGGGTGGCTACGACATTGCCCGGTACAACGACGACCCGGGTGACGGCGAACGTTATGATATCCGCCTCAAGGCCGGTGAAGGGCTCCTTACACAGGCGCCCGACCTGAGCCGCATTTACATCCGTTCACGGATGGGAGAACTGGTCCGGTTGGACAACCTGGCAAGGCTGGATCCGGGCCTGGGTCCAGCGGTGGTTTCGCGCTACGACCTGCAGTACTCGGCCACGTTTCTGGGCACGCCCACCATTGCCGAGGCGGCGGCTATTGCCAGGGTGCGTGAGATTTCAGAAAAGATGATGCCGGCAGGTTACCGGGTCCGGATGACCGGGCGCTCGGAGGAATTTGGAAAAACCGCCTATTACATGCTGTTCGCGTTTGTTACGGCGTTGATCCTGGTTTACATGGTGCTGGCCAGCCAGTTCAACTCCTTTGTCCAGCCCCTGATCATCATGGTGGCGCAACCACTGGCCATCATCGGCGGTGTCGGGGCGCTCTGGCTGACAGGCCATTCGCTGAATATTTACTCGATGATCGGGTTGGTTCTGCTGGTTGGCCTGGTGGCCAAGAATTCCATTCTGCTGGTGGATTTGACCAACAGCATGCGGTCTGACGGAATGGGGATCGATGAAGCCCTGAAAACCGCCTGCCCGATAAGAATGAGACCGGTGCTGATGACGTCCGCCACGATCATTCTGGCCTTGTCGCCCGCCGCGACAGGTCTCGGAGCAGGTTCCAGCACGAATGGCCCCCTTGCCGTTGCCGTCATTGGCGGATTGATCAGCTCCACGCTGCTGACGCTGGTAGTGGTTCCTTCGGTCTATTCCCTGGTTGAAAACGGTCTGCGGAGATTTCGGCGGTGACCGGCTTGGTGTAAGCTGATTCCCGGTTTAATGAGAGACTTGGGTGGAGAGTTTGATGGCGGGCTTGTACTTCGAGGAATTCCAGGTGGGGCAGGTATTCGACCATGCGATCCGCCGGACGCTGACGGAAACCGATAACGTGGTTTTCAGCACGATGACGCATAATCCGGCGCCGTTGCACCTGGATGAGGAATACTGCAGGGAGCACACGGAATTCGGCCAGCGCATCGTAAACAGTTGCCTGACACTCAGCCTGATGGTCGGGATTTCAGTCAATGACACCACGCTCGGTACGACGGTGGCCAACCTGGGTTGGGACGAAGTCCGGTTTCCACGACCCCTGTTTCATGGCGACACCGTGCATATTCAGACCGAGGTGCTGGAATTGAGAGAGAGCCGGTCGAGGCCGGATAACGGCATCGTCATCTTCGAGCATCGTGCCTACAACCAGGATGACCAGCTGGTCGGCAGTTGCAGGCGAACGGCTCTGATGTTGCGGAAGCCAGGAAAATGACCCGAATGCGTTCATTGCTGTTCGTGCCAGGCGACAGCGAAAAGAAGCTGGCGAAAAGCGAGGGCATCCCGGCAGATGTCCTGATACTGGACCTGGAAGACTCGGTGTCTCCCTCTCACAAGGAGCGGGCGCGTGGGCTGGTTTGCGAATACCTTTCGCAACGGGACCGGGCTTCGGCCAGGCAGGTGCTGGTTCGCATGAATTCGATCGGTCACGCAGAAGCGGGCGCCGACCTTTCCGCCGTCATGCCCGCCAGGCCGGACGGAATCATGCTCCCCAAAACCCGGTCGCCGGCTGATGTGGAACTGCTGGGCCGGCACATTGGAACCTACGAGGCCGAGCATGAAATCAAGGTCGGCTCAACCCGGATCCTGCCGTTGGCTACGGAAACACCACAGTCGCTCTTCACACTGGGCGACTACGCTCAGTGCAATCAACGCCTGGCCGGGCTGACCTGGGGTGCAGAAGACCTCAGCGCCGCCGTTGGCGCTATCAGCAGCAGGGATGAAAACGGGGACTGGACCGATCCCTATCGCCTGGTGCGCAGCCTGTGCCTGTTTGGAGCCCATGCTGCCGAGGTTGCCGCCATAGATACGCTGTATCCAGATTTCAGGGACCGGGACGGGCTTGAGCAATCCTGTGCGGAAGCCAGGCGTGACGGTTTTTGTGGCAAGCTGGCCATTCACCCGGACCAGGTGGAAATCATCAACCGGGCTTTCACACCCAGTGAATCGGAACTGGAGCAGGCGCGGAGGATCGTTGCGTTGTTCGAGGCCAACCCGGACGCCGGCACGCTGGCACTTGACGGGGCCATGCTCGATTTACCTCACCTGGTCCAGGCCAGGAAGACCCTGTCACTGGCAGAGGGAGAAGATTTGTGACGCCCGAAGAATTCGTTCGGCAGTTTGGCCGGGAAGGCGCCAGCGCGATCCTCCGGACCGACAACCAGGAAAAGGCTGCCCTGGCGATGGAGGCCGCCATCCGCGGCGGATTCAGGTTCATAGAATTCACATTGACCATTCCGGGCGTTTACGAGCTGGTGCAGGATTTTTCCCGCAGGCAAGGCCTGGTGGTTGGGACTGGCACGGTGCTGGACGAGGAGGACGCACAGAAGTCCGTTGATGCAGGGGCGCGGTTCCTGGTTTCACCGGTGGTGGACGAGGTTTTGATCTCAGCTGCGGACAAACTGGGCGTGGCCAGTATGCCGGGTACCCACACGCCCACAGAAATGTTGCGCGCGCATCGGGCAGGGGCACAACTGTGCAAGCTGTTTCCGGCGCCCGCGGGCGGGCCGGGATGGGTGAAATCCGTGCTTGGCCCCTTGCCTGACCTGAAAATTGTTCCGACCAACGGTGTTGACGAAAGCAATATCCCGCAGTGGAAAGCCGCGGGTGTATTCGCCATGGGTTTTGTAGCGCCGCTGTTTGTTGCGGAAGACATTGCTGCGGGCCGCTGGGATGAAATTGAAGCGAGAGCCGGTCGAATGATAGCGGCGGTTCAGTCCGCCTGAAGGATTACAGCCAGCCCAGCCAAACCCCGAACACCAGCACCATGATTGCGACCAGGCCCCACATCGCACCGACGACCCGCGACTGGCGGCGGACGTCACCGAGGTCGTGTACCCAGAATGCGATCATGAAAAACCACAGGTAACCCACCGCGTAAATCAGCCAAGGTGCGGTGGCGCTCCACCAGGACCAGTCCCAGGTGAGGGCATCGATGCTGTTCAGCAGAATTTCAACCAGCACACAAAACGCCGAACCTGCCAGGGCGATAAACCAGCGGTTGGGGATGCCCAAGATCCTGGTGGCTGGATCAGGCAGCAACATTTTCGACCAGGCAATGCCTGCAATCGCAAACATGAACATGATCTCGATGTTCAGCCCGATCAGGATCAGGTACGCCGTGTCGCCGGGCGTCGCCCATAGTGGGGCGCGGCCATTGAGATGAAAAAAAACGGAATTGAGAATCTCGTTGATAGAGTCCGCCCCCCAGTACGCCAGGCCGGCGAACACAGCGTTCCAGCACTTGTTGTGCATTTCCATGGCGTAGATGTAAGTGACAATGGCCAGTAGCGGAATGACATACCACTGGAACTGGCTGGTATCGCGCAGCAGATTCTGCGCCTGCAGGGCGAAGTCGGTAGGCATGCCCGGATTATATCCCAGCAGGGCACCGAGGCGTTCGATTATGCAAGTTTACGTTAACGTAAACGTAAGGTATACTGCGCACACCTTTCCAGGGATCGATTGAATGGCCACAACCTACAGTATCAGTGAGCTTGCCGTTGAGTTTGACGTGACGACGCGCACCATCCGCTTTTACGAGGAAAAGGGCTTGTTGAATCCGCGACGCGAAGGAACCCGCCGGATATACAGCCCTGCTGACCGCACCAAGCTGCGACTGATTCTGCGCGGTAAGCGCCTCGGCCTCAGCCTTGATGAAAGCGCCGAAATCATCCTGATGTACGGCTCGCCGGGCAGCAACCGCAAGCAACTGGAAAAACTGATCGCGACGTTCCAGGAAAAACGGGCCGAGCTGCAGCGCCAGAAGGCGGACCTGAACGACATGCTGAAAGAGCTGGCGCAGGCGGAAGATAAATGCCGGCTTGCGCTGGCTGAATGCCTTAACGGAGAAGACGTTATATGAATACCCATTTCCCTTCGCTGGATTTCGATCTGGGCGAAGAAATCGAGATGCTGCGCGAGGCGGTGTACCAGTTCGCTCGCTCTGAGATTGCACCTCGCGCCGCACAAATCGACCGTGACAACCTGTTCCCCAATGACCTGTGGCGCAAGCTCGGGGACATGGGTCTGCTCGGGATCACGGTGGAAGAAGAGTACGGCGGTACCGAGCTGGGTTACCTGGCCCATTGTGTGGCCATGGAGGAAATCAGCCGGGCGTCCGGTTCGGTCGGTCTTTCCTATGGCGCGCATTCGAACCTGTGTGTGAACCAGATCCGCAAGAATGGAAGTGAAGAACAAAAACACAAGTACCTTCCAAAATTGTGTACGGGTGAGCATGTAGGCGCGTTGGCGATGTCAGAGCCGAATTCAGGTTCAGACGTAGTCAGCATGGGTCTGAGGGCTGATCGAGATGGGAATGACTACGTGCTCAACGGCAACAAGATGTGGATCACCAACGGTCCGGAGGCGAGTGTTTATGTCGTCTATGCAAAGACCGATGTTGCTGCCCAGTCGCGGGGAATCACCGCGTTCATCGTCGAGCGCGATGCTCCCGGATTTTCAAGAGGGGAGAAACTCGACAAGCTGGGTATGCGGGGATCGAATACCTGTGAACTGATTTTCGAAGACTGCCGCGTTTCCGCCGAAAACATACTGGGGCGCGAGAACGGTGGCGTCAGGGTGCTGATGTCGGGGCTGGACTACGAACGCACGGTTTTGTCAGCCGGACCGGTCGGCATCATGCAGAATTGCCTCGACGTGGTCGAGCCGTACCTGCATGAACGCAAGCAGTTTGGCCGCAGCATAGGTGAATTCCAGTTGATGCAAGGCAAAGTGGCCGATATGTACATCACGCTCAGCGCCTCGCGGGCTTATGTTTATGCCGTAGCGGCCAATTGCGACCGTGGCATGGAAAAACGCAAGGACGCCGCCGGAGCCATCCTGTTCACGTCCGAACACGCTACCCGGATGGCGCTGGAAGCCATCCAGTGCCTGGGTGGCAATGGCTACATCAACGATTACCCCACGGGGCGCTTGCTGCGCGACGCAAAGCTATATGAAATCGGTGCCGGGACATCAGAAATTCGCCGCATGCTGATCGGTCGCGAACTGTTCGCGGAAACGGCCCCCCAATAAGGATTCGCGGAGACTGGATATGAGCATCATAGAAACCCGGATCAATACACGCTCCGAGGAATACCAGGCCAATGCCAGTCACATGCGCAGCCTGGTAGATGACCTTGCCGGCCAGGTGGCCGAAATCCGCAAGGGGGGCGGGGAAAAATACCAGCAACGGCATGAGTCCAGGGGCAAGCTGTTGGTGCGTGATCGCATCGATGCCCTGATCGACCCGGGTTCACCGTTCCTGGAGTTATCCCAGCTGGCTGCTCATGCTGTTTATGACGAGCCGGTGTCTGCCGCTGGAATCATTACCGGTATTGGCAGGGTGGCGGGCCAGGAATGCATGATCGTCGCCAACGACGCGACGGTCAAAGGCGGAACCTATTATCCGCTTACGGTAAAAAAGCACTTGCGCGCGCAAACCATTGCGGAGCAAAACCGCCTTCCATGTCTTTACCTGGTGGATTCGGGTGGCGCATACCTGCCGATGCAGGATGAAGTATTTCCGGACCGGGACCATTTCGGCCGGATTTTTTACAACCAGGCCAACATGTCGGCACAGAACATTCCCCAGATCGCGATCGTTATGGGATCGTGCACGGCAGGGGGCGCTTATGTTCCCGCGATGGCGGATGAATCGATCATAGTCAAACAGCAAGGCACGATTTTTCTTGGCGGGCCACCGTTGGTCCGGGCGGCGACCGGCGAAGTGGTTTCCGCGGAAGAGCTGGGCGGAGCAGACGTGCACACGCGCGAGTCCGGAGTGGCTGATCACTTTGCCCAGAACGATCACCATGCGCTTAAACTGGCGCGCCGGGCAGTCAGCAGGCTCAACCGGGTAAAAAATGTCGGGCTTGACGTCAGCGAAGCCAGGGACCCGTTGTACGACCCGCAGGAAATTCACGGCATCGTATCAAGTGATGCAAGGCGGCCTTTCGATGTCAGGGAAATCATTGCGCGGATTGTCGACGGCTCGGTTTTCGATGAGTTCAAGGCACGGTTTGGAACAACCCTTATCTGCGGATTTGCCAGGATTTTTGGATACCCGGTTGGCCTGGTAGCCAACAACGGCATCCTGTTCGGCGAGTCGGCCCAAAAAGGCGCGCACTTCGTCGAGTTGTGCGGCCAGCGAAAGATCCCACTGGTTTTTTTGCAGAACATCACGGGTTTCATGGTTGGTAAGCAGTATGAGTCTGAAGGTATCGCCAAGCATGGCGCCAAGATGGTGACAGCCGTCTCCTCCGTACAGGTGCCCAAATTTACCGTGATCATCGGTAACTCCTATGGCGCAGGCAATTACGGAATGTGTGGACGCGCATACGAGCCCCGGTTTCTTTTTACCTGGCCCAATGCAAGGATATCGGTGATGGGCGGCGAGCAGGCGGCCGGCGTGCTGGCCCAGGTCAAGCGCGACCAGATTGAAAGGGCAGGTGATGCCTGGTCAGAGCAACAGGAAGCAGAATTCAAGCAACCCATTCTGGACCGCTACGAGGAGCAGGGACATCCATACTACGCGTCGGCACGGCTATGGGACGACGGGGTAATCGATCCGGCTCAGACCCGGCAGGTGCTGGGGCTGACCATTTCAGCGTCTCTGAACCGGCCGGTCGATGAAACACGTTTTGGCGTGTTCCGGATGTGAGGGAGGGGTGAACGGTGTTCAGTAAAATCCTGGTGGCAAACCGCGGTGAAATCGCGTGCCGTGTGATCCGGACAGCACGACGCTTGGGTATTGCAACAGTGGCAGTGTATTCGGACGCAGACCGCGACGCCCTGCATGTATCGATGGCCGACGAGGCCGTGCACATCGGGCCGCCGCCGCCCCGTGACTCTTACCTTCGAATTGAGCGCATACTCGATGCCTGCCGTGTCACCGGGGCAGAGGCCGTGCACCCCGGCTATGGTTTTCTGTCCGAAAACGCAGATTTCGCCCGGGCTTGCGCAGACCGCAAAATCACGTTTGTTGGTCCTCCCGCGCCGGCGATTGAATCGATGGGTTCCAAGTCCGCCGCCAAGAGCATCATGGAAGCCGCAGGCGTGCCGCTGGTGCCCGGTTTCCACGAAGCACAGCCATCGGATGAACAACTGGCTGCTGCTGCCGGTGAAATCGGTTATCCGGTGTTGCTCAAAGCGGTGGCCGGAGGCGGTGGTAAAGGGATGAGGGTGGTGAGCGATGCGGGGGAATTTGACGCAGCCCTGGCCGCTGCAAAACGCGAGGCGGCTTCAAGTTTCGGCAATGACGAAATGCTGGTCGAGAAGTACCTGCAGGCGCCACGTCACGTCGAAGTGCAGGTCTTCTGCGATCAATCCGGGGGGGCGGTATTCCTGTTTGAAAGGGATTGTTCCGTTCAAAGACGACACCAGAAAGTGATCGAAGAAGCGCCGGCGCCAGGGGTCGGCGCCGAATTGCGTGACAGCATGGGACAAGCGGCGCTGCGTGCCGCCCGGGCCATAGCGTATGAAGGTGCGGGAACCGTGGAATTTCTGCTTGACCGGGACGGTTCGTTCTATTTCATGGAAATGAACACCCGCTTGCAGGTCGAACACCCGGTCACCGAGATGATCACCGGGCAGGACCTGGTGGAGTGGCAGATCAGGGTAGCTGCCGGCGAGCCATTGCCCATGGCCCAGGACGAGCTACGTATTCTCGGCCATTCGTTCGAGGCGCGCATCTATGCCGAGGACCCCGATCATGAATTTTTGCCTTCAACAGGTACCTTGACTTACTTGCAGCCTCCCGAAGAAAACATCCATGTCAGGGTGGATACCGGCGTATTGCAAGGGGATGAAGTCAGCGTTTACTACGATCCGATGATCGCGAAACTGGTGGTCTGGGATGAGAGCCGCGGCCGGGCGCTGGCGCGTTTGGCAAGGGCCCTGATGGACTACCGCGTCAGCGGTGTGAACAGCAATATCTCCTTTCTGTATAACCTTGTGCAGAGCCGGCCGTTTAAAGATGCTGAGCTGGATACTCATTTCATTGAAAACCACCATGATCTGCTGTTCCACTCAACCGAGACCGACCGGGTGCAGGATTTGCCGCTGGCTTCGCTGTATTTGCTGCTGCGGATGGAAGCAGCCGCCCGCAGTCGCGCAGTCGGCA
>CAJIAU010000395.1_pt1 | contig 12495 bp, 10 predicted proteins | sample 9199171 | NCBI WGS metagenome assembly CAJIAU01 (sample SAMEA7708280, study PRJEB35096) | sediment metagenome | biome: marine neritic benthic zone biome [ENVO:01000025]; feature: sediment [ENVO:00002007]; material: shallow marine sediment [ENVO:03000034] sea grass bed [ENVO_01000059] ...
CAACCGTGAATTCAATACCGCGAAGAAAATCGAAGAGATTCTTCGCGAGATGGGCCTGGAACCGCAAACCGGCATCGCCCATACCGGCATTATTGCGGTGATCGAGGGTGGCAAGCCCGGGCCGATGGTGGCCATTCGATCCGACATGGACGGCCTGCCGGTGGTGGAGCAGACTGGCTTGCCGTTCGCTTCGACAAAAACCGACGTATACAACGGCCAGGACGTGGGCGTGATGCATGCCTGTGGCCACGACAACCACATGTCGATGCTGCTGGGCGCCGCCTGGGTGCTTAACTCGGTGAAAGAGGACCTGGCGGGCTCGGTCATGCTGATTTTCCAGCCGGCTGAAGAGGGCGCGCCGGAAGGCGAGGAGGGTGGCGCCGAGCTGATGCTGAAAGAAGGCATCTGGGCCGACAGCAAGCCAGAAGCGGTGTTCGGTATCCATGTTGGAATCGCCACGCCTGGCGGCCAGATTGCCGCGAAGCCCGGCCCATTGATGGCCGCGGTCGACAGTTTCGAGATAATCGTCGTAGGTAAGCAATCGCATGGCGCCATGCCCTGGAACGGCATTGATCCGATCGTGGTCGCATCACAGATCGTGCTGGGCCTGCAGACCATCGTCAGCCGCCAGGTCGACGTCACGCTGGCGCCTTCGATCGTCAGTGTCGGCAGGATTTCCGGCGGCGTGCGGAACAACGTGATCCCCGACCGTGTCGAGATGGAGGGAACCATCCGGACCTTCGATGAAAACATGCGCCGTGAAATACACGCCCGGATCGAGAAGACCGCCAGGGCCATCGCATCAGCGGCTGACGCGGAAATCGAGTTCAAGCTGCTGATCGGTTATCCGTCGGTCAATAACGACGCGGAACTTTTCGAGCAGTCTCTGCCGACACTGCAGCGGGTATCCGGTAACAACCCGGTCAATATCATCACGCCGCAGACCGTGGCCGAGGACTTCTCGTTCTTCTCCAATGAAACGCCCGGCCTGTTCCTGTTCCTGGGTAACGGGCCACCGGATGTAGACCCCACGACCTTGCCGGGCAATCATTCACCGTACTTTGACATGTACGAGCCCAATCTTGAGATGGGCGTGCGGATTTTCAGCAACCTGGTAGTCGACTACCTGAATAAATAAGGAGTTTGGCTTCCCTACGAGGTTGGGATCGTCAGCACGGGTGCGTTTGGATCCGTGGCCTGGTTGGTCAGGGTCGTCATGAACAGCATCAGCGTAAATACCCGCTTGGATGTCAGGTCCGCATTTTCTATCCAGTACCAGTAACCTTCGTACTGGACCTGTGCAAAACTGTCGTCCGGCTTGTCCGCGCTCGAGTGAACCTGGAACGGCCGTTTGGGTGAGGTAGAAGCGTCATAGCCGGGAGCCGCATAAGCGGCCTTTTCAGCCGGCACATCGATGAATCCCGCCATCGCGGACAACATCTGGATCACTGACCGGGTCTGGATGGCCAGGGTACCCGGTTCGGATTTGAACGGCGCGTAAATGACACGGAATTGATCCCGGGTGGGGTCCAGACCGATGATCTCGCCCACCCTGCGGCTCTTTTCAATGGTTGATTCGGGCAGGCCTTCTTTCTTGAGCCTGAAGATGACGTCGTGCTTGTCGTTTTCGTCCTTGGTCAGTTCAAAACCGACCGCGCCCAGGATTTGCAGCTCCTGCATCAGTTTCACGTACTCGATAAATTCAGGATCGGCTGCACTGTCTCTACGCCTGGTTACAGACCAGTTGTGTACGCCATTGATCGCCTCGACGGCCCAGGTGAACAGAAGCTCGCTGCTGTAACCTGCCTGGATCAGAGCCAGCAGGCTGGACGGCGCCACCGGTTCCAGGATAGCCCTGAGATAGTCATCGCCGGTCTTGGGCATATAAGTGATCGTCGGGCGGTCGGTATACGTCCCGGCGGCGCCGAGCCCCTGTGTATTGGTGCCCGGTACGGCGTCGCCAAAGCCAAGTCTCCCGCTGACCGTGGTTGACAGCGTATAGCCACTTACGATGGAGCCCACATCAACGAAAACCGGCATGTCCACGAAACGGATTTTTACGATATTGGCCAGCATCTGGTTTTTCCAGGTGTCACCAATACTGTTACCGTAATTGATCTGGTCACGGTCCATGGTCCTGGGGCCGTAACTGCCGCATGAAACCAACAGCAGGCCAAGTCCCAAGGCCGTCAATAACTTACGGATTGAGGTTTTCATAAGCACAAGAACCTATTGAGGTTTGATATATGCTCGGGGCAGCTCCGTCGACTCGGGTAAATAACGGTCCCGCAAGAGAGTCTGCCGGGAGACCATGGGGTCTATTTTACCGCCAATAATGACCTGGTCGGCGACCGAGGTCACTTCAAGTGGATCTCCGCTCCAGATCACCAGGTCTGCCACGCTGTTTTCCTCGATGCTGCCGCGGTCTTCCCCCAGCGCGAAAATCACTACGGGACTGACGGTCAGTGCAGCCAGCCCTGCCTCGTAGGGCAGGCCATTGGACACCGCATTACCGGCCATTTGCCTGAGTTTCCTGGCCTGGTGGGTTTCGGCGCCTGCAAAGGAAAACGTCACGCCCGCCTCGTTCAGCAGGGCGGCGTTGTCCAGCCGCGCACTGAGTTGATCGAAAGTCTCGGGCAGGTTGGTGAGTGGGTTGATCAACACCGGCACACCGGCCTCAGCCAGCTGATCGGCGACCAGCCAGGCCTCGGCGCCCCCACTGATCACCGTGCTGAGGCCATGCTTTTCAGAAAATGCGATCACCTGGAGTATGTCGCTGGCCCGATCGACATTGAACACCACGAGGCCGCCGGTTTTATAACGTTGCACAGTTTGCCGGCCGGCAACGGTCAGCAATGGTTCGGGCGCCCATTGTACGTCCGAGCCGGCCTCGGCCATCACCTGCTCGAGCATCATCCACTGGCCGGCGCGGGAGCCTGCGCTTTGCTCGGACGCATCCGCGCCCACGTCGATGAACAGCGCCTTGTTGCCAAGGAACGACTGGTATCCGCCATCGAGCGACACGGCCTGCCCCTGTCCGCCGATGATGCTGGTAGAACGGGTCGCCCCCAGCATGGCCCAGGTAAAACCTTCAATCCGGGTGACAGGAACGAGAGAAGAGTTGGGGTTATATGCGGTGGTGATATCGAATTCCGGCCTCAATCCGTCAACGGCCAAGACACTGTTAACGGCCAAGGCACTGTCAACGGAGGATTCCACGGCGGATATTTCAACCAGGCCGGTCTGGGTGATTCCGGCAAAAAAGCCGGGGGTAACCGGCCGTCCTTCCGCCTCTATGACTTGCGCGTCAGACGGTGGCGAAAGATCCGCGCCCACCGAGCGGATACGTCCATCCCGAACCAGGATGTCGCCATTCTGCAGCACCGACTGGCTGCTCATGGTGTGAACCGTCGCGTCGTTGATGAACAGGGTTTCAGCCGTGACGCAGGGTGAGATTGCCAGGCAGGCCAGCAGTGCAGTGATTTGATATCTGTTCATTTCGCTGCTCCCAGTTGCTGGCCGAGTTCGAAGTCGGACACTGGCTGCCGGTCAGGGTCGTTGCGGTCATAGAGCAGGGCGCCGTCAACAAACACCTGGTCCGCCTTTGCGTACACGCTGAACGGGTTGCCGTTCCAGATAACGACATCCGCCATCTTGCCGGGCTCCAGCGTGCCGGTCTGGTCCAGTATGCCCATCGATTTGGCCGGATTGGCGGTGATCCAGCGAATGGCCTGTTCGGCCCCGATCTCCATGCCGGCGCGCCGCCCGCGGGTCATTGCCTTGGCTGCTTCCTGGTTGAGCCGCTGAATGCCTTCTTCGGAATCAGAATGCACGATTGCGCAGCCCCCTTCAGGCCGGTCGACCAGCGCGATGTTTTCCTGGATGCCGTCATAGGCCTCCGCCTTGAAACCCCACCAGTCGGCCCACAGGGCCCCGCATACCTTGTTCTCGGCCAGTTCATTGGCAATTTTATAAGCTTCCACGCCGTGGTGAAAAGCGCTCACCGTGTAGCCAAATTCATCCGCCATGTCGAGAATGGTCAGCATTTCGTCGGCGCGATAACAATGCATGTGGACCAGGATTTCGCCTTTCAGAACAGCCGCCAGGGTTTCCAGTCTCAAGTCGCGTTTGGGGGCGGATTTTGAATTTCCATTCTTGTCATTCTTCTTACTGCTTTTCCGGGCTTCCCACTCTTCCAGGTCCTCGATATACCGCTGCGCCTCGATCCACTGCGCCCGGTAACCCGCGACATTTCCCATCCGCGTTGAAGGCGTCTGTTTCCGTTCACCGTAAACCCGCTTGGGGTTTTCACCGCAGGCCATCTTCAGGCCATGTGGCGCCATTGGAAATTTCATCGCCTGGTAGCTGACCGACGGGACGTTCTTCAGCGTGACGCTGCGCCCGCCCACCAGGTTGGCGGAACCCGGCAGAATCTGCATGGAGGTGACACCCCCGGCCCGTGCCCGGTGGAACCCGGGGTCCTGCGGCCACACACTGTGCTCCGCCCATACCTGCGCAGTCACCGGCGCCGTTGCCTCGTTTCCGTCCGAGTGCGCCTTGACGGAAGGGCTGGCGTACACGCCAAGATGGGAGTGCACATCGATCAGCCCTGGTGTAACCCAGCGCCCTTCGGCGTCTATTACACGGGCATCACCGGCGTCGATTTTTTCCGGGCCTGCTGCGATTTGCTCGATTCGGCTACCGGACAACAACAGGCTGCCATTTTCCAGCCGCTCTCCCGTACCGGTCAAAATGGTCGCATTGACGATCAGCACCGGGTCTGAAGGAAGTGGGGAATAGGTAGATGAATAAGGCTCGGCGACGGCCGAAGAAGTGGCGGTCAGCCCAATAATGGCAACACTGAACAAGAAAATTCTGAAAGTCATTTTGATTCCTGGTGGTATGATTCCCGGCATGCAGCAGGACCGCGCCGGGCGGATACTACATCACATATGAAAAAGCTAATCAATCAGCCCGAATTCAAACAGTGGATCGAGCACAGCCTGGGCTGCCAGGAGAATGTGCTGGCTGTCAGCAACCAGGGGACTCTGCTTCATTATCAACAGGATGGTCGCGACCTGGTTGTGAAAACCGCAATGGGCAAGGGCCTGCTGATGAAGTTCCGGCAAAAAACACTGCGATCGGAATTCGCGGCTTACCAGCGCATGAAGGGGCTCCCCGGCGTGCCTGCCTGTTACGGCATGGTGGACGGCCGTTTTCTGGTGATCGAGTACATCCGCGGCACCCCGTATCGCAAGGCGGCCTGGTCCGATCGCGGGTTGTGGTTTGAAAAATTTCTGAAGCTGCTGAACTCGATTCACGAGCGGGGCGTAAGCCACGGTGATCTCAAATCGAAATCCAACATCATGGTGACCGAGGATGAGCAGCCTTGTGTCATCGATTTTGGCACCGCCTTTGTCTCCAAACCTGGGTTTCATCCGCTGAACAACTGGCTTTTCAGGCATGCCCGGCAGATGGATATCAACGCCTGGGTAAAGCACAAATACCATGGGCGCTACGAAGATGCTTCGGATGAAGACCTGGAGTTACTTAATTACAGTGGCATCGAATACATTGCCCGGATTTTCAACCGCAGGCCGATGGGGGCAATTCCGCGGAAGAAATGACCCGGGCTATCGGAAGCAGCAGCCCGCAAATTGGAGGTATGAATGAAACTTTTGGTAATCATGGTGAGCCTGTTGCTCTCGTCGCCAGCCTGGTCCGATGCGCCAGCTTCAGCTTTTAGCCCGCAGTCAAAACAAAACAGCGCCTATGTACCCGAGGGGTATGGTTGTATCTGGCACGATGAATTTGAGGGTGTGAACTGTAATGAGAATGGCTGCGAACTCAGCCAGGAGTTCTGGCAATTTCAAAACCTCAATGTAAACAACGAGAAAATGCTTTATACGAAACGCCAATGCACTGATTATCCCAGTGAGTACAACTACTGTGTTCGCGACGGTGTATTCAGCATTCACGTGCGCGACGAGGGCAGACTGGTGCGCTGCGACGATGTTGATTGCGCAGACGATTATGGCTGGCCGTGTGAATCCGGCACGGGTTGCGCCGACCGGGAAGAAAGATACACATCAGGCAGGGTGATGACGAAGAGCAGGTTCGCGGCAAAATACGGTTACGTTGAAGTCGCTTTCCGCTTGCCTTTCTCCCGGCAAGGCGATTCCCGCAGCGGCCTGTGGCCCGCTTTCTGGATGCTCGACGCAACGATCAACGAAGGGCCGAGCAGCTGCGGGGGTGATCTGCTCGACAGGTCTTGCGAGAATGCCTGGCCCAGCGCGGGCGAACTGGACATCCTGGAGCATGTGTCCGCCACGCCGGGCCTTCTTTTCCATAATGTGCACTGGGATCCGGGCGTCAACGGCCCGGGCTGGGATCACAAGTCCTGTGACATACGCCCAATCGATGTCTGTTCCGAGAACATGGGCTGGGCCAGTGATGTGGATATCGACAGGGGCTTCGAAATCGACTGGCGCGACTGGAACGTGATCGGGGTCGAATGGCAGGAAAACTCGATCAAGTGGATGGTCAATGGCAAGGTCAACAGCACCATGGATACGACCGGGGAAGAAGAACTGAATCGCGAGATGTTTCCGATCATGAATATCGCGGTAGGTGGAAACATGGGTGGCCAGGTGGATATCCAGGACTGGACCGATGCTTTCCTGGAATTCGCCTATATCCGCTGGTACCAGGAAGGCGCGGAAAACAAATGCGAATTGCAGTGACCGCTCAGCAAGAGTGAAACCCGCTGGATCCTGTTTCAGTCCGCTTGTTCCAGAACGGACTCCAGACGCAGGATATTGTTCCGCATGACATCCAGATAATCGCTGTCCTCAGCACGGTTGGAAGCCGTGTGAAATGGAACCGAGCGGACACCCGACTCCAGGAGTTTCGAGGAGACCGCCTGCAGTGGAGTGTCTTCCCAAAGCATCAGGCCCGCGGGGTGCGATGCCTGGATATCTCCCAGCTCGATCCAGTCGCTGGTCGTCGGCTGCTCGCCGGGCTCCCAGTGAACACTGGCTCCATTGATGCGGTAACGTGCCTGCAAGTACTGGTACACCGGGTGTGAAAAAAGAACGGGCTGGTTCCCCAGCTTGTCGAACAGCTGTTTCTGCTCCTGGTCCAGCTGCTCGAGCGCTTGCGTAAGGGTTGCCAGGCCCTGGTCCAATGACATCGCGTTTTCCGGCAGCAATCGCTTTAGCGCCCGGTGGATTGAACGGGATTGTTCAATCGCGAGCTCCGGGTCCAGCCACACGGTAAAGGCATATCCCTTGTGGGAATGTTCACCTGCGGGACCATGCTGATGCACTGTTTCGTTTTCGACTGGAATTAGCCTGTCTGCAAACGAAGCAGAGGAATCCAGCAACCGGTCTTCAGGCACGGTCACCCAAGCCAGCCAGGACTCATAGCCTGCGCCGTTGAGCACCACCAGGTCCGCTTCCTGCAGATCCGTGACCGCCTTGCTGTCGGGCTGCCAGTTGGCAGGGTCGCCTTCCATTTCCGGCAGCACGACCTCCACTGCACCTTCTATGCTGGATACGATTCGGCTGGCGAAATAATACAGCGGGTAATTGCTGGTGATTACGGTTATCGGCTTTTCGTTCCGGGGTGCCTGCCCGGCGGAGTCATCGCTCCTGGGGTCACAGCCCGACAGGGCAAAGCAGGCAATCAAGACAGTACTGATACGTATTAGCGGATTCATAAGGCAATGAACATCAGCAGGATTTCGAGTGCGTACTGGCGAACGGTCAGCGTCAGCAGTGCTGCCAGCATCACGCTGAACAGAATAACGAACAGGACCTCCGAGGCAATCAGTATGCCGATAAAAGACTTCGAAGCACCAATCCGGGAAAGGGTATGGAATTCTCCCTTGCGCAGCTGTTGCGACAGCAGGAACACCAGCATGATGACGGCGACGGTCGCCAGGCCCAGGATGGCCAGGCCCAGTACCACGTAATTCTGCACGGTGAACACTGTGTCCAGTAGGTCATTGAGGACAGCAGTAGGCACGATCAACTGCAGGCCCAGGTCGTTTTCCTGGTAGCGCCCGCGCAGCAGGGTGCCGTTCTTGTCATCCGGTGGCAGCAGGATAACGCTGCTTAGCGGAAAGCCTGCGTCGACTCCGTGAAAATGGAAATTGCCGATGTTCTCCGGGGTGATTTCGGCGTATTCCACCACCGAAGCGTTCGCAGTAACCATGTTGTCGGTGCGGTTGAGCACGGCGGCGCTGGCCTCGGGTTTTTCAAGGTCCTGGTGGCCATGTCCGAGCCCCTGGATGACCCAGGTGGTTTTCACATCGACGAAAATCGCATCATCATCGGGTGTTCCACTGGGTTTTAGCACACCGACCACGTTCATTTTCAGGGGATAGGTTCCCGCAATGTCAAAAACCGTTTCCGGCGATGAAACGATACTGTCTCCCACGCCAATGCCCCGGCTGGCAGCCACGTTAGCGCCAATCACCGTTTCGCCCAGCATGCCGATCATCCGGCCTTCAGTGAGCACCAGTTTTCTGAAACCGAAATAGTCCAGCGTGGTCCCCACGATGGGCGCCTTGCGGGAGTTGAATCGCGTGTACATGGGGATCGCCCGGGCCAGGCTGCTCTCCTTCAGTTCCCGGTATACGCTGGACGGCATGGCCGAAGCCTTGCCGGCGTGAAAATAGAGTGAGTTAAGGGCAAGCTCCAGCGGGCTGCCGCGGGAACCGGCAACGACTGGGGTCTGGTCGGCGCGCGCCGTCAGGGCCGCGGCGCTATCGTTGACCAGGACGCGTGTGGCCGCCGGCAGGAACAGCATTAGCGTAATGGCGCCGATCAGAATGGAAGCCTTTACCTTATGAAACGCCAGGTATCGCCAGCCGAGAAACAGCGCGCCCTTCATCAGGAACCTCCCCCTGCCGGAACATCGTTGCGGATGACCGAGGGCATATCCAGCACCCGGGAAAAAGCATCGAGCAGGCTGTGGTCGTGGGTGACCATTAACAGGGTACTGCCGTTCCGGCGCGCCTGCTCAATCAGCAGGTCCACCACGTTCTGCTTATTGGCCTGGTCCAGGTTGCCGGTGGGCTCGTCAGCCAGCAGCAGGGGAGGCTGGTTAAACATGGCGCGGCAAACCGCTACTCGCTGCTGCTCTCCCTGCGAAAGCTCCTGGGGGTAAGCGCCGGATTTTGCGCCAAGCCCCACGCCTTCCAGCAGGCTGATGACGTGCTCACGGAGCTGGCCTTGATGGTCAAAAGTCCGGTCCAACAGGTTTGGCAGAGCCACGTTTTCAGCGATGGTGAGGTAGTTAAGCAATTCGAAGGTCTGGAAAACCTGGCCGACGTTTCGAATTCTGAATTTACGGCGATCGGTATCGGCCAGGCTCGTCAGATCGGTGTTGCCGACCCTGATGCTTCCACTGCGGGGCGTAAGAATTCCCGAGAGCAGGCCGAGCAGCGTGGTCTTGCCCGAGCCGCTCGGGCCCACGACGGCCACGCAGTCGCCGGGGTCCACCTGCAGCATCGAAACCCGGAGCTCGAACGCCCCTGCTGCCGGATACTTAAATGTCACATCGCGCAATTCAATCATGGATTATCGCTAGAGGCGCTGTTCCTCGAGAATCTCCAGCCCCGTCAATTTCCAGGCGCCATCCACTTCGCTGATTTCAAGCAAGGCGTGGTACGCGTTGCTGCGTTGATGGACATGGCCCCAGTGCCCCACCGAACCCGCCACGTTCCAGCGGCTTTCAACATTGAAAGTCTGGCCCGTGCTGCTGAGAAGTTTCGTATCCAGGACCTCGATATCCTTTACTTTTACCCGTGCACCGCCCTGGTTGGCCAGTTCCAGGCCACGCCGGGTTTCCAGGTAAATACTGGTCAGCAGGTCGCCGCTGGCGCTGCGGGCCAGCAGGTCATAGATTTCTTCTTCGCCCCGGAAATCAAAAGCCCGGTAAACATTGTGCAGCAGGTCGCCGACCAGCCCCTGCAGCCTGGTCGAGTCCATCCGCGCCTTGTGGCTTTCGAAAGCCAGCCATCCGGTAGCCGCGGTCATGAGAACCAGGGCTGCGAGCGGAGCAATCGGGGCACTGCGGCCCTTTTTCCATTGTCGGACGACCGCGATCAGCAGGATCAATGCCAGTGCCGCCGCAAGCCACCTGCCCCAGGCAGACATTTTCTGAATGGAATTCGGAGGCTCCAGGATATCGACCAGCGACGGTGTGTAGGGATTTTTCAGAAAATTTTCCCACTTCAGGATGTTGTAATCAGGCTCCAGAATAATCGGCAGCGGCCCGGCCTGGTCGACGGTGGCAGCGGGAACCAGCTGCATTTTCTCGGAGAACAGGTCCCAGGTCATTTCCACGGTCTGTGGCAGGTCTGAGGTGGGAAAAACGTAAATCACGCCCATCGTGGCCGGATTCAGGTCCATTTCCTGGCCGTCGATAACTGTGCTGCTGCGTAAAGTCCTGCGCAGGAAATTGACCCGGTCCAGCGCTCCCTCAACAGGCTGACCGTCAATTTTTACAGGAAAATTTGAGCCAAGGAACTCGACCACGCGGCGCTTGATTTCGTCCTGCTGGTCCGCCGGGATCGTGTCCTTGCCTTCCAGGCCCAGGTCAACCCATTGCTGCAGGTCCTTCGGCCGGATGATGATCTCCTTGCGCACCTCAAAGGGCTCAACGTAGATGAACCCGGTCATCGGCGCAGAGTACTGGCGCGCAAGGCCTCGCGACTTGAACTTTGAATACCAGGGATCTTCCCAATCCAGTTCCACCGTGAATCCGGAGGACAGGTAGCGGAAATCATTGACCGCGACGCCCAGGTGATAAAGAACGAACCCGATATTACCCTGGCCGGTCTGGCCTGGCGCCACCAGGGTCAGCTTTTGCGGCTGTTCATCGAATGGATATAACAGCGTCGCCCTGATCACGAGGACCTGGTCCTCCTCTGCGGTTGGAATCTCCTCGCCGGTCACCTCGTCACGCAAGGGACGGGTTCCCGGGCCTATCTGGCTGATAACTCCGTTGAGCATTTCGCCGTCGGCCAGCACGGCCATGTCGCGCTCGGTGAACAGGCGGAGACGTTCCCTGAGAGGTTCTTCACCGTATCCCAACTGGCGGTAGATTTCGTCCGGAAGCAGGTTCCGGAAACTGGCGATATCGCCTTCACCAATTTCCAGTTCAAGCCGCACCTGGCCGTCCTCCACGTAATACTCGGCGATGGTATTGGCAAACATGGCCATTGACCGCACGATCGCGTCGGCCGGTGCTTCCAGGGGTAACAACAAAAGTGCGAGGATCATGCACCAGCGAGTTTTGAATGCAGACCACGGACTTGCACCGGATGGGCTGGTTTTACGCAACTTTGGCAAGCACAGGCTCCATCGCAGAAATCCAGCGGTCATTATCCTGCTTTTACGGATTCAGTCCATCCCTGGCTGGGCAGCTTAATCGGTGTTTTCGGAAATAAAGGACTTTTTCAGAAGATCGAGCCCCTGGTCGATACTGATTTCAGGCTTGTATCCGAAATCCTGTTCCGCGGCGCGCGTGTCGAACCAGTGAGCCGTGGCCAGTTGTTCCACAGAGAAGCGCGTTACCGGTGGTTCGGATTTGAGCCCAAGCGTGCGCCAGGCCGTTTCACACAAAGCACCGGCAGTCCTGGCAAGGCCCACCGGCACCGCCCGGATGGTCACCTCGATACCCATGGCGGCCAGCAGCTTCCGGATGATCTCACCCTGCGGTAGCGGCTCGTTGTTGGTGACGAAGTAAGGTTTTCCCGCACAACGCCGGGCATTGGTGAGTTCCACCAGGGCATCGACATGGGCCTGGGCTGCATTCTCTACGAAGATGGTGTCGATGACCTTGTCCGGGCCGGGCAGCGCCAGCCGGCCGCCGCGGGCCCTGGCGGCCAGCCGGGGAAGGATGTGGGGATCGCCGGGACCCCAGATCAGGTGCGGGCGCAATGCTGTTGTGCTGAGACCGTCCGAGTTTGCGGCAATCACCCGTTTTTCCGCCAAAGCCTTGCTTTCGGGGTAAGGCGCGGTGAAGTGATCGGCGATAGGAAGTGACTCGTCCGCTCCGCCGATGTCTCCCCCGCTGTGCACGATGCTGGGAGAGCTGGTATGCACCAGGATCGGTATGGCCAGTTCGCGGCAGACCCTGATGACGTTTTCAGTGCCATTCACGTTAACGTGGTGAAATTCAGCCGGGTCCCCCCAGATACCGGCCTTACCCGCCGTGTGGATCATGGCTTCACAGCCTTCGGCGGCTTCGCACAATTCCTCGAAAGCGGTAATACTGCCCTGGGCTGAAAGGATCCCCGCGGAAACCAGGTGTTCCGCCGGGCTGCGCTGAAACGCGATGACTGCGTGACCCAGTGCCGCGAGTTGCCTGCAAATCGAGCTTCCCAGGAATCCGCCGCCGCCGGTGACCAGTATTCTCAATGGCTAGCTCTGCATCTTCTTTGCCGCCCACTGCGCCAGTTCTTCGCGGCCGATTTTCGAG
>CAJIAU010000405.1_pt1 | contig 12340 bp, 15 predicted proteins | sample 9199171 | NCBI WGS metagenome assembly CAJIAU01 (sample SAMEA7708280, study PRJEB35096) | sediment metagenome | biome: marine neritic benthic zone biome [ENVO:01000025]; feature: sediment [ENVO:00002007]; material: shallow marine sediment [ENVO:03000034] sea grass bed [ENVO_01000059] ...
CAAAGCCTGATGAATGAGTTGCAAAATCGCATTAATCAGGAAGCCGTTTACCCTGCTGAACCGGTGCCTGATGAATTGACGTTGGAGGGATGAAAATACTACTAGCAAACCTGTTTGCAGATTTCAAAGACTTCCCCTGTTGGCCGAACTGAAAACAAGACTCCCCTAAAATTCGCATCCACGGGAATTCTGTTATGCGCTGAACACCGGAACTAGTCGCTTGAAAGCCTACTTGGGCCGCTTCCGACCCGTTTCGGAACTTGCGGGCATCCGTCAACTACCCTCAAATTTCAGTCAAAGCAGAAGTTCCTCAGTCGCATTTTCATGCCAAAGCAATGCCTTATTTTTGGGCGTAGAATCAAATTACAGTATGCACAACAATTTGCACGGGGAGTGCTGGCCAAAGGTGTGATCAGATACATTGTTTTACTCCCCGTTGCTCGGTAATGGAAAGGAGGACATCAAATGCCTATTCATTTCAATGATGTGGATTTGGATACAGAAGTCTCGGGATTGAAAAGTGCGCTGATCGTCCCTTGCATCATGTGTCCCGCAGTCACCGTGTCCATCAGAGAGAAACAACCCTTGATGAAACTGTTCAGAAGCATTTTTAAATCGGCTCCTTTCGAGGAGTATCTCAAGGCCCTGCAGACGCGGCTGGAAGATAAAGGAACCAAGGCAGATATTTTCAAAAACCGACTGTATCAACACTGGTTTATGTGCATGTGGACATCGGCCCGTCGAAAGAAGCTGCAACGACACGCCCAAAGTTATGAGGCTGTAATTGTGTTAGGTTGCAATTCCGCCACCGAAACCGTTCGCGATGCAATTCAATCACCCGATTGCAAGGTAATTGAGGGAATGAAAGTCGGTGGCGTAACGAATGCAAAAATGAAGATCAATTTTCCGGCCAATATCTCATTTCAGGATGTGAAGATCGTTCCATTGTCTAAGTAAGAAACAGGGCAGGAGTTGACGAGTTAAACCCAAGTCGGAGACCAATACTCTCCGAAGGGCCGTCACCGTGCGGCCGTTTTCTTTGCTCCTTAATATTCCCCCTTTGGCCGAACTGAGAACTAAACTCCTCGGCGTGTCACGTCCAGGGGAGTTCTGCTATCTGGCCAATTTCGGAACCTGGGTTGGAATGGGTGCTGATTTCCGCAACCGGATGCGGGGTTTCCTTCACAAGCACCTAACGATTGTGGGATTAACTAATACATGTCACAGTTAATTGCACATTCTATTTATTCAAAGTACGTTGTCTCGATAAATACAGTTATCCGGCTGAAAACACGAGATTCAGTTACCACGATCGGAGCAGGTATGGCTCATTACATCGATGGATTCGTCCTTCCCGTTCCGCGCGATCGCGTAAACGAGTACAGGCGTGTTGCTGAAGCGGTTGCGGAGATTTGGAAGGAACACGGCGCACTCGACTACCTGGAATATGTCGGTGACGATATGAATCGGGGGGGAACGCGCTCGTTCACTGATCTCGTGCCCGCAACGGAGGATGAAACCATCGTGTTTGGATGGGTGGTATTCGATTCTCGCGAGGCGCGTGATCTGGCAAACGATAAGGTCGCGGCTGACCCAAGGATGGCGGATTTGATCGCTCCTTTGATAGATCCATCGAATCCGGTTTTTGATGCCAAACGGATGGTATACGGTGGGTTCCACTCGCTCGTTCGATCGTCTAACGCCAACGCCGGATAACGAACGGATGAACCGGAGCCGGAAAAGCCAGGCTGGGTCGCTCCGCTTGCTCGCGCAAGCTCCGCACCAGAACGACCTGGCTGCATAACTTGGTGCTGAGTTTTCAGGAAATCACGGTGCATCCAATAGTCCATACCAAACCAAGCGTAATGCATTCTGAGTGATTACCGAGAATTTCCTCCTGGTTGTTATTGTTGGCTGTGAGATCGCCTTTTGGGTACTTCTCTTCACAGGGCTTTTTGTTCGCTATTTTCTGAATCTGAAGAAGTTGAGTACTGTACTTCTGGTATGCGTTCCACTGATTGACGTTGTACTTCTGGTTGCGACCACACTGGATCTGAGCCGAGGCGCCACGGCAACTTTTGCACACGGACTTGCAGCCGCTTACCTTGGTTTCTCAGTTGCGTTTGGAAGCATAACCATTAGCTGGGCGGATAACTGGTTTGCTCACAAATTTGCTGATGGAGATCCCGTAGCAAAAGCACCGACACAAGGCAGGGAGCTTATCCGCTATGAATTCATCTGGTGGCTGAGATGTGTGCTGGCCGTCGTTGTGACGCAAATTCTGGTTTTTCTTGCCATCGTATTCATTGATGACCCTGAGAAGAGCGAGGAGCTTAATCTGTGGTTTTCACTACCGCTGGTGACAGTAGTGCTTTGGTTCATCTTTGGACCTATGTGGGTGTTACTGTTCAATCGGTCATCTCGGGAAACGGAAGATGCATAACAAATCGTTCACGCATGTTCCGCCAACCAGTTGGCTCCACCGGGCGCGTGCTGCGCATGCGTCGTATAATTCGAACGTCGAATGTTCATCGAGAACCATATAATGAATGAGCAAAATCAAGAATATGCGGGTTTTTGGATAAGGGTTGGGGCGGCGCTCATCGATACCGTTTTACTCCTGATAATCATCGCGCCCGTTCTTACTTCGATATATGGAAAATCTTATTGGTTGAATGATTCCTTCTTGCAGGGATTTTGGGATTTCATTTTTGGGTATGTTCTGCCTGCAATCGCCGTAGTGGCTTTTTGGATCTACAAGTCGGCAACTCCTGGGAAAATGGTCACGAGTCTCACCATCCTTGATGCCAAAACTGGAGGAAAGCCATCAACCGGGCAATTCGTGATTCGCTATATTGGTTATTACCTGGCAGCCCTGCCTTTACTTCTTGGAATAATTTGGGTCGGTATCGACAGGCGCAAACAGGGGTGGCATGACAAGCTTGCAGGTACGGTTGTTATTCGAAACACACAAAAAGAGTCAGTCAGATTTGAAACCCAGCCATAACCAAGCGCTCAAATTCGTTCACTGCGGCCAGCCGCTTAACTAAAACTTCAGGCCGTCGGCATGTCTGTACAGCCGGTAAAAAGAAAACGATGCCCATCCCAAAATCCCGCTCTGAATTAATCAAATATGTAGGTTCAACTTTCGAGAAGTTGCGGCTTGAACTCGACGCCGCCGGTCCGGGCCTGGGCAGTATTCCTTGCGTAGACGAATGGACCGTGAAGGACCTGTTGGCGGTCCGTGCATGGTGGACCGAAAGCGTCATTGATTGGGTCGAAGCAGGAAAACGGGGTGAATGCCCGATTACGCCCGCACAAGGGTATGGATGGAAGGAGACGCCTCGGCTCAATGCGGATTTGGTCAAGAAGCACCGACGCGACTCCTATCGGTCGATCCGCGGCAGATTGGAGCGGGGCTACGAGCGCGTGATGCCCGCCATTGATTCGCTCAACGATCACGAGTTGCTGGAAGCCGGCGTCTTTGCCTGGGCTGGAAACTATCCAGTCTCGCGGTGGATTTCGATCAATACGGCGAGGCAATATACAACTGCACGTACTTTTATTAGACGAGCCTTGCGGGAACATCTTGCTTAGACTCCCTGTATTCCTTTGTGACCTAAATTGTTTGAGTCTGCGCGCTCGTGCCCGCTGCCAGGCGCGCCCGGAGAATGAGACATGAATCAGAAGATAACAACCGGAGGCTGTCTTTGCGGGGCGGTGCGCTACGAGGTCAAGGGCCCCTTGCGCGATGTAGTTAATTGTCACTGCAGCATGTGTCAGCGCTTGCATGGCAACTTCGGCCCTCACTCGAAAGCGCCAAAAGTCAACATCACGCTCACCAATGACACCGGCCTGGCTTGGTACAAAACCTCGGAGATAGCTCAACGCGGCTTCTGTCGTGTGTGTGGCTCGAGCTTGTTCTGGGAGCCCTTCAATCTGGATGCCACGGGAATAATCGCTGGTTCACTGGACAGCCATACTGGCCTCAAGACGATTGGACACATCTTCGTTGGCGAAAAATGTGATTTCTATGAGATCACGGATAGCCTTCCGCAGTACCAGGCTTCCTCCAATGGCGCGCTCGCGAATGACTACAAGTAATGATTGCTGTGCGCCTGACAATTCATTCAAGCTTGACGCATCACTCTGAAATCTGAATCCTGTTTGTGGTGGTTATCTACGACGCAATCGGAAAAAAATATGCATTGGGTCGCAGAACCGATCCCGAAATAGCGGAACAAATCAATTCAAAATTGGCTCGCGCAGACTCGGTCCTTAACGTGGGAGCTGGCACGGGTTCTTATGAACCCGAAGACATACCGGTGATCGCCGTTGAACCATCAATCGAAATGATTCAACAACGTGGAAGGCGCTCTGCGCCGGTCAGGCAGGCCAAAGCGGAGAATCTTCCATTTAAGGATGCCAGTTTCTCTCACAGTATGACCGTGTTATCCATGCATCATTGGGAAGACAGAACGCGGGCATTTCAAGAAATTCGCCGTGTGACGCGAGAGCGCTTTGTGGCGGTAAGCTGGGATCCGAATTCGACACCTTTCTGGCTCACACGAGACTATTTCCCTGAAATTCACGAATTGGACGCACGAATCTTTCCACGGCTTTCTGAGTTGCATCAATCGTTTCCGAAAATTGAAGTGTCAAAACTTGAAATACCCGCGGATTGTATCGACGGATTTCTTGGCGCTTACTGGAGAAGACCCGAAGCATATTTGAATGACATGGTTCGAGTGAATATGTCCACATTCTCAAGAATTTCTAAGTTGAATGAAGGTGTTGTTAAGCTACGAAACGACCTGGAAAGCGGGGAATGGGCATTGCGTAACAGCGATTTATTGGAACGCGACTTTTTTGACGCCGGGTATAGAATAATTTGTGCTGATTTGGCTTGAACATTCCTCACAACGATGGCCTGCGCCAGCCAGGCGCAGGCCAAATTGTTTTGAATGAAGAGCCGTTATCGCCCGCAGATCATTCGTCATACTCATTCAAAGGCACTGCAGCGTGGTGCTTCCTGGGACCGTAGATCCTGCCCGTGGTGACGCCTTCCGGCAAACACCCGAAGTCGCATAGCCCGGGGATCATTTCATAGGCGAACGGCATGGGCGTCAAGGTCGTGATGATTTCGGCGCCACTCATGCGCAGCCGGTTGACGCACCCCCCGCTGCCGATGCCGCGAAGCTTCAGGGTGCCGATCCACATACCCACACCCAGCGGCCCTGGCTGATCCGGCACGAAGCTTCGATCACCGTAAAAGGTGCCTTGCCAGTTTCCATCACAGCTATCTACTTCGAGCGTCCAGGTTCCCCAGACAGGGCCGGTGAAGAACAGCGCGTCAAGGCTGCCATTGACTGAAAAGCTGAGCATGCCGACCAGCCGCGGGTCGTCACCAAACATCCGGGCCTGCGCCGTCACTTCACGCAATTCGAGCGTGGTGCCGGGTGGGCAGGTCGGCGTGGCCGGATCGGTCATGTCCAACTCGCCCTCGGAACAATACAGAATGCCATCCGGCACTCCCGGTAACCAGTCATCGGTCCCGGTCACATGCGTCATGGGGCCCTCGGGCCACCAATCCTGATTTGGTTCGGACCCGGAGGCGGCCTGCGCCGGCAGCGTGCACAGCAGCGCGGTCACCAGCAGGTACGGAAAAACAGCCGTTAACTTGGTAAACATGGCCTCTTCCTCCTTTTGGTCGTTTAGCGAACCAACACCGGTTCAATTGCAGTCTATGCCGTGCTATCAAGCGAGTCTTGACGCTTTGTTGACGATGTTCTGACGATTTCATGACCAAGCCGTACACAGGTACGCAGGAGTTGACCGACGCCGGTTGTTCAGGTTGTGGGGACATGGAATACTGGTACCGCAACGCGCTTGTGCGTTGATTCAGGCAAGGCCCCAGGCCCGGAAAATTTTCGTGAACGAACATCGTGAATACCGTTTCGATGACTTCCTTGTCGACCCGGAAGCCTGGAACCTGTATCGCGGTGGGCAGGTCATCCACCTCGAACCAACGGTACTCAAACTCCTGGTCTTCCTGATCGGGAATCGCGACCGGCTGGTCACCCGGGAGGAATTGATGGATGCCGTGTGGGGCGACACCGTCGTCTCCGAGTCAGCGCTCAGCAAGGCGGTTGCGCGACTTCGCAAGGCACTGGATGATGACCCCGGGGCGCCCAGGTACATCGAGACGGTACATTCGCGCGGCTACCGGTTCGTTGCGGAAGTCGAAGAAGCGAAACCCGACACCACGTCATCTCCTCCGTCTGCGTCCCCTCGCCGCGGAATCACTGCGGCGGTAATCGCGGGGTCATTGCTGATCCTTTTGCTGCTGTTTGGGCGGGATGTATTCGAACCGGACGCCCAGCAATCCGCCGAGCAGGAGGCAGACCGAATAAAGTCCCTGGCCGTATTGCCGCTGGATAACCTGGCCGGCAACCCGGGCCAGGACTACTTCGTCGAGGGATTGCACGAAGTCCTGATTACCGAACTTTCCAAGATCAGCGGGCTGCGGGTGACCTCGCGCCAGTCCACCATGCGCTTCGGCGGCAGCGACCGATCGCTGCCCGCCATTGCCGGGGAACTGGGGGTGGACGCACTGGTAGAAGGGAGCGTGCTGCTGGTCGGCGAGCGCGTCCAGGTCACCGCGCAACTGATCCACGGCCGCTCGGATGCACACCTCTGGGCGCAAACCTACGAGCGGGATACCAGGGATGTGCTGGGCCTGCTCAGCGAAGTGGCGGATACCATCAGTGCCGAGATCGAGTCCACTCTGCGGACGCCAGGCGCGGAACGCCAGACACGCATCGGACCGGTGGACCCGGTTGCCAGCGAGGCCTACCTGAGGGGTTTGTACCACCTCAATCGCTTTGGTCTGCAGAGTTTCAGGCAGTCCCTGGAGTATTTCGAGCAGGCGGTCGCTGCCGATCCGGGTTTTGCGCTCGCCTGGGGCGGGCTGGCGGGCGCCCACCTGATGTTGGCCTATTTCGGTGAAGAGCCACCTCGGGAGGCCATTCTTCAGGCCCGGGTTGCCGCGCTGGAAGCGCTGAAACTGGACGACCAGTCCTTTAGCGGCCATGCCGCCCTGGGCTGGGTGCGATTGTTCACCTGGGACTGGCCGGGCGCCGGTGAGTCCTTCGAGGAAGCACTACGACTGCATCCCAACCACGCGATGACCCTGCATGGATATGCCGACTACCTGATGCTCACCGGACGTCCCGAGGACGGGCTTGTACAGGTTCGACATGCGCGGTTGATCGACCCGTTCACGCCGATTTCCAATATGCCGGTTCCATTCCACCTGTTCATGATGCGCCGCTATGACGAGGCCATCGCGGATGCCAGGCAACTGCACGAGCGAATGCCCGGCTATAGCGTGCATTGGCTGTTGGCTTTGGCGTACTGGCAGCAGGGACGGCTGGAGGAGGCGCTGGAACAGGAGCGGCAGGTGCTGACGTTACGCAAGGATGCGGAATTGTTGGCGGCCCTGGAACAGGGCGAAGCCCGCGGCGGACCGCGCGGGGCGATGCGGGCCATGGCCGAGGCCATGGTCAGGAGATCAAGCGACGCCTACGTGGATCCGTTTAGCGTCGCCGTGATTTTCGCCCGGGCAGGCGAGGCCGAGGCAGCGCTGGACTGGCTTGGCGCTGCTGTGGAACGCGGTTCCCTGGAGTTGATGTATATCGAGTGGCGGCCGGAGTTCGATGCGCTGCGAGACGATCCAAGGTATGCAAAACTGGTGCAGCGATTGGGGCTGCCCGGGGAATGACAGCGTGTTGATGAAAGTCTATTGGGCAAGCGTCCTGATTTTTAGGACCGGAGTAAGAACTTTCACCCAAAAGCGCCGAGCCCGGATTACCTCACTCTGCTCCCAATTATTGAAGAGTTGATTAAGCGAATGAAGCATAAACTGTTGATGCTCATCTGGCTCGCCATGTTGGCCTTCTGCTCAGTGGTGGTTGGAGTCCTGGCGCTACTGAATTATGCATTTGCCGAGGTGATTTTCTGGACCAGGTCCCCAATAGAAAGCGAAGCCGGAAAAATTGCGTGGATCGTAATTTCATTGACGTGTTTGATACTGTTCCTCGTGTTAGCCGTCCGGGAGTACCGAAGTAAAACTGACCAGTCGTCCACCCGATGAATCGAGTGGCTGACCAGCCCGGCCGCTTATAGAATATCTGAATGCCTGAATACCGGTATTTGCGGGGTCACCGGTAATTTCTGCCTGCTGATTTGATACCGGTGATCGGGCAGCATACGCACCTGCTGCTGCGTTTCCAGCCAGCCATCGATGTTGCCCAGGTCACTCGGTGGTCTTGCATTGTTTTTTAGGACACCTGGCAATTACTGTGCAAAAAGTATCTGAGCTCAGACAAATTTACACACGAGCACTGTCAGTTTGCGCAGTGTACTCAGGCACCGAGAAGGGAGATCATATACCTGCGGTTCAAGGAAGGTAACAACAACCGCGTGCAAGGAAGCACAGCCAGCCAGGAAGGCGGCGCGAGACGCAAGGAAAGCAGACTGCATAAAAGGCTACCAGGGACTGGAACAATAATTGGGCCTCGGTTCAGAACCATCAAAGTAACACCGGTTGTCATATGGAGATGACTTCCGGTGTTGGTGGCGTTGATGGTGGTGCTGGACACACCCTGCTCGATCCACGTGGTGCATGAGGCGCCGCCAACTTACAACTTGGGTCAGTGGCCTTATCTCAGTTAAGTGGCCGATTCCTTCAGGCTCTCAGTAGTCACTTCTGGCCGAACTCAGCTCAAAACTCCCTTGCAACTAACAACCTGGGGAGTTCTGCTATCTGCCGAACTGCAGAATATCTACTCCCTGGACGAACATGGGCGGCCAACGACCCGGAACGGCCCCGGGCAACCTTGATGTTCGTATCTCCGCTTTCGGCCTTAACCTTTCTTTGAGTCCTTCTCAAGCAAAATGAATCCGACCCATTCATCCTTAAATAACCGACCGGGAGGAGTGCCGCTGGGTGATTGGGCAGGCCTTTTAGATTGTGTTCCACACCCTAAAGAAAGGGGGCATCATCGGGGTCGTTCTCTGTCACGACACTGGCGCTCGGGGGTAGTTTGGCCATTGCGTCTCGCAGCATCTCGACGTGTTCGGTCTCCTCGTCTCGAAGTTCGGTGAACAGTGTCCTGACCTCGGGATCAGTGATGCCGGGCAAGGCCTTGTCGTAAAAGTCGTACGCCTTCTTCTCAGCGGCGAGCCCAAGCTCGCATGCCTGGACCGTGGACATGCCCCGGCGCGGCGCCCCGATTTCCGGGGCCTCGACGTCGAAGAGATCGATCAGCTTCACTTTCATGGGGCTCTTGCCAAAGAGAGCCATGCGCCGGGCGAGCAGCTCATTTCCGTGCTTGGCCTCGTTTTCAGCCATCGTGGCGAAAAAGGCTCCAGCATCATTTCTGCCGCCGGTGCGGCCGATCTGTGAGGCGAACAATTTGTAGCGCTGGTGCGCTTCCTCTTCGATCAGTATCGCGAGGTCGAGGGCGTCCATAAGGCTGAGCTCGGACAGGTCTAGACTGATGGACATTGGATTGGACTCCTGGGCTGGGTTTGACAATTCGAAGCAGCCCATCGACTGCATCTTGATCGATTCGCACCAGCCGAGTCCCGTCTGCGGTCCCGGCGGCTCTTGAATCAGCACAATTATAATACCGCGGAACGGATGCGCAGGATATCGCGGAGCCGGACGCCAGGCTGCTTTGACGCCATCTTTATGTTGGCATGGCCGCTCTCTGGACTGAGCGGCCTTCTTCATCTACCTTCCGCCATGCACCTGCTAGTGGAACCAGGCTGTTTTTCGTGGACGAAGACTGCTTCCGCCCAATTCAGAACTTCAGAGCTTTGGCTTTTGTATCGCGATTCTGTTGTCAGTATTCAGTATGAGATCAGAAAGGAATTAAACCACGGGATGACGCTGATGCCATTGCGTTGCCACCTGGTAGGCGCGTCCGATGCGAATAAGCGTTGGTTCGGACAAACGCCGCCCCATGAACTGCAGAGCATATGGAACGCTGTCCGCGGAGAAACCACATGGAACCGTTAATGACGGTGTTCCGGCGAAATCCGCCGGGATCGTGAAATACATCTGAACTGAAGTGAACAGAGGCTCGAGTTCTTCCATGCCGCCGTACTGAACTTCAGGATCCAGCTGAAAAGTCAGGCCGCCTGCGGGGCTGACCAGGGTGTCTACACTCTCTAGCAATGCATTGAACTTACGGTTGAACGCTGCACGCATTTGACCGGCTGCCGTGTACTGCTCGTCAGTGACGGCAGAGCCGGTTTCGAGAAAGCTCCGGAACCAGGCTCCGTATTTTTCGGCATTGTCGGGAAAGTGTTTTGCGTGGGCGCGCCGGGCCTCGTAGGCGCAGATCGGGAACCAGGTGTCGCCAAGTTCAAGCGTGCCTTCCGGCATTTTCACTTCGACGATTTGGGCCCCGAGTTGGCGCAACGTTTCCAGCGCCTGCTCGATCGCCGCTACCAGGCCGGCATCGATCCCTTTGCTACTGAGCACAGGGTCGTAGCCGATGGTCATGCCTGAAATGCCCGAATCCGGATTCTGCAGCATCTCAGGCACCGGGTCCTGCAGCGAAGTCGGGTCATTGCTGTCGTGCCCCGCCATGGCCTGAAGCATGATCGCGGCGTCTGATACCGAACGGGTCATCGGCCCCACGTGGTCCATCGTCGGCGCCAGCGGCAGTACTCCGTGCCGGCTGACCCGACCGTAAGTGGGTTTCAGCCCGACAATGCCATTAGCCATCGAGGGGAAGCGGATCGAGCCGCCAGTGTCGGAGCCCAATGCCCCATAGCACAGTCCTGCCGCAACGGCGACGCCAGATCCGCTGGAAGAGGCACCAGGCCATAGATCCTTGTGCCAGGGATTCCGAGGGATCTCGAAGTCCGGATGGTAGCCCGCCATTGCGCCCTCGGTCAGGTTGAGTTTTCCGACGAGGATGGCGCCGGCAGCTTCCAGGCGTTCGACTACAGTTGCGTCGAACTTCGGTACGAATTCCCTGTAAACCGCAAGGCCACCCATCGTACGGGTAGCCTTGGAATAAAAAAGGTCCTTGGCCGCGACGGGGATGCCGTGCAACGGACCTCGATAGATACCGTCTGCCAGTTCTTTTTCTGCTTTTCCAGCCGCTTCCAGGGCACGATCCGCAGTGACGGTGACGTAGCTCATCAACTGCTTGTCCAGGGTGCCTATCCGATCAAGGATCCCCTGTGTCAGTTCAAGTGGAGAAATCCTTCGGGCTTCGATGAGTCGGGAGACTTCCTCCAGGCTTAGGAAGTACAGATCACCGGGCGTTCCCAATTGGGAATCTATGGCCGCTACCTGCGGCAAAGCATCCGGACTCTCCTTGCAGCCAGTCAGCAGACCAGCCGTCGCACCTCCAAGTAGCGTGATCAAATTTCGCCGTGTCAATTTTCCATTGGACATAAGTCACTCACACCTTTGTCGAACTGCCAATCTGGCACTCACCGGATTCGCCGTTGGGGTTTATTCATTTGACACTCCCTTCTACGCTATCGGGGGGCAAATACTCTCATAGCCGTTTCGGCCATTCAAATAGCTGATAGATTAATCTGAAGCGGCGAGAAAAGCCGCTTCTGGTCGAACCGAGAACTAAACTCCCCTGAGATTAGCGTCCTTGGGAGTTCTGCTATGCGCTGAACACCGGATTAAGTGACCGAAGTGGCGACTTGGACTGCTTCCGACCCAAAGCGGTCGTTCTTCAGTCCCTAAACCCGTCTCGTACTCATTACCGCGTAGTCCATCTATGAGTCAAGGTCACTTGACATTGAAAGCAAAATAAGTAAAGCTACCTTTACATTTTATCAAGGAAGCCTGTCATGAAACTAACAACGCCTAATCGCCGGTTCCTCATTCGTTTGCTTATCGTAGCAGTAATATTCGCACTGTCCATAAGCCTAGCTAGACATCTGGTTGGACAAGAATCTCTTGAAAGACCATTGCTTTGGGCTCTAGCGATTATCCCAGGTCTCGCAATGGTCAGTATCTTTTACGCCTACGGCATGCTGATCGTCGAGCAGGAGGATGAGTTCATCCGGATGCTCCTTCTACGCCAATTGATCATAGCCACGGGCATTGCGCTATCGTTTGCAATCGCTTGGGGATTCCTTGAAGAATTTGGGCTTGTTGAACATATTTATCTTTACAATGTCGCAGTCGCTTGGATTCTCGGATTCGCACTCGGCGGTCTTGTAAACAAGATCACGCACGGAGCATGGGGAGAATTGAGTTGAAGAATCAGCTCAAGGTTTTGCGCGCTGAGCG
>CAJIAU010000074.1_pt1 | contig 12324 bp, 12 predicted proteins | sample 9199171 | NCBI WGS metagenome assembly CAJIAU01 (sample SAMEA7708280, study PRJEB35096) | sediment metagenome | biome: marine neritic benthic zone biome [ENVO:01000025]; feature: sediment [ENVO:00002007]; material: shallow marine sediment [ENVO:03000034] sea grass bed [ENVO_01000059] ...
CCGGTGCCACCGCCAGTAACCTGGGTGTTAGAGCCGGTGCCACCGCCAGTAACCTGGGTGTTAGAGCCGGTGCCACCACCAGTAACCTGGGTGTTAGAGCCGGTGCCACCACCAGTCACTTGGGTATTAGAACCCGTGCCACCACCAGTCACTTTGGTGTTAGAGCCTGTGCCACCACCAGTAACCTGGGTATTAGAACCCGTGCCACCACCAGTAACCTGGGTGTTAGAACCCGTGCCACCGCCAGTAACCTGGGTGTTAGAACCCGTGCCACCGCCAGTAACCTGGGTGTTAGATCCCGTGCCACCGCCAGTAACCTGGGTGTTAGATCCCGTGCCACCGCCAGTTACTTGGGTATTAGATCCGGTTCCACCACCCGTAACTTCTAATCCGAAGGTTCCGGTGTTTAACCTGATTTCTGTAAGCATCAAGCTTGCATATGAACCGTCCAAGTGTGATACGCCAGAAAATACGCTATCACCGATGATCCATGAAACAGCTACTGAGTTACTATTAGCCACGATTTGTAAGGAACCAGCTGGGTCAACACTTCCAGCTTGGACATTCCCAGCACACAAACCCAAGGCTAGCGTGCAGGCGAATAGCCCGCGCCGAATTCCGGTGCCTGATTTTTCGATGCCAGTTCCAGACTTCTCGATACCCGTACCGGATTTTTCAATTCCGGTTCCAGATTTCTCGATACCAGTGCCGGCCTTCTCGATCCCTGTGCCGCTCTTTTCTATAGTCCAACGAGACATAGTTTTCTCCTCTTTCTTTAGGTTCAGGCCTCATGTGGGTAATTGTTACCTTCTGCATTTGGCCAGGCTGCTAAACACACCTGAAAGAATTTTGAGTACTAAATCCCCCTTTACTCTTCCTCCTCTTCAGGTGATTGGTCACGCCACTGATACCAACCGATACCAACAGTCACTTGACCAGGTTGCTTTGTTGCTTCCTCGAATTCCTCGAGTAACAACTCCCCTTCCTTAATTTGTCTACCAAGAAGTTCCCTTACCCTAGCTCGGAACTCTTGGTATCTATCTCGGCTCAGTCGGTAGGTCCAGCGTCCTTGTTGGGGAACTCGGACATTCGGATCTGAGCTCATATTGTGAATAACTGCGCTCAAAACTCTAGAAGCCTCGATTAATCCAACTTCTGTTTGTTTGGCTCTGTCATCAGAAACTGGTGAATACAGTTCTGACAGCAACTCCACCTTTTCAACATCTTCTTGAATGACACTAATGTTGTCAGATGCTAGTAAGCGACTTATCACAGTTTTGACTGTAATGTTCCTGCCAATAGCTCTTACTACCAAAGTTTGAAATGTACGCCCGCGACCGACGATAGGTAGTTTTGCGGGTTCGCCGGTTTCAGTATCTAGAAAGAAAGGATCGCTGGTCCACATGTCAATGAGAGCATGCTCAGGATTTACATTCTGATTTTGAATAGTGCTGTCCAAGTTTTGGGCTAACAAATTTGTTACTACCCGGGTATCAAGGCCAGTGATAAGTGCGATCGCACTTTTAGTAGGTTTGGAGCCTTCACGAAGAAGTTTTTTCTGGGCTTCTTCTACGTAAATTGCTTTAAGGATATCAATAAGAGCAGGCAAAGAAACAGAGCCGATCACAAGGCGAACCACCTTGCGAAACACCCGACTCAGAAAATGCGTAATGGACTTCGCATCATCTTGTTGATTAACTTTATTCTGCATACCGAGCCCAGGCATTTACAGTCTCCTGAAAATCCCCTTCGCTGTCTATGAAGTCCATCTCGTGAAACCCTGTTCGCGTCCTGGAACAGGAGACTGTGCGCAGACGTGGCACTGTGTATATAGGATATCCTCTTTTTCAACGACTTGCCAAGTTTTTCTAAACTTTCACACGTAATCGAAAAAGTGGAATTATTTACCCACTCAGCACGCACAGCATGCCCTTGATTTTTCACCCGACTTACACGCTCCTTGTGTTCGCCGGGTGTCAAAACGCCCTTCGGCGTTGCGGAACTTCCTTGTTCCCTTGGTGAATATCCGTTTCACCCCTTGGTATTTGATATTGAAACTGAAATAGAATCCTTCTGTATCAGTCTGATTTCCCTATCAAATGCTGGAGATTTCCGTATCTCTCCCTACTGCTACTTCCCCTAGTGAATCGTAGGCATCCTGCCTTCCAAGCGGGGACCGCTCACATAATGGCCACTTTCCATGTGACCCCCTTCGACATCAGGCAATTTCGACATGAAGTTGGCCATGATGCTCAAAACGGGCTGGCAACCTTCGGCCTCCCTGGCCTTGATTCCCGTTCCGCCTTTTTCTACAAATCCATCAAGTCTTGAAGATCCTTCTTCAAAGATAGAAACCAGTTGGGCTTTCCTACCCAATTGACGCTCACTCCATTTACGGACCTGTTCCTTGTCCTGCGCAGAGAGCATCAATGTGCCTTTTGGATGGTGAAGTACATATAACATGATGTGTAATTTAGTCTATTTAGCCAAATTTGTCAATAGCCAATTATGATTTTAGACAAAAATAAAATTAGCCAAAAAAGAATTTAGACAAAAAGTGAAATAGACACTTGCGTCTATAGACAAAGTTGGCTATACTGTGTCTCAACAAGGTTGGAAATAGCAAGGATTAGCTGGCTCCAATACAGAAGGATCTGTTTACCTTGTGATGCATGGATGCACTTTGCGGGTGGCGAGACGTCCGCAGAACGGCCAGAGACAACAGGATGATGTTTCTGGCCGTTTTTTTATTTGTGGGGTTTCGTTTCCCTGCTCCCGCAACTGACGTTGCGGAAGGCGGCTTCACTCAACAGCATAGTTGGGTTCGCCTCTGGCATTCGCCAACCGGCTCACACTTTGGGGTTTAGCTTTTTAGAAGTCAGCCTTACCCGGTACGCGGGGGTAGGGGATCACATCCCGGATATTTGTCATTCCGGTGATGTAATTGACCAGTCGCTCAAAGCCCAACCCGAAACCGGCATGCGGCACGGTGCCGTAACGGCGCAGATCCAGGTACCACTGGTAGTGTTCTTTATCCAGGTCAAGTTCATCCATCCGGCGTTCCAGAATTTCGAGACGTTCTTCGCGCTGTGAGCCGCCAATGATTTCACCGATGCCCGGCGCCAGTACGTCGAGTGCGGCCACGGTGCGTTCGTCATCGCTCAGGCGCATATAGAAAGCCTTGATCTCGGTTGGGTAGTTCATGACGACCACCGGTGCATTGAAATGGTTTTCAGTCAGGTAGCGCTCGTGCTCGGTCTGCAGGTCGAGGCCCCATGCGGCCGGGTATTCGAATTTAACATCGGCGCTCTTCAGTATTTCAATGGCCTCTTTGTAATTGAGGCGGACAAAGTCCTTGTCGATGAATGACTGCAAGCGGCTGATGGCTTCGGGTTCGATGCGCTGTTCGAAAAAGGCCATGTCATCCGGGCATTCTTCCAGTACGGCTGCAAATATATACTTAAGGAACTCTTCGGCTACATCCGCCAGGTCGTCGAGGTCGGCGAATGCGATTTCCGGTTCCACCATCCAGAACTCGGCCAGGTGCCTGGACGTGTTCGAGTTTTCGGCTCTGAAGGTAGGGCCGAAGGTGTAAACATTACTCAGCGCGAGACAATATCCTTCTACGTTGAGCTGCCCGGAAACCGTCAGGAAAGTTTCCTTGCCAAAAAAATCCTGGCTGAAATCCACTTCACCTTTATCGGTGCGGGGCAGGTTGGCCAGGTCCAGTGTGCTCACGCGGAACATGTCGCCGGCGCCTTCTGCGTCGGAGGAAGTAATGATGGGTGTGTTTATCCAGTAATATCCCCGCTCGCTGAAATAGCGGTGAATGGCCTGCGCCGCAGCGTGCCTCACGCGGGTGATGGCGCCGAAGGTGTTCGTTCTTGGCCGCAGGTGGGCCACTTCCCGTAAAAATTCGAAGGTGTGACGTTTGGGCTGGACCGGATAAGTTTCGGGATCTTCCACCCAGCCAATGACTTCAACCGCAGAAGCCTGGATTTCGTATTGTTGTCCACGACCCCCCGATTCAACCAGCGTGCCCGTGCATTCCACGGCGCAGCCAGTGGTCAGTTTCTGGACTTCGCTGGTGTAGTTTTCCAGTTCCCCGGGCGCCACAACCTGGATGGCGTCGAAGCAGGAGCCGTCGTGCACATTAATAAAGGAGAAACCCGCCTTGGAATCGCGGCGGGTTCTAACCCACCCCTTGATGGTGATTTCCGCGCCAATAGACGGCTGGCCCGCCAGGGCCTCTTTGATTCTGATGAATGACATAATAGTGTGAGTTGATACTGGATCAGGAAACCCCAGATAATAATGCACCTTAGACGGAACCAAAACCCCGGAATACGATCAATTGATCATTATTGGGAAAAAGATTGAATTATGGCGATTAGTTTGACACCAACTGCAGCAGAGCGGGTAAGAAGCTTCATAGACCGGGACGGAGGCGTGGGCCTGCGCCTGGGCGTGACCAAAACAGGCTGTTCAGGCTGGGCATACACAGTCGAACTCGCTGAAGACATTCAAGCCGATGATATTGTCTTTGAGCAGGATGATCTGAAGATCGTTGTCAATCACGACAGCCTGTCGTTCCTGGATGGCTCCACCATAGATTTCTCCGCAGAAGGACTGGGTTCCGCTTTCCAGTTCAACAACCCCAATGTAACCGATGAATGTGGTTGCGGTGAGAGTTTCACCATCGGTTAAACCCTGATATAATTCGTCGGCTTCGCTGAGTGGAATTGTCCACTAGCGAATATCCTTGCTTCACTTCACATGAATACTCGATGAGGGAAGCTTTGGTGGTGCGGATTTTCGCACTGACAAATCCACAAGGAGTCACAATGAGACACTACGAAATATGTTTTCTGGTTCATCCGGACCAGAGCGAGCAAGTTCCTGCCATGCTGGAACGTTACCGTGCGCTGATCGAAGGCGCCAACGGTGCGATCCACCGCCTGGAAGACTGGGGTCGCCGACAGTTGGCCTTCCCCATTGCCAAGCTGCACAAGGCCCATTACATCCTGATGAATATCGAGTGTGATGGTGCAACCCTGTCAGAACTGGAAGGTATCTTCCGCTTCAACGACGCTGTGCTTCGCCACCTGACGGTCAGCCGCCAGGAAGCCGTTGTCGAGCAGTCTTTGATGATGAAGGCGAAAGAAGAAAAAGACCGTTCCAGCCGCTCTTACGAAGAACGTAAAGCCGCGGAATCCGGGCCAGCGAAAGAATCTGAAGCACCTGCAAAGGAAGCTGTTGAACCCGCTGGCGCCGAAGCCGAATCCGAAGCCAAACCGAAAGATAGCGAAGAAGCGGCAGAAGCAGCGGAAACCGCAGCACCAGAGGCAGCAGCGGAAGAGGCAGCAGCGGAAGAGGCAGCTCCGGTTGAGCTGGCTGCCGAAGAATCAAGCAAAAAGGCCGCAGACGCAGACAGCGCTGACGCCTGATCAGGAACAGGAGAAATATAATGGCTCGTCAATTCAGACGCAGGAAATTCTGCCGCTTCACCGCGGACGGCATTACCGAGATCGATTACAAAGACATCAACATGCTCAAGCAGTACATCGGCGAATCCGGCAAGATCGTACCCAGCCGCATTACCGGTACCAAGGCGCGTTACCAGCGTCAGCTTGCCAAGGCTGTAAAGCACGCGCGCTACCTGGCGCTCTTGCCTTATACCGACAACCATTGATCTGCTGATCCATCAGGAGAACCAAAATGGAACTGATACTGCTTGAAAAAGTACAAAAACTGGGTGACCTGGGCGACAAGGTAAACGTCAAGCCGGGTTACGGACGCAATTACCTGGTGCCCGCCGGCAAGGCTGTGCCTGCAACCAAGGCCAATCTCGCTGAGTTCGAAGCCCGCCGTGAAGAGCTTGAAAAAGCCGCCATGGCGAAGCTGTCTACCGCTGAAGAGCGCGTGGCTGCACTGGACGGTTTCGAGATCGTACTGGTAGCCAATGCCAGTGAAGAAGGTAAATTGTACGGATCGATCGGTCCGCGCGAAATTTCTGACGCGGTTTCCGAGCGTGGGCTTGAGTTGAACAAATCCGAGGTTATCATGGGCGAAGGCCCGATCCGCTATACTGGTGAGCATGAAGTGCTGGTTCACCTGCACGCGGACGTAGAAACCCAGATCAAGGTCACCGTAAATCCGGAACAATAACAAGGAATGCCAGCCCCCAATCTCGCTACCGTCGAAAATCTGAAAGTTCCACCTCATTCGCTTGAGGGAGAGCAGGCGGTACTTGGGGGGCTGTTATTGTCTTCCCGCGCGTTCGACCAGGTCGCGGATATCATCACCGAGACCGATTTTTACCGTGAAGATCATCGCCTGATCTTCCGTGCCATCTATGAGCTCAGCAACAAGGGCAAACCCTGTGACGCCGTTACGGTAACCGAGTGGTTCGAGTCGCACGGAATGGTGGACCAGGTCGACGGCGGCGGTTACATCAGCCAGCTGGCTTCCAATACCCCCAGCGCCGCCAACGTCAAAGCGTACGCGGATATCGTCAGGGAGAAGTCCATTCTCCGTCAGCTGATCGATACCGGTGCTGAAATTACCTCCAGTTGCTTCGAATCGGATGGCCGTGACAGCCGGGATCTGCTGGAAGAAGCGGAGCGCAAGGTCTTCGCTATTGCAGACCAGGGCATGCGTAGCGGCTCCGGTTTTGTCACGGTGCAGGACACCATCAAGGAAGCGATCGAAAAGATCCAGGAACTGCATGAGTTCGAGGGCGAGATTACCGGCACTCCATCCGGTTTCAAGGACTTCGACAAGCTCACTGCCGGCCTCCAGGATTCAGACCTGATCATTGTTGCTGGCAGGCCTGCGATGGGTAAGACAACGCTGGCGATGAACATCGCCGAGAATGCGGCCATCAAGCATGACGTGCCGGTCGCCATTTTCAGCATGGAAATGTCTGCACTGCAATTGGTCATGCGCCTGTTTTCGTCACTGGGCCAGATCGACCAGACCCGTCTGCGCACGGGCAGCCTGGATGAGCTGGACTGGCCCAAGCTGACATCCGCCATGAACCTGCTGCACAAGAGCCACCTGTTCATAGACGAGACGCCTTCGCTGTCACCGTCGGAACTGCGCGCACGGGCCCGCAGGCTGAAACGCGAGCACGACATAGGCCTGATCGTGGTGGATTACCTGCAATTGATGGCGGTACCCGGCTCCACCGAAAACCGTGCGACCGAGATCGCGGAAATTTCCCGTTCGCTGAAAGCGATCGCCAAGGAACTTCACCTGCCGGTCATTGCTCTGTCACAGCTGAACCGCGCCCTGGAGCAGCGGCCCAACAAACGCCCCGTTATGGCGGACCTGCGTGAATCGGGCGCCATCGAGCAGGACGCCGACCTGATCGTCTTCATCTACCGGGACGAGGTCTACAACGAAGACACCCCGGAGAAGGGCAAGGCCGAGATCATCATCGGCAAACACCGCAACGGCCCCACTGACACGGTCGCACTGACCTTCCAGGGACAGTGGTTGAGGTTCGTCAACTACGCCCCCGAATACGCCTACGCCCAACCAAACGAGTAGCGAAGTGAAGCCCTTTCTACCCCTCTTCTGAGTCGGTGAGATCGTATTTACGCAAATAGCCGCGTAACTGGTGATAGGTCATGCCGAGAAATTCGGCGGTCTTCTTCTGATTGAACCGGCATTTCTTCAATGCAGCCTGCAGCAGCCTTATTTCGGTATCCTGGATGTGATCTTTGAAGTTGTAAGCTTCAGTTGGCGAGGGCTCAACCCCGGTTGCCGCGGTATTGTCTTTTTCACCGCCCGGGCGCCAGGGTGATTCGAAGGGGTCGAAGTTGATTTCAGAGATCGCCTCTTCGCTGCCAAGCGAAGTGTAAACTGCACGTTCGACCACGTTCTTGAGTTCACGAACATTGCCGGGCCAGGCATATTCCAGCAGCAAATTTCGTGCAGGTTCGGAAAACCCTTCGAACAATTCCAGTCCCAGTTCGCCGGACATTTTCACCGCGAAATACTCCGCCAGGGGCAGGATGTCTTCCTGCCGCTCCCGCAAGGGGGGCAGGGTGATGACGTCAAAGGCCAGGCGGTCCAGCAGGTCTGCGCGGAATTTACCCTGTTCAGCCAGGGCAGGCAGGTCCTCGTTGGTGGCGCCGATAATACGGACATCGGTGGTGATGGTGTCATTGCCACCGACACGCTCCAGTTCTCCATATTCAATAACACGCAGTACTTTTTCCTGCACCCGGTCCGAAGTATTGGCCAGTTCATCCAGGAACATGCTGCCTTCGTTAGCCAGCTCAAAACGGCCCAGGCGCCTGCGGGTTGCCCCGGTAAAAGACCCGGCCTCGTGTCCGAACAGTTCGGTTTCCAGTAACGATTCCGCCAATGCAGCGCAATTGAGCTTCACGAAAGGGCGGTCCCACCTGGGAGACAGGTAATGGATGCGAGCGGCAATCAGTTCTTTCCCGGTGCCGCGTTCGCCGATCACCAGCACCGGCCGGTTGAGCTGTGCAACTCGCGACACCCGCTCCAGGACTTCGAGAAATCCGGGTGACTCGCCGATCAGTGGTTGTTCCTGGGGCTGTTCCATACTTAAGGCGCACTCGCTCTGCTGAAAGTCATTGTATGAATAACCGGCAGTTTACAACATGGGCTGGAGGTCACGGGCGCGAGGAAACGATCGTGAACATCTGGTGATCGTGATTGAATGCTGTTTGCTGATGGAATGTCACCTGGTGCTTGGTAAAACCCAGAACCTCGAGAAACTGTGTGAAAAACCTCGGGGTGAACTGCCACCAGGTGTCCCAGGCATCATTTCCTTCCGTGGGGACCAGGGAGCAAACTGGCCCTTCGCCGAGTTCCGGCCAGAATTTCTCGGTGATAATGATCGACTCGCTCACCAGCCGTGCGCAGCTTTCCAACACGGAAACCGGTGAACGGGCATGGAGCAGGATGGCGGAGAGCAATGCGACATCGAAGTCCCCTAACTCCTGTGGCAGGTTTTCGGACGAGCCGTTATAGACTCTGGCCTGCGAACCAAATTTTTCATGACAGAACCAGAAACCATTCCTGATCCTGCCAATGTGTTCGTGAAACTGCTTTTCGCAATCTGCCCATTGGTCGGTCCGGCCGCGCGACAAGCCCATTTTGTAATAGGGCACGGCGTTCCAGAAGTCGCGGTCCATCGGCAGTTCCACGGCCACCACCTCAGAGGCGGACTTTTCCATGTGAAAGGTAAGGAAACCGGTTGCCGGGCCAATTTCCAGCACCCGTTTGCCGGTGAAATCGTAACCACCCAGGTATTCGTCAGCGTGTTCGCGCAAGTCCCATTGTCCCTCGACAACGCCCACGCCGGGAATTTCAGTGGTGTGGTAAAAATTACATTCGCCAGCCGATTCTATGTGCACCGGTTTTTCATAAAGCCCTTTATCCATCCGGCCATTGTAAGAAAATTCATCCAAATGTGATATGCGCTGGTGGTGGCGGGCACTATCTGTTACAAACTCGTCTGATCCGGGAACAATGAGCATGGCCAAAACCAAGAAAAGTTATAAATGTGAAAACTGCAGCGCCCGGCTAGCCAAATGGGCCGGCCAATGCCCCGAGTGCCAGGAATGGAACTGTATCGTTGAATCCCTTCCACAAACCGCCCCAGCCGGCCGTTTCGGCGGCTTTTCCGGGCAGCTGAGCAACGCGGTAAAGAACCTGGCGTCCGTGGACCAGGCCACGATTGAAAGGATGCCTGTGGGTGTTGGCGAATTGGACCGCGTGCTGGGCGGGGGTATCGTGCCGGGTTCCGTGATACTGCTGGGTGGCGATCCGGGTATTGGCAAATCAACGTTGTTGATCCAGTTGGTGGCAGCCCTGGCGGACCGCTTTCCCAGCCTGTACATCACCGGCGAGGAGTCGCTGGACCAGATTGGCATGCGTGCACGCCGCCTGGAGTTGTCGCTGGAGGGCATCCGCTGCCTGACGGAGACCTCGGTGGAACAGATCCTGGGCCATGCGGATGCAGAAAAGCCGCGATTGATGATCATCGATTCGATCCAGACGGTGTATACCGAATCCCTGGGTTCGGCGCCCGGGTCGGTCACCCAGATTCGGGAGTCGGCGGCGGCACTGGTGCGCTGGGCCAAGGAAAACCACTGTTGCGTGATCCTGGTCGGGCACGTGACCAAGGAGGGCGCCCTGGCCGGGCCAAGGGTTCTTGAACACATGGTCGATGCCGTACTGTATTTTGAAAGCGATGGGGGTAGCCGTTACCGGGTGATCCGGGCCATCAAGAACCGGTTTGGCGCTGTCAATGAACTGGGAATGTTCGCCATGACCGGCAAGGGTCTCAAGGAAGTGAAAAATCCATCGGCCATTTTCCTGTCCGGCCATGAGAAACCGGTTTCAGGGAGTGCCATCACCGTGGTCCGGGAGGGCACCCGGCCCATCCTGTTGGAAGTGCAGGCGCTGGTGGACCTGAGTCACCTGAACAACCCAAGAAGAGTCGCTCTTGGGTTGGAACACAACCGGCTGGCAATGATGCTTGCCATACTCCACCGCCATGGCGGAGTTGCGCTGGCCGATCATGATGTGTTCATCAACGTGGTTGGCGGCATGCGAATTACCGAAACAGGGGCGGACCTGCCCATGCTGCTGGCGCTGTATTCGAGTTTTCGCGACCGGCCCCTGCCGGACCGGATGATCTGTTTCGGGGAAGTCGGCTTGTCAGGAGAAATCCGGCCGGTTCCGGATGGCGAGCAGAGGCTAAAAGAGGCAGTGGGCCACGGATTCAAAGTCGCGGTTGTTCCGGCCGCAAATGCGCCCCGTAAACCCCTGGGGGGGCTGACAGTCGTGGCGGCGCGAAATGTCGGTGAAACGCTGGAGCGCATCGGGCAAGGATGAAAGTCGACTGGACCCAGGGATTCGTTCCCCCGCCGGAAACGTCGGCAGCGATACGGGCCATCCGGCCATTGCTCATTATCCTGATGAGCTTTGCACACTTCGGAATCCTGGACCACATGAGCAGGATCAACGGTGCAGCGACGCTCGACTTCAGCAACTGGCTGATGGTCTTCCTCAAGGGCAGCCTTGCAAAAAGCGGTGTACCGCTACTGAGCCTGATTTCCGGTTACCTGGCCGTGCTCAGCCTGGAGCGATACGGGTATCTTGACTTGCTGGTCCGCAAGGCGCGCCGCCTGGTGTGGCCTTTGATCTGGGCCAACCTGTTGTTCATCATCCTGATCACCTGGCCCGCGCAGGCCCAGAATCCGGATGTCAGGCCAGATCTGCAAATTTATCCATTCAATCTGCCGGGGTGGTTCCAGGCGACCTTCGCTTTCTACCGGATTCCGGCCAACGAGCCTTTGTATTTTCTGAAAGATCTCTTTACCTGTTTCCTGTTGCTCCCCTTACTCGCAGCGGTAGCCCGGGCCAGGTACCTCAATGTCGCGGTTGTATTCTGGATGGCCTGGAAGTGCATCTATTTGAAGTCGGCTTTCTTTGTTGAAATTTACCCCCTGTGGTTCATGCGTTTTGACATCGTATTCGCTTTCTACGTGGGTATTTTGCTGTATCACTGGAAGCGGGGCCTGGTGATTAACAGCACCCCGGTCAATGCCGGGCTGGTCACGGTTTTTCTGCTCTCATCGAGCGCCGCGGCCGTGGTTTACGTTCTGCTGGCAAAGCCGGAGCACCAGGAATTGTTTCTCTGGCTCGATTTCCTGGTGAAACTATGCAGTGTGCTGGGTTGCATTGCGATCATGAGCCTGATGGCCACCCATCCCGGCAGAATGTCCCGGTTGCTGGACTGGTTGTCTCCATTCGCCTACACGCTTTTTCTCACACACCTGTTTGTCTTCACATTTTTCAGTCGTGCCTGGACCGGCCTGTTTGGCGAACCGGTGTTCTTCGGCATCAGCGGGGTGCTGTACATCGTGATGATGCTGGTGTCGGCGGTGGTGGCGGCCATCGTGCTGAAGTCCGCCTGGACGGCTATGGTTGCCCGGGTGCGCGCTCGGGCTTGATCAGTACCTTACTGATCATGTTGTCCTTGATTTCGAGGATGGTCATGATGTGCGGCCCGACCTTTACGCTGGCTTTGCCCGATGGGATCTCGCCCATTTCTTCGAGCAGCAGGCCGTTCAGAGTGCTGGCTTCATCCTCTGGAAGCTCCCAGTCCATGTTCCGGTTCAGCGAACGCAGGGGGACCGCCCCGTTGACCAGGAAATTGCCGTCATCCAGCTTCCGGATATCGCGTGATTTGGCCCGGCTTTCTGCCGTGTATTCACCGACTATTTCTTCGAGGATATCATCCAGCGTCACCAGGCCCTGGATATCGCCGTA
>CAJIAU010000015.1_pt1 | contig 12211 bp, 5 predicted proteins | sample 9199171 | NCBI WGS metagenome assembly CAJIAU01 (sample SAMEA7708280, study PRJEB35096) | sediment metagenome | biome: marine neritic benthic zone biome [ENVO:01000025]; feature: sediment [ENVO:00002007]; material: shallow marine sediment [ENVO:03000034] sea grass bed [ENVO_01000059] ...
CCGCTTTTTCACTTTCTGTCAGGGTTTCTACAATTGACTCTTCGACCACACTGAGTCCAGGGGCAAGCCGTTTGATCATGACCCTGATGTCGAGTTTTCTGCCTTCCAGGTTCAATAACCACCGGGTTGCCTGCCTCAGCAAGCGCCACATACTGATCAGCGCTGATGTCTGGAGGTCGCTGTTTACCTTGTTGTCCAACGCCTCGATTCTGTGCCAGAAATCGCGTGCTTCAAACACCTCTTTGGCGATCGTATAGGCGCGCGCCACTTCAGCCGGTGAAGCACCCGTGTCTTCAGTCATGCGCAGCGTGAACGAAGCCCCCATCCGGTTCACCAGGCTGTTGGTCACCTGTGTCGCGACTATCTCGCGCTTCAGCCGGTGCCGGGGCATGAGTTTTGCGAACCGCTTCTGCAGTGGCACCGGAAAATACCTTACAAGTTCTCCTGAAAGGTACTCATCTTCGGGAATATCCGAAGCCAGCAGCTGCTGGTAAAGAGTGATCTTGCTGTAGGAAAGCAGCACCGACAGTTCAGGTCGAACCATGCCTTCCCCCCGGTCCTTGCGTTCCTCCAACTCTTCATCGTCAGGCAGGTATTCAAGCTCACGGTCCAGCTGTCCTTCCTCCTCCAGAACGCGGATGAAGTGCTGCTTGGCTCCCAGGCGTGGGCCGGAAAACGTGGTCATCATCGAAATGGCCTGCGTCTGCAGGTAATTGCTGCGCAGGACGAGATCAGCCACTTCGTTCGTCATTTCAGCCAGCAATTGGTTTCTTTCGTCCATGTTCAACTTACCGGAACGCATGGCCTGGTTCAGGAGAATCTTGATGTTGACCTCGTGATCCGATGTGTCGACACCAGCCGAATTGTCAATGAAATCCGTGTTGATCATCCCGCCGCACCTGGCAAACTCGATGCGCCCCAACTGGGTTACTCCGAGGTTGCCGCCCTCACCGATCACCTTGCAGCGAAGCTCGTTGCCGTCGACCCGCAGAACGTTATTGGCCAGGTCACCTACATCTGCATGTGACTCCGTGGAAGATTTCACATAAGTGCCGATTCCTCCATTCCACAGCAAATCCACCGGTGCCTTGAGCAAGGCCTTGATGAGGGCATTAGGCGTGAGCTTTTCTTCCTCCACTTCGAGCCATCGCCTGACCTCAGGAGTCAGGGGAATGGTCTTGTCCAGGCGGGAAAAAATCCCTCCGCCACGTGAGATCAGCTCCGGTTTGTAATCGGTCCAACTCGAACGTGTCTTGCGGAACAACCGGCGACGCTCCCTGAAACTCGCTGCCGCGTCGGGATTGGGGTCAAGAAATATGTGTTGATGGTTGAACGCCGCCTTCAGCAGGGTGTGCTTCGAAAGCAGCATGCCGTTACCGAAAACATCGCCGCTCATATCGCCAATACCCACCACGCTGAATTCTTCGCGCTGAATATCCGTTCCCAGTTCACGGAAATGGCGTTTCACTCCCTCCCATGCGCCTCGTGCGGTTATCCCCATCCCCTTGTGGTCATATCCAACCGAACCACCCGAGGCAAACGCGTCGCCCAGCCAGAACCCGTGCTCAGCCGCGACAGCGTTCGCCGTGTCGGAAAACGTTGCCGTGCCCTTGTCCGCAGCCACTACCAGGTACGGATCATCATCATCGCGGCGGACCACGTCTTGCGGGGTAATGATTTTATCTTTATCTAAATTATCAGTAATATCTAATAAGCTATTGATAAATAACTTGTAACAACTCACAACTTCGTTCATAACTGCTTCACGGCCACCGTCTTCCGGCATTTTCTTGACCACGAAACCACCCTTGGCCCCCACTGGAACGATCATGGTGTTCTTCACACTTTGGGCCTTCATCAACCCCAGCACTTCAGTCCTGAAGTCTTCCCGGCGATCCGACCAGCGCAAGCCACCCCTGGCAATCATACCGCCGCGCAGATGGATGCCTTCAACGCGGGCTGAGTAAACCCAGATTTCACGGAATGGCCGGGGAAGGGGCAGTTCCGGAAGCGCCTGCGAATCGAGTTTGAAGCTGAGGCATTCCTTGATGCCTCCTTCGCCTGAAGGCTGAAAGCAGTTGGTCCTCAGCGTCGCCCTGATCACCTCGTAGAACGCAAACAGCATTCGATCCTCATCCAGGCTGGAGACCAATTCCAGGGCTCGCATGAACGTGCGCTTGATCGTCTCGACCTGGAGCGAGCGGTCTTTTCGGCGGGCAGCCACAGTTTCGGAGATCAGGTCCACCAGCACGGGATCATCCTTCTGCGAGCTCTCCAGCAACACGCCAAACCGGTGTCCAAGCTTCTTGCTGGCCATTTTTTTACGATGGGACGATTCACCGTCCCTGCCAGGGTCGAACAGCGCCTCGAACAACTCGACCAGCATCCGGGCGATTGCAGGGTGCCTGGCCAGCGTTTCAGCCATGTACTCCATGGAAAACGGCGTTCCCGTCTGCAGCAGGTACTTGCAGTAGGCCCGGAGGGTCCTGACTTGCTGCCAATTCATCTGGGAGGCGATGATCAGCCGGTTGAAGCCATCGCTGTCAGCCTCGCCCCGAAGCGTCTTTTCAAAAGATTCCTTGAACAGGCCGCGAATGACATCGAGGTCCAGTTCGCGCTCCACCGCGGGGATCATGTCGAAATCCTGGATCCAGAGCGTCCGATCTTCGGCCAGTTTCAATTCGTACGGCCTTTCATTGACGATGTGAAGGCCCAGGTTTTCCAGCATCGGCAGCACATCCGAGAGTGGAATGGGATCATTTTTGCGGAAAACCTTGAACCTGATGATGCCGCCGCGCGGCTTGCGTGGGCGGTAGAGGCTCATCCTGAGGTCTTCACCCTGCTCGACTGCCGACAGGTTCTCCACGTCGAATGCGGCGACCCACGGCGATATATCCTCCTTGTAAGCCTCCGGAAAAGCCCTGCCGAACTTGCTGGTCGCAGCCAGCCCTTCCGCTTCACCCAGTTTCTCGACCAGGATCTGCCTCAGCTCATCGGTCCAGGAACGCACTGCATCGACAATTTTCTGTTCCAGTGCACCCACATCGATGCTGATTTCAGCGCCAGGGCGCGGTCGGACCACCACCTGCAAGCGCGCCAGTTTGGACTCGGAGACATGAACACCGTAATCCAGGCGACCACCCTTGAGTGCGCGCTTGAGTATGTCCTGGATTTTTTCACGGTTTTCCGTGTTGAAGCGTTCGCGGGGTATGTAAACCAGGCAGGAGTAAAACCGCCCAAATTGCTCACGCCGGATAAACAACCTGACCCTTTGCCTGTCCTGCAGGTTCAGTACGCCCAGCGCCGTGTCGCGCAGTTCCCTGGAACTGGCCTGGAACAGCTCGTCGCGGGGCAACGTTTCGAGGGTATGAACCATGGATTTCCAGGCATGGCTGCCCCTGACCAGCCCAAGGGTGTCGAGAACCTTGTTGGCTCTCACACAAACCAGCGGAGTATCCATGGCATTGAGGTTGTATGCGGTTGAAGTAAACAGGCCCAGAAAACGCCTCTCTGCAACTGCCTTTCCCTGCTTGTCGAACTTGAGCACGCCGATGTAATCCAGGTAGCCACGCCGGTGCACCGTCGAACGTGCATTGGTCTTGGTAATGATCATTGGCAGCGGACGTCGATTTTGCTCGGTGAACGCCAGGCTGGACAACGGCCGTGAACGGATCATGTCCGGGGCCTCCGCCAGGATCCCCAACCCGGAGCCTTTCCGAACTTTCAGCTCACCGCCATTTTTTCGCCGTATGACGTCGTAATCACGCACGCCGAGGAAAATGAAGTGATCATCCAGCAGCCATTCCAGGAATGACCGGCACTCATCAAGCCAGCCCGGGTCTGTATCCGGAGCCCATTCTTGCAGTTGCTGTGCTGCTTCACTGGCCGCAGCCTCCATTTGGCGCCAGTCGGAGACCGCCTTTCGAACATCCGTGAAGGCCCTTTCGAGATTCGACCGGATGACTTCCATGTTTTCAGGGCTGCTCTGCCGGTCCACCTGGTACTGCATAACCGATTCTGCGCTTCCCTGTGCACCCTTTTTGGGATAAATGGTTTTCAGCAAACCGCTTTTGCTTCTGCCCACGCGGATGACCGGATGAATGATGAGGTGAACGCCTACGTCCATTTCCGACATGGCCAGCGAGGCCGTATCCACCAGGAAAGGCATGTCATCGTTTACCATCTCGACGATCGTGTGAGGGGATTCCCAGCCATCCTTGTACGGATCGGGATTGAATACGCGAATCAATAGTTCGCCCGGTCCTCGCTTCCTGAGCAACCCCAGTTGCCCGATGACTATGGCGGACAAAGTCTGGGCGGTCTCGGAAGCCAGGTCCTCCAGCGGCACCCGGCGAAAACACTGTTCCACATACATGGCAGCCATTTCGGCTTTCTCGGCCTTCAGGCGCGTTTTGAGGCTGGCAACGACCTTTCGGGTCAGCGCCGCTTTTTGCTTGTCTTTATCCAGGTTCATCTGATCACTCTTCCCACCGGTATGGCATCATGCCCTGCGCGTTGGGAATTATAGCCATCATGGGGAATTAATTCTCAGGTACAAAAGGTGTTGACCTTTACCTGGCCAGGAGATAACCTGCGACATATCTTTAAATCAAGATACGAAGATATATGACTGCGCCAAAACATCAGGACATGGATCTGCAAGCAGCCACACATCACTGCAGGCTTCTGGCTGACCCAACCCGCCTGCGGCTACTGCTGTTGCTCGAGCAGGAAGAACTCAGCGTCGCAGAACTGTCCGGCATAACGCAACTGGCACAGCCACGTGTTTCAACCCACCTGGCAAAATTGAAAGAGGCCGGGCTGGTGAGTGATCGCAAGGACGGCGTATTTGTCTACTACCGGATTGCCACAGGCATACAGGATAAGAGCCTGGCGGAGCTCTGGCAATTGCTGAAGTCGAATACTACGGACCCATTGTTGCAGCAGGACCTGGACAGAATCACGCAGGTTCTGAACAAGAGAAAAGGCGCGTCAACCTGGGCGGACAGCGTCGCGGGAGACATGGCGCGGCACTACTCTCCCGGGCGTACCTGGGAAGCAACAGCAAGGGGGCTCGTGCACCTGCTGACCCCCGGTGATGTGCTCGACATAGCCTCGGGCGACGGTGTGCTGGCCGAGTTGCTGGCGCCGACGGCCAGGAGCATCATCTGCCTCGATATCAGTGAGCGTGTCGTGGAAGCCGGGCGCAAAAGAGTCAGTCCCTTCCCTAACGTGAAATTCGAACTGGGCGACATGCATTCACTGCCGGTAACTGATTCTTCCATTGACACGGTTCTGCTGATGCACGCCCTGACCTATACCACCAAGCCACAGCAGGTTTTCAATGAAGTAGCGCGAGTGCTGAGAGCAGGCGGCCATTTGCTGGCGGTGACCCTGCAAAAACATCCTCATGCGAAGGCAGTGGAGCCTTATAACCACGTGAACCTGGGCTTCACCACCCGTCAGCTCGAGCAGCATTGCAAACAGGCCGGCCTGACCGTCGAGCACTGTGCAGTATCCGCCATTGAAAGGCGTACTCCGAATTTTTCCGTCCTTTCGCTATCAGCGCTAAAACAATGAATACCCTCCCCTACCGGAATCCGGACCGGGTCGGCCGGCTCGAGGTTTTTCTGGAGAATCAGATCCTGATCGTGGATGGAGCCATGGGCACCATGATCCAGGGCAAGCAACTGGAGGAGAAGGATTACCGTGGCGAGCTGCTCGAGGACCACCCCAGTGCGCTCAAGGGAAACAATGACCTGCTCAGCCTAACCCGGCCGGATGTCATCCTGGATATTCACCGGGATTTCCTGGCCGCAGGGGCAGAAATCCTGGAAACAAACACCTTTAATGCAACTTCCATTGCCCAGGCGGACTATGGCACCGGGGAACGGGTGTATGAAATAAACCTGGAAAGCGCCCGGATTGCACGCTTGGCCGCAGACGAATACATGCGTGATCACCCGGGCACCGAACGATTTGTTGCGGGAGCGCTGGGGCCGACCAACCGGACCGCATCGCTGTCTCCGGATGTGAATCGCCCCGAATATCGCAATGTCACGTTCACGGAGCTCAGCGAAGCTTATGCCGAAGCAGCCAGGGGCCTGATAGAGGGCGGAGCAGACCTGTTGGTGATTGAAACGGTGTTTGACACTCTGAACTGCAAAGCTGCAATTTTCGGCATCGCCGAAGTGTTCGAATCAATCGGTGAACGCCTCCCAATCATTATTTCCGGAACCATTGTCGACGCCAGCGGCAGGACACTTTCCGGACAAACGGTCGAAGCTTTCTGGAATTCCATCAGGCATGCAAAACCGTTTGCCGTTGGTCTGAACTGTGCACTCGGTGCGGCGGAAATACGCCCCTGGATACAGGAACTCTCGAGAGTCGCCGACTGCCCCGTCAGCCTGTATCCGAATGCCGGCCTGCCCAATGAACTGGGAGAATACGACGATACCCCACAGAACATGGCGCAGTTGCTGGGCGAATTCGCCGAAGACGGTCTGATCAATATCGTCGGAGGCTGCTGTGGCACCACACCGGCGCATATACAGGCCATCGCGGAATCTGTGAGCAATAAAGCCCCCAGGGAAATACCCGCGAAAAGTACCTGGTGCAGGCTATCGGGTATGGAACCCCTGGCTATCACGCCCGAGCTCAACTTCATCAACATCGGCGAGCGCACCAACGTGACCGGTTCCGCCGTTTTTCGCCGCCTGGTTCAACAGGACGATTACCCCGCTGCGCTGGAAGTGGCCCGTCAGCAGGTAGCAAACGGGGCGCAGATCATCGACGTGAACATGGATGAAGGCCTGCTCGATGGCCCCAGGGCCATGACGACTTTCCTGAATCTCATTGCGTCGGAACCGGACATTGCCCGGGTACCGGTGATGATCGACTCTTCCCGCTGGGAAGTGCTCGAAGCCGGCCTTCAGTGCCTGCAGGGAAAAGGCGTGGTCAATTCCATTTCGATGAAAGAGGGGGAAGAGCCTTTCGTCGCGCAGGCCCGGACCATTCTGCGCTACGGCGCCGCGGTCATCGTGATGGCTTTCGATGAAAGCGGACAGGCCGATACGCTGGAACGCAGGGTGGAAATCTGCCAGCGCGCATGGAAAATCCTGACCGAAGAAGTGGGCTTTCCGCCCGAGGACATCATTTTTGATCCCAATATTTTCGCCGTCGCCACCGGCATTTCCGAGCATAACAGTTACGGCGTGGACTTCATCGAGGCAACCCGCCGGATCAAGGAGGTCTGCCCCGGGGCACTGGTGTCTGGAGGGCTCAGCAATATTTCGTTTTCTTTCCGCGGCCAGGACCGGGTTCGTGAGGCCATCCATTCCGTGTTCCTGTTTCATGCTTTCAGGGCCGGTCTGGACATGGCGATTGTCAATGCCGGGCAGCTGGAGATCTACGACGAAATCGACGCCGAACTGAAGGATGCGGTCGAAAACGTGGTGCTCAACCGGACTGAAGACGCTACCGACAAGCTGTTGGAGCTGGCGCAGGCATTCCAGGGAGAGACCCGCCGGGAAGCGGTCAGCGAAGCGTGGCGTGAATTGCCGTTGCATGATCGCCTGGTGCATGCGCTGGTCAAAGGTGTCAACAGTCACATAGAGGCTGACACGGAAGAATCGCGCAAGCAGTCCAGCCGTGCCCTGGATGTGATCGAAGGCCCGTTGATGGATGGCATGAACGTGGTCGGCGACCTGTTCGGGGCCGGAAAAATGTTCCTGCCGCAGGTGGTCAAGAGCGCCCGGGTCATGAAGCAGGCAGTAGCGGTGTTGATCCCGCACATCGAAGAGGAAAAGCGGCGGAGCGGTGATACCGCGCGCAGCCAGGGTCACGTGGTAATGGCAACGGTAAAAGGAGATGTCCACGACATTGGCAAGAACATAGTCGGGGTTGTACTGCGTTGTAACAACTTCGAAGTAACGGACCTGGGCGTCATGGTGCCAGGCGAGACCATCCTTTCCACGGCGGTCAAAGAGAAGGCCGATATTATTGGGCTTTCGGGTCTGATCACCCCCTCGCTGGAAGAAATGCGCGTGGTTGCTGCAGAAATGAAACGCCAGGGCCTGGAACTACCATTGATGATCGGTGGCGCAACGACGTCGCCGGTGCACACGGCGCTCAGGATCGAACCCGAATATGACAACGGGGTATTCTGGGTAAAAGACGCATCCCGCGCAGTGGGCGTGGCCCGGCAACTCATTGGCCCTGAAAGCCGCAAGGTCCTGCAGGAGAAAACAGCGCAGGAATTCCGTGATATGCGCGAAAGAAGGAGTAAGGGCAGTAAGCGCAAACCCCCGGTCAGTCTTGATCAAGCCCGCGCCAACCAACTGCGGATAGACTGGGATGCTACGGAGATCAGCATCCCGAAGGCTGCCGGTCTGCAAGTGCTTGAAAATTACCCCCTGGAAAAGCTGGTCGACACGATCGACTGGACCCCATTTTTTCAGACCTGGGAACTGGCGGGCCGCTACCCTGCGATTCTTGAAGACCCCGTCGTTGGCGAAGCAGCCAGGAATCTGTATGCAGACGCCCGCGAAATGCTCGACCGGATCATTGCCGAGAAATGGCTTGGCGCACGTGCGGTATTCCGCATCTACCCCGCTTCTTCCGATGGCGATGATGTTCTTCTGTACGAGGATGAAACGCGCGATCAGCTTGCTGAGAAGTTACTTTTCCTCAGGCAGCAAAGGGCAAAAGCGGAAGGTCGGGCCAACCGCTGCCTGGCAGATTACGTTGCACCCGTAAGTTCTGGCAAGGATGATTACGCCGGATTATTCGCCGTGACCGCCGGTCTGGGCATAGACCGCAAACTCGAGGAATTCGAGGCAGCCCACGACGATTACCAGTCAATCCTGCTCAAAGCGCTGGCAGATCGCCTGGCCGAGGCTTTCGCCGAGCATTTACATCAGCGTGTGCGCCGTGAATTCTGGGGTTACGCAGAAAACGAATCACTGGATAACGAACAGCTGATCAAGGAAAAATACCAGGGTATCCGGCCTGCCCCCGGTTACCCGGCCTGCCCTGACCACAGCGAAAAAGAAAAGATTTTCAGCCTGCTCGATGCACCGGCCAATGCGCAGATGGAGCTCACCAGCGGTTTTGCCATGCTGCCGGCTGCATCGGTCTGTGGCTACTACTTCGCTCATCCACAGGCTGAATACTTCGTTCTTGGGCCGGTTCTCGAAGACCAGGCGAAGGACTACGCCAGGCGAAGGAACTGCAGCGTGGAATCAATCAGTACTCTGCTGCCTTCTAATTTCCAGCCCTGAGCTCTGCGTACTACTCAAGTAAATGCATGGACCAGGAATGCCCCAAACACCATCGATGCTATTCCACCTACCCTGCCCAGGGGTTTGACCAGGGATAAAGCCCACCTCATCAATTGCTGAAATCGATTTCGGCCGATTACCGCGAAAACTACAGCTGCGGCGATAGCCAGCCAGCCGATTATTTCAATGATCAATGGATACCTGGATTCCCCGGCCTGTGAAATGAGGATCGCACCGAGCAGCAGCCTGAAAAGAATGGCCAGGATGTGCAGGAAAGGCTTGTCGATATTCTTTTCCAATACTCCGAACAGCGTTTCCGGTTTAAAGGTTATGAAAATCCCGAGCAGGAATATCGTTACTCCGAAAATAATGATTATCAAGTTCATGATCTGCCTCCTTTTTCAGGATACCTGGTCAACAGCCTGAAAGCTCACCATTCGAGGTCATCAGGGACTGGAAACTCTCCGTCGTCGTCAGGCTCTTCGGTGTTCAGGTCAACCACGTGCTCGGCAGACAACGCCTTCACTTTCTCCAGGTGCCCAGGCTCCAGGAGATGGTAACCACCGGACAGGTAGACCAGGCCCAGTTCACCGGTATTGAGTGATTTGAGTTGATCCGGGGTGACATTGACCTTCCGGATACGCCCTCTGAACAGGAAATTACGGGCGACTTCCGCGTCCTCCCGGTTCAGCCTGTTGGCTTTTACAATTTCGCGTATCTGGTTATTCAGCAACCGGCGCTGCCGGTCTTCGGCCTGCTTTTTGCGGCGGGCCTTGTCTGCCTGCTTCTGCTCTTCGCGGCGTTTAAGGGCATAGGCTTTTTCAAGCGACAGCTCTTCCGCCGTCCCACCCGCGCGCGAAAGCTTGCGATTCGATTGCCCTGACCGTTTTACGGCCCCGGAACCCTGTTTCCTGCCTGTTTGCTTTTTTGCCAGGCCAAGGGCCCGTAACTGGTCCTGAAGTGAATCGCTCATTTCAGCAGTTCTCCACCCCTTGATTGATCATCCACTCAAACGTGCCCTGGATTCCTTCTTCCAGGGAAATACCTGCTTCCCAGCCCAGTGACTTCAGGCGGCTGACGTCGAGCAGTTTGCGCGGCGCACCGTCCGGCATCGAGGGGTCGAATTCAACCTCTCCATGGAATCCGGTTACCCTGGCGATCAGTTTCGCCAATTCGGCAATGCTGATGTCCCGGCCGCAACCGACGTTTACATGAGAACAATGGTCAGAAACCGCAGACCAGTACTGGTTTTCGGATAGATCCATCAGGTGGCAGCATGCTGCCGCCATATCATCAACGTGCAAAAACTCTCGCCGGGGCCTGCCGCTACCCCAGACCTGGACCGCCGGTTCGCCCTTTTCGACCGCCTCGTGGAATTTTCTCAAAAGCGCTGGGAGTACGTGACTGGTTTCAAGATCGAAATTATCTCCCGGACCGTACAGGTTCGTGGGCATGACACTTCGAAAATCACTCCCGAATTGCCGCCGGTACGCTTCACACATCTTGATACCGGCAATCTTGGCCACCGCGTAAGCTTCATTGGTGGGTTCGAGCATTCCGGTCATCAGGGACTCTTCCGACATGGGTTGGTCGGCCAGTCGCGGATAAATGCAGGAACTGCCAAGAAACAATAATCGCCTGACGCCCGCACGGTGAGCGGCGGCTATGATATTGGTTTGAATCTGGAGATTCTCACGAATGAAGTCAGCCGGTGAATCGTTATTTGCCTTGATCCCCCCTACCCTGGCCGCAGCCAGGTAAACCGTATCGATTTTCCGGTCGGAGAAAAACGATTCAACTTCCACCTGCCGGGTGAGGTCCAACTCGTTACGGCCAAGGGTGATAATTGCTTCATTTCCCCTGGCTCGCAAATGCCGTACCAGGGCTGAGCCAACCATTCCATTGTGACCTGCTACATATTCCATCAGGTAATTTTCAGGACAACGACCGGTCCTCGTCAATCAGTGACTGTTCTCTGGCCAGGCGGAGATCGTTTTCCACCATTTCGTTGACCAGCTGGCTGAACGTCGTTGTGGGCGACCAACCCAGCTTTTCGCGGGCCAGGCTGGCGTCACCCAACAGGGTTTCGACCTCGGCAGGACGGTAATACCGGGGATCGATCCGGACCACGGTATCGCCGGCCCGGAATGACAGCTCGTCATTTTCCGACCAGGCGACCACAGCGCGCTCATGCGTGCCCTTGCCGTCCCATTCCAGCTGAATCCCCATGCCTTCAGCCGCTGTGTTGACGAAGTCGCGAACCGAGTATTGCTTGCCGGAGGCGATGACGAAATCAATGGGTTCGTCGTGCTGCAACATCAGCCACTGGGCCGCAACATAATCCCGGGCGTGCCCCCAATCCCGGCGCGCATCGAGGTTTCCCAGGTACACGCATTCGTCCAGCCCCCATCCAATCCGGGCAAGGCCCCGGGTGATTTTTCGAGTGACGAAAGTTTCACCCCTGAGCGGAGATTCGTGATTGAACAGAATTCCGTTGCATGCGAACAGGCCATAGGATTCACGGTAATTGACCGTGATCCAGTAGGCGTAAAGCTTTGCCACGCCATAAGGGGAACGTGGATAGAACGGGGTCGACTCCGTTTGCGGCGTCTCAAGGACTTTCCCGAACAACTCGGAAGTCGAGGCCTGGTAGAATCGGCAGGAGCTTTCAAGGCCAAGGTTTCTGATGGCCTCCAGGATCCTTAGCGTCCCAACTGCGTCTGATTCTGCCGTGTACTCGGGCTCCTCGAAAGAAACGGCAACATGACTTTGCGCCGCCAGGTTATAGATTTCATCCGGTTGAACGCGCTGGATGGTTCTCTGCAGGCTGGAGCTGTCGGTCATATCGCCGTAATGCAATGTCAGCCTGGTGCTCTCGACATGCGGGTCTGAATACAGGTGATCAATACGCGCGGTGTTGATCAGCGAAG
>CAJIAU010000316.1_pt1 | contig 12171 bp, 8 predicted proteins | sample 9199171 | NCBI WGS metagenome assembly CAJIAU01 (sample SAMEA7708280, study PRJEB35096) | sediment metagenome | biome: marine neritic benthic zone biome [ENVO:01000025]; feature: sediment [ENVO:00002007]; material: shallow marine sediment [ENVO:03000034] sea grass bed [ENVO_01000059] ...
CGGCCTGGGTATTGACGTCGACTGGGACCGCCTGGCGACAGCAGAATTCCATGTCTACTCAAAAATCTGACCTTTTTCAGGCACTTTGCAAATCCACGAAACGGCGGTAGCGAATTCAAAGGCCACCGGAATCACACGCCTCAAGCACCCGGTTCTTGAGTGCCTCGAAGTATTCGGAATCGACATGTTCGGGTCGCTGATGATACCAGCCGATGATCGCCATTCCCCGAATCAGCAGGAATGCAGGCAGCATTTCAATATCGCGCTTCTCCAATGGCCTGCGCTCACCATATCCGTCGAGCAGAGCCGCACTGAGCGCGTCAAAGTCAGGCGTTAAGCTGTGTTCAATCAGCACGGATGCCATATCGTACACATGCCAGCCATAAGCTGAATCGTCGAAATCGATCAACGCCAGATCGTCTCCGTGTTGAACGATGTTATCGGGATCGAGGTCGGCGTGAATCAAACTGAAGTTGTCAGGCGTTTCGCCATACGCCTGAAGTGTGTTGCGAACATCTTGCCTTCCCCGCAGCAACACAGCTCGCTCGGCACTGGTCAGGTCCGCGTGTTCCCAAAACCGGCCCCAATGAGGCCTCTCTCCCAACAGGCCCTCCAGATCGAGTCGACGCCTTTCGAATCCCGGCGGCACATTCCATCCCGTGGACTGGTTGTGAATGGCGGCCGCAATCCCGCCGATCCGGTGAAACATGCGCTCTCGGTCCGCCCTGCCGGGTTTCGTTTCCAGGTAGTCACTCAGGAGCGTGCCTTCAAGCCATGACGCCATCCCTGCATAACGTTGCTCACCTGTGCCGGGAACATCGACCTGCGCAAAATGCTGCCCCTTTCTTGTCAGAAGTGAATCCTGAATGGATATGCCCGCGTCCTTCAACGCCGTGGCCCATATCCGTTCCGAATTGAGTTCTTCGATCGAGTTATAACCCGGCCTGTGTAGCCTGAGGACATAGTCTGTTTCGCCGCCGCGGGCCGAGACCCGAAACGTTACGTTTTCGGAATGCGCGACAAGTTCAATATCTTCCGGCTCGACCGAAAAACTCTCCAGAGCCTTCAATGCCGCAGGCGTGTAAAGGGATTCAAGGTCGCTGTCCACTTGCTTCCCTTATGCGCGCATCGAAAATCTGTGGATTGGCGGCCAGCTTTTCACGGCGCGTCGGCAAGTGCGGGAATACTTTTCTTCAGCATCAGGTACATATAGAGATAAACGAGCATCGCCGCGATGGACGCCATCGCACACATGATGAACACGCCGTTGTAGCCGAAGTTCCAGGCGAGCACCGATGCTGCGATGTTCGGGCCGAGGAAGTTGCCCAATCCCTGCGCCGCCGGAATCATCGCGGGAAACCGGCCGGAGCGATCGACGTTCGCGATCGTCGCGGCCTGGTAGATGTCGACGAAGATCCAGCAAAAATTGAAGAAGAACATGCTGAACGCCACGGTTGCATTGGTGATGCCAAAGGTGAGCATGAAGACGATGCCCGCCTGGAACACCAGCGTGACAAGCAACGGACGCGCCAGGCCGTAGCGATTGCTGAGCAGCACGGCGAACAGGCAGCCAATCACCGAGAATACCGACGAGATCCACAGCATGCTGGCGACCCATTCCCGAGAAGCGTCCGAGTCGACGGTCGACAGTTCAATATAGGTCCAGTACGCGCCGATATTGATATAGGTCAGGACGATCGCGCTCAGTACCAGCCACGGCACGTAAGCCGGCACGTGCTGGTGTTCGGCGTGATGTTCGCCGCTGGGCTCCTCGACATCGACTTCGACGTCCAGTGCCTTGTCGACCGGGTGCTTGGGAAGCCATGAAAGGAACAATAGGCCGACGACATAGGTCGCGATCAGTGCGATATACATGCCCTCCATCGAAAGGTACGGCAATAGCTTCAGTTCGGCGCCCTGCGATCCGGCGAACGCGAACAGCTCGAGACCGAATGCAAACGCGGGCCTGGAATGACCGCCGATAGTCGCAACCGCGATACCCGTGTAAACGCCGGCGCCTATACCGGCCAACAGCCGGAGCCAGAGCGTGACTTCGTAAGTCTGGTAGAAGAGACATAAAACGTTCGCCGCAATTGCCACCAGCGCGGCGCCCGCCGCCAGGTAACGTCGATTGACCGTGGCGACGAACAGCGCCGAGATCACGGCGCCGATCGCAAGACCGCCGAGATCGGCGCCAGCCACTCGGCCGACTTCGACCTCGGAGAAGCCGAGGTTGTCGACCCACGCTGTGCTGATCACGGGCAATCCGACCATGACCGCGTAGCCGACCAGGGCCATGTAGATGCCGATCGTCAGCGATCTCCAGTCGTCGAAGATCGTGCGGTGATGCAGCAGCGTGCTGCCGCCGTTCGTCATCCTGAATTACTCACGTATTTCCTCCATGCATTCGTCGAAGGCGCCCAGGAATTCGTCCGCGTTCGTTTGAGAGAATACGAGCGGCGGCCTGATTTTCAGGACGCTATCATATTTGCCTGAATACGAGACAAGGAATCCCTTGTCTTTCAGGCGGTCGGCCAATGTGATTGTCAATTCGGCATCCGGTTGCTTGCGGTCGCGGTCCTGGATCAATTCAACGCTGAGGAATAGACCGCAACCGCGTACGTCGCCGATTGCATCGTACATGTCAATTCGGCCCCGGAGTTCGTTTTTCAGCGTGGCGCCGACTTCGGACGCATTGTCGAGGAGATCGAGACGTTCGATTTCGTCCAGCACGGCCATTCCCACAGCGGCCTGCAAGGGAGTCGACGCGCAGGTATTGAAATAGTCTCTTTCGGTGCGGAAGGTATCGACAAACTCCTTTCTTGCAGCCGTTGCCCCAAGCGGCAGACCATTTCCCATCGGCTTGCCCGTCACGACGATGTCCGGCCGGAATTCTGAGATTTCATATCCCCACCAACGGCCCGTCCTTCCATAACCTGATTGGACTTCATCGGCGATTACAAGCCCTCCTTCCCTGTGAACCAGGTCCGTCACTTTCGCCATAAAACCTGACGGAATATCCGGTACGCCCTCGTTGGCAAAGATCGGGCACATGATGAGGGCCGCCAAGCCGGTTCCCGACGTCCTCAAACTCTCGATGGCATTCTCGACCCGGGCGAGATAGGCCTCGCACAGTTCTTCCTCGCTCAATCCTTCCTTCAGGGGTCTGAAGCGTTCAGGAAAAGGAAAAGTGCGAACATCACCGGATTTGCCAGGCGAGAGGCCCAGGTAGCTTAAGGAATCGACCAATTCGCTATTGCCATGATAGGCGGCATCCGTGCAAACGAGACCGCGGTTTCCCGTGACAATGCGAGCCATTTGAATTGCGACTTCGTTGGCCTCGGTGCCACTGCAGCTGAACACCACGCTCTCGATACCATCATGATTGAGCCCGGTCAGTCGCTCGGCGAATGTCACAATACCTTCATGAAGATATCGGCTGTGGACATTGACAGTGGCCTGCTGTTCCGCCATGGCTCTGACCACGACAGGATTGGCGTGCCCCACGCAGGGAACGTTGTTGTACATGTCGACGTAGCGTCGTCCGTCGCTGTCGTACAGATAGACGCCTTCGCCACGTACGATCTCGATCGGCATTGCGTAGAAAAGCTCCGCGCCAGAACCCAAGGCCAAATTTCGACGGTGCTGGAGCGGGCGTTTTCCCATGATTGCTTCCCATAGCAAAATGAAAGAAAAAGGTGCCGAAAGAACGGTCGACTGACTGAATGTACCAGTTTTCTTTTTCCGGGATCGACAGAGAGAAGGAAACCATCACCGAAACGAGTGGCGAAATATGCGATCACACATCCAACGATGGCAAAGACAGACGACCCGGTCAGTCAGAAGTCAGGCGGTGGGGTGGCGCGGGCCCGGGCCGGTTTCCAGAACGGCCCTTTTTGCACCGTACAAAGGACGACCTTGCGGTATTGGCGCAGCTCTTTCTGGTGGTAGACTTCCGCCCAGATCTCGCCCTTCAGAAATTCCGTCTTGATCATCCCCAGGGCGATGTTCGCCTTGGCCGCCGGCGACCACATGGCGGAAGTGACATAGCCGATATCCTTGGCACACCGCTCATTGTTGTACAGGATGGCTTCCTCGGCGACCTTGTTGCCCGGGACGTCCAGGCGGGTCAGGGTGTATTTCGGACCACGCTCCTTCTCCTTCAGCAAGGCGCGGCGGCCGTTGAAGTGTGGCTTGTTGAAATCGACCAGCCAAGCGAGGTTCAACTCAAGCGGCGACTGGTCATGCTCGAAATGAACGGTCTTCAGTGCCTCATTGAAATCCACATCCGGCATGATAAAGCCGGCTTCCAGGCGCGCCATGTTGGTCGCTTCTTCACCGAATGGCTGAATGCCGTAGTCCGCCCCAACCGCATACAATTCATCCCAAAGCCGCAGCGCCAGCTCCGGTCGGACCCACAATTCGTAACCCAGGTCGCCGGTGAACCCGGTGCGCGAGACCATCAGCTGGTCACCGTGGAAGGGGAAGTGCCGTATGTCGAAAGGTCTGGCTTCCTCGATGCCCTGCAGTCCCATTTTCTGCAATACGGAACATGTCGTCGGCCCCTGAAAGGCCAGCGCGGCAATTCCATCACTCATATCGGTGATGGTGATATCCCGGAATCCGAAGGCCGCCATTCTCAACCAGGCGATGCAAGGGCTGCCGCAGGTCACCATGAACTTGTTGTCCGCCAGCCGGAAGATGGTGCCGTCGTCCACCACGCGCCCTTCGTCGGTGCACCACACCGTGTAGGTCACCCGGTTGACCGGCAGCTTGGAGACATCCCGCGTGACCATCCGGTTCAGCATGGTTTCCGCGTCAGGGCCTTCCACCAGATATTTCTGCATCGGGCAGATGTCGTAGGTGCCGCAGGTGTTGCGTACACAGAAGTATTCATACTCTGCGTCGTAGTAATACTCGGCAAACTTGTAGCCGTTCCAGGCCACCCAGGCGTCGCGGATATTCAATGCCGCTTCCCGCGGATGGAAAGCGGTTTGTTTCAGCCGTTCACCTGCATATGGATCTGCTGTGTTCATAGGCTATTCGTCATAAAAATCGTCATCGGGAACCGTATTGGGCTTCTTCAGGTCCATCAGAATCTCGCGTGCGGCGTTGGCGCCGCAGGCACCCGACACGCCGCCGCCCGGGTGTGTCGAGGAGCCGCACATGTACAGGTTCCTGAGCGGCATCCGGTATTGCGCATACCCCGGAAACGGCCGGTTGAACAGTAACTGATCGATGGTCAGCTCGCCCTGGAAAATGTTGCCCTCAGTCAATCCGATCTCGTTTTCGAGTTCATGCGGTGTACGCACTTCCATGTGTACGATCAGGTCACTGAAACCCGGGCTGTAACGCTCGATTTTGTCAATGACCGACTGGCCGAACCGGTCGCGTTTTTGCGGAGTCCATGGCCCGTCTGCCAGTTTCGGCGGGCAGTACTGGATGAAATTCGACATCCAGTGTTTTCCGGGCGGCGCCACGGTCGGGTCCCAGGCCGACGGAATCACCGCCTCGACGAAGGGATCGTCAGACCAACGGCCATGCTTCCAGCAATCGTAGGCTCGCTCCATCGTTTCCAGCGAACCAGTGAAATTCAGGCCGCCCCGGTCGATGTAGCGGTTGTCGGGCAAACCATTGAATTTCGGTAAACCCGACAGGGCGATGTTGACCTTGCCGGATGAGCCGCGGATCTTGAAGTTCTGGGCTTTCTCGTAAATCCCGGGTGGCAGATCGTCGCGGTCCATGATCTTGGTGAAGGTTCTTTTCGCGTCCAGGTTCGATACCACGATATTTGCGTTCAGTTCTTCACCGCTCTCGAGCACGACGCCCGCAGCCCGGCCATTCCTGACCATGACCTGGCTTACTCCCGCATTGATGCGAAGCTCGCCGCCGTGTTCGCGCAGGGCGCCGGCTATGGAATCGGAGATGGCGCCCATACCGCCTCGCGCAAGGCCCCAGGCGCCGATGTTGCCGTCGACATCGCCCATCACGTGATGGAGCAGGATATAAGCTGATCCCGGTGAACACACGCCAAGGGCCGTGCCGATGATGCCGGGGCTGGCCATGGCTGCCTTGATCAGCCCATTCTCGAAATAGTCCTCCAGGAACTCCGCCGCGCTCATCGTGAAAAATCGTACGTATTCGTACATTTCCTTCTCGCCCAGCGACCAGAACCTCTTGCCCAGGAACAACAGTTCACGAATGTCCCTTGGCCGGAACGAGGTTGGATCGGGTGGCGTGCGTAGCAGCGTTTTGCGGATGAACTGCGCATACCGGGTGAGGTCGGCCTGAAAACGGTGCATCGAATCCGCATCGTGTGGCGAATGCCGTTTCATTTCCAGGTAAGCAGCTTCTTCGTTGGAATAGTCGATAAGCGTGCTGCCGTCGTCGCCAAAATTGACGGTGCTCATGTACGGCACGAGTATCAGGCCGTGCTTGCTGAGGTTGAGATCGCGGTGAATGGCCTGGCGCAACATGCTGCACACATAGGAAGCACTCGAATAAATCCAGCCCTCGTGCATCTCACGTGACGTGGATGCACCGCCGATGTAGTCGTTCTTTTCAAGCACGACGACGTCCAGCCCGGCCTTCGCCAGGTAGGCAGCGTTTACCAGACCATTGTGGCCCGCGCCGATGATGATTGCGTCATACTTTTTCATCGTAAAATTTCACGCGCCGCATTGTGCCCCGGCCCGCCGGCAAGATCGCCGGCCGGGTGGCAGCCCGCACCACAGAGATAGAGTCCCGGCAATGGCGTGCTGTACTGCGCCGCCTGGAAGGTTGGGCGCATCATCAGCGCCTGGTCCAGTGCAAATTCAGTTTGGTGCCAGTGCCCTCCGCGGACGTTGAAGCTGCGCTCCAGGTCCGGCGGGGTCAGCAATTCGGAGTGAATGATCTGTTCGCGTATTCCCGGCGCATAGCGGGCAAGCGTATCGATGACACGCTCACGGAAGGAATCACGGGCCGGTTCGTCCCAACCACCCTTGAGCCGGTAGGGCGCGTACATGACATGGGCCGAGAGCACATGCTGCCCCTGGGGGGCCAGGGAAGGGTCTTCCAGGCTGGGAATGACGATTTCCATCACCGGTTGTTTCGAACATTCACCGTACTTCGCATCGTCGAAAGCAAACTCGATGGCATCCATTTCCGGCGCGATGAGTATCCGGCCGCCGGGTTTCTCCAATCCAGTGAATTCAGGCAATCCACCCAACGCCAGGTGCAGCTTGGCAACGTAGCCGTCGCAACGCAGCCGGCGGATTCGGTTGGTGAATTCAATTTCGAGGTTCTCAACGCCGACCAGCCTGAGAAAGGTGGTTTGCGGATTGACCGACGACACAACCCGGTCGGCCTCGACCCGGTCCCCGTTGCTCAGTAGCACGCCACGCGTGGCAAGGCCGCTTTCGTCCGCTGTCACCACTACGGATTCAACGGCCACCCCGGTTCGAACTTCAGCGCCGAATGAGGACGCAGACGCGCAAAGCGCATCGATCAGGCTGCCGGGGGCGCCGCGGCGGTCACCTCCCAGACGATAAAGCATCGGCAAAACGGCGTGATTTGGTGAGCGCGGGGCCATTTTCGAACCGATCAAAGCGTCCCAGCACAGGATTGCCTTGAGGATCGGGTCATTGAAGTTCTCGTCCATCAGGTCTCGGGCCGGTAGCGCTGCGATGCGCATGAATTCGCGCACGTCCTTCCTGCCGAGAAGCCTGAGCTTTAAACCAATGCGCCCGAATGTCATCAGGTCCGCCAGGTTGGCAATGGCGACCCGCGGGATGGTTGTCAGCCAGAACGGCTTGAGCGCATCGGCAAAACGCTGCATCAGCCCCGAGAATTTCCGATAGGAATCGATGTCGTCCTCAGCGACACCGCTCACCGACCCTTTGTGCAGAACGACGTGATTTCCATCCTGGCTCAGCCCAACCAACGGCAGCGGCTCGGCGGAACCTTTGAATCCATGTGACTCGAGGGCCAGGTCCCTGGCGATCTTCTGTGGAAAATGATTGACCGCATGCGCGACCGGCACCCTGAAACCGGCATGGAATTCGCGGCGGGCGGCCAGGCCGCCGGGTGTGCTCTCTGATTCGAGCACCAGCACTTTCTGGCCGGCTTTCGCCAGGTAGGCGGCACAGACCAGTCCGTTGTGCCCCGCGCCAATAATGATCGAGTCGTAGCGATTCAACTTCTTACAAATGGTCCGATATTCGTATTCATCAACAGGCTATTCTTTAACCATCCATAAAGCTTCCGTGCCTACAGGCTTGAAACCGGAGCTTACAACAAGCGGATCTCAGCTTCCTCATAAACACCTACCTGAAGATTTTGGCGAAGAAAAATGTTCTTGTTGCCTATAGGCTATGAATACATTTTGCGGATTGGCTGCCTATACTTTTGTGCAATTCGCATGAATCTTTAAAACGCGTAGTTTTTCCATGCGCCCGGAGACCCGACTGCAATGACTCGCGATCCACGTTATGACATCTTGTTTGAACCCGTTGACATCGGGCCGGTTCAGGCACCGAACCGGTTTTACCAGGTACCCCACTGTAACGGAATGGGTTTTCTGCGCCCCCGCATGTTGGCGGAAATGCGTGGAGTCAAGGCGGAGGGCGGCTGGGGCGTGGTTTGCACTGAGTATTGTTCCATTCACCCCAGCGCTGACGACCTGCCCCAGCCTTACGCCTGTCTGTGGAATCAGGATGACATCAAGGCCCATGCCCTGATGACCGAAAAGGTCCACGAACATGGCGCACTGGCAGGCGTTGAATTATGGGCGGGTGGCGCCGGCTGTGCGAACCTGTTTACCCGGGAGGTGCCACTGGGTGTAAGCAGCATGCCAAACATCGTGGGTAACCCCTACCAGACGCGGGCCATGGATGCCAAGGACATCCGGAACCTGCGGCGCTGGCACCGGGCGGCGGCGCTGCGTGCCCGTGAAGCGGGATTCGATATCGTCTACGTCTATGCCACGCACATGTATCTACTGTCCCAGTTTCTTTCGCCCAGGCACAACCGGCGGACCGATGAATACGGAGGATCCCTGGAAAATCGCGTCCGCCTGATACGCGAGTTGATCGAAGAGACCCGGGACGCTGTGGGCGATACGTGCGCTGTCGCGGTGCGCATGTCTGCCAATGATGGCGACAGCACCCCCGAGAAACCGGTCTCGGACGATCGCCGCGAAATGTTCGAAATGCTGGCCGAATTGCCGGATCTCTGGGATGTGAACATTCACGATTACGGGCAGGAAATGGGCGTGTCCCGTTTCGTCAAGGAAGGTTCGCTTGAAAATGCGATATGCCACGTCAAGTCCATGACCAGCAAACCCGTGGTGAGCGTGGGGCGCTTTACGTCTCCGGACGCCATGGTCTCACAGCTGCGAAGGGGCATCGTGGATTTCGTTGGCGCTGCGCGACCTTCGATTGCCGACCCGTTCCTGCCGCGTAAGGTTGAAGAAGGACGCATGAACGAAATTCGGGAGTGCATCGGCTGCAATGTTTGCTATAGCGGCGATGGCCTGGGCGTACCCATCCGTTGCACGCAAAATCCGACCATGGGCGAGGAATGGCGCCGCGAGTGGCATCCGGAAAGAATCCACCCGGCCAGCAGCGATGCAAACGTTCTGGTTGTCGGGGCAGGCCCGGCAGGACTCGAGGCAACCCGGGCGCTGGGTCAGCGCGGTTACAACGTGTTCCTGGCCGAGGCTTCAACCGAACTCGGGGGGCGTGTCAGCCATGAAAGCCGCTTACCGGGCCTTGCCGAATGGGGGCGAGTCCGCGACTACCGGGTGAACCAGATTCAAACCATGCCCAACGTCGATGTTTTCCTGGACAACCACCTGACCGCGGAAGATGCGCTTAGCATCGGCGCGGACCACATTGTCATCGCAACCGGGGCCAAGTGGCGTGCCGATGGCTTTGGCCGTTATCACAACCGTCCGGGCAGCAACTACGGCCCGGCAGAACAGGTTTTCACACCCGACGATATTTTCAGCGGCAGGATGCCGCAGGGTAAGGTGCTGGTGTATGACGATGACCATTACTACATGGGTAGTGTTCTGGCCGAGGCCCTGGCCGCGCAAGGGATTGAAGTGTGTATCCTTACGCCTGAAAACCTGGTTTCGGCCTGGGGCGTGATGACCGACGAGCAACACCGGGCCCAGCAACGCCTGCTTCAACTGGGTGTGCAGGTCATCACGGCTCATGGCCTGGACCGCTTCGACGGATCGAAGGCCCTGCTGAGCTGTGCCTACACCGACAAAACTTTCGAGATCGACGCAGACGCCGTGGTCATGGTCACATCGCGAATCCCTGAAGAAAGCCTTTACCGGGAAATCGAACAAAAACTGGAAACGGGGGATCCCGCCGATGCGCCCAGCCTGACGAAGATCGGTGATTGTGACGCGCCGGCCATCATCGCCGCCGCCATTTACGCCGGCCACCGCTACGCCCGGGAATTGGACACAGACGTTCCGCCAAGTGAAGAAATTCGCCAGGACAAGGTTTTTGGACCAGGGTGGTAACGTCCATTGCGTTGAGGCGGGAGCTGCATTGTTCGTGCCGGAGGGAGTAAGCTGTAGCACCCGGGCGACCGGAACCGTCAAGCTGTATGCGGCAGGCAACGCGGCGGATATGGATGCTGCGGTGAAAGCGGCCCGGTTTTGGAGGATCGTATGAGCCATGGAAATGCAACGGCATCTTGAGGCGTTAAAAAACGCGGAAACACGCCCCCTTTGGCATGACCCGGAAATCATGCCCGAAGTCCAGCCGCCATTGTCGAAAGATGAAAAATGCGAATTGCTGATTGTCGGCGGTGGTTTCACGGGGCTCTGGGCGGCGATGCAGACGAAAGAGCGCAATCCGGAAGCAGACATCATTCTGATAGAACAGACCTTCGTGGGCGATGGAGCATCCGGGCGCTGTGGCGGTTTTCTGAATTCGTCGCTGGCCCACGGCCAGACGAACGTTGCTCATCGCTTCGCGGACGAAGCTGACCGCCTCGAGGAACTGGGCCGGCAGAACATCAGGGAATTACTCGAGACCCTGGATCGCTACGGCATCGACGCCCGTTATGAAAAAACGGGTGTGATGGAAGTGGCACTGGATGCCGAGTCCGCCGTTAGCATGCGCTCGGAATACCTGGAGGCAGAAGCCAACGGTGAGAATGTCGTCTGGTTTGACAAAGACGCGGTGCGTGAGCAGGTGAATTCACCGACCTTTTGTGGCGGCCTCTGGTACCGAAGGGGCGAGGACGGCGTCGTCGACCCCGGCCGGCTTTGCTGGGGTCTGAAGGACGTGCTGCTGAATCAGCTGGGTGTCCGGATATATGAAGGCACGCGGCTGCTCAATATCGAACCCGTCGGGAACAAAGAAATGAAGGCCGTTTGCGATGGCGGCACCATCCTCAGCGACAAGGTCCTGATGGCTACCAATGCTTTTACGAGTCGCCTCCGCCAGGTCCGGCGTTCGATCATCCCGATATGGGATTACCAGATCGCCACGGAACCCCTGACCGAGGATCAGCTCGACAGCATCGCTTGGGGAAAGTCGCGCCATGCCCTGGTAGATTTCAAAAACATGTTCCACTACTTCCGGATGACCAGGGACAATCGGATCACTTACGGTGGCGGGGGCACCGTGCGCTACTACTTCAATCGTGGCATTGACGCAAAGTACGCTGACGTGCCAAAGATCTACGAGCGATTGGCAAAGGAGTTTTGCGAGACCTTTCCGCAACTGGACAATGTCAAATTCTCGAATCAGTGGGGGGGGATTATCGCGACATCGACTCGGTTCTGCATGGTGCCCGGCACCGCATACGGTGGGCGTTTGGCATGGTCCGTCGGCTATACCGGCGCGGGCGTTTGCCCGACCCGTTTCGGTGCCCGAATCGGTATCGAAATGCTGGGCTATCAAGCAACGGATATCCTGGATATGGACTTTGTCACCAGAAAGGCGCTGCCGTGGGCGCCGGAACCCTTCCGCTGGCTTGGCGTGAGATTTACTCAGAAGGCGCTGGTGCGGGCCGACAGCAACGGTGGCAAAAGAGGGTTATGGCTCCGGTTCCTGGATAAGCTCGGCTTGGGTTTCACCTGCTAGGTTCAAGGGACGGCAATCGTGGTGAAAAAGGACACTCGCGGTCAATCCCGCATTTCGCGATGCAGATTCATGAAAG
>CAJIAU010000365.1_pt1 | contig 12030 bp, 10 predicted proteins | sample 9199171 | NCBI WGS metagenome assembly CAJIAU01 (sample SAMEA7708280, study PRJEB35096) | sediment metagenome | biome: marine neritic benthic zone biome [ENVO:01000025]; feature: sediment [ENVO:00002007]; material: shallow marine sediment [ENVO:03000034] sea grass bed [ENVO_01000059] ...
AGCGACCTTGAGATCGTTGTGGTCGACGACGGATCCAGCGATCGAACTGCGGACGTCGTGAACAGTTTCCAGAACTCCAGCATCAGGTTGATAAGCCAGCAGAACCAGGGCCAGTCCACGGCACTCAACAACGGTGTCAACCGGGCAAGGGGGTCCTATATCAAGTTGCTGGACGCCGATGACTGGCTCAATCCAGAACACATCGAATCGCAACTGGGAGCACTCAATGGCGCGACGGACAGGGTGGCCTCTTGCCGCTGGGGATATTTTGTAAATGATCATAATCAAGCAGTGGTCCGGGATGAACTGAGCAACAGGGACTACGATGACCCCATGGAATGGGCTGTCGATTCCCTGACGAAAGACGAAGGCATGATGGGTGGCTGGATGTGGCTCATTCCACGCAATTTATGGGACAAGAGCGGTGGATTCGACCCGCGATTGAGCCTAAATAATGATTTTCATTTCAGCATTAACTTGTTGCTAGCAAGCAATGGCGTGCGCTTTGCACGAAACGCCATTTACAGTTATCGCAAGGGAATCGACGGTGCGCTCAGCGCCAGTGCTGGGCGCGAAGCGATGGAATCAGCGTATTTGACGACAGAAATGGGAACTCAGCTTTTGCTAGAACGTGAAGATTCGCCCCGCATAAGGAGAATCTGCGCAGATCGATTTCAGCTATGGGCTTACAGGTTCTATCCACAGTTTCCAGATTTGTTTGTTGAAGCCGAAAATTATATTCAACAATTGGGTGGAAGCGAACTTCTTATGCAAGGCGGGAAAATTCTGAACTTGCTGCTACCAATAATCGGCTGGAAAGGGGTTAGGAGATTACAGACTGTCGCTTATAGGTCAGGTTGGGCAGCGATGCTGAAGTATAAGGAAAAGAAGAGATCTGCAGAATTAGCGAACTGATTGACGAGATTTGATAATTATGAGTTTCGCTCTAAAAGCCACAACAAAAATTATCAATTTGCCATTGCCGTACGACATCAGAAGATTAGCTTTTCGTGCAATTCGTCCTCAAGATTTTGCATATTATCAACGGCTAAGAAATGATGGCGAAAAAGGCAGCGTGTATTCATTACGGGGATACATAGAAAACAAATGCATTTTTGTTCACATCCCGAAATGCGCCGGAATTTCAATCTGTCAGAGTCTATTTGGCAATCATGGTGGCAGCCATATGGGAATCCGGCAATATCAGTTGGCTTTTTCAAAAGCGGAGTTCAATGAATTCTTCAAATTTACTTTCGTGAGGAATCCATGGGACAGGTTATATAGCGCTTATCAGTTTCTCTCTGCAGGTGGGCTATCGAAGATTGATAAAAACTGGTTTGAACAAAATCTGTCGAAATATGATGGGTTCAACAGTTTCGTCATCGAATGGCTAAATGCTGATAGCATTTTTTCATATCCGCATTTTGCACCGCAGCATTATTTCCTAGAGAACTGTCACAACAAAATAGAAATCGACTTCATTGGGAGATTTGAGGCCCTTGAGGAAGGATTTACCCAAGTTTGTCACGCATTGGATATACGGGCATCTCTAAAAAAAAAGAACATAACTGCCGATCGATTAAACAATTACAAGCAAGCGTACAATGACGACTCCATTGACAAAGTTAGATCGATATATGAAAAAGACATTAGGATATTTAACTATTCCTTCAGAAAATAATCATATATATGGTCGATATAATTCAACTCAGTTTGAGGGCCTGAGCGTTGGCATCTATTGCTGAGGGCGCAAAAAGTCCAAGGTCCCTTTTGGATTGTTTTACCATATTTCTAATCGTAATTAGACTCTAAGCTAATTGTATTGCGACTCGAAGTTAGCAGTTTGCTCGTATCGGGTCTTGGATCATTAATCACCATGGACAAAAGACCAACGATCAAACAGCAATGAAAGAAGCAAGTGATCCATATTATTCGCAGTCACGGCCTGAAATGTTGGGATTTCTTCCCCAGAAAGCTTCCAGAATTCTCGAAGTCGGATGCGGCTCAGGCAGCTTTGGAGTGATACTCAAAGATAGGTTCAAAGATGCGGAGTTAGTGGGTATTGAAAACAATCTGAAAGCTGCGAAGCTGGCAAGAGGAGTGTTCGACCAGGTCTGGGAAGGAGATGTAAACGAGGTAGTGCGCCAGAACAGTGATCAGAAATTCGACTTGGTGGTTTTTAACGACATATTGGAGCACCTTATCGATCCATGGACGTGCTTGTTGCTGACAAAAAAACTACTGACAGACAAAGGTATTGTGATGGCTTCAATTCCAAACATACGGTTTTGGCCAGTATTGAGTGATTTGCTCTTTCAGGGTGATTGGAGGTACCGCGACGCCGGTGTAATGGACAACAGCCACCTGAGGTTTTTTACGAAAAAATCCATTCAGAGACTATTTTTGGAGAGTGGTTTCCACATAGTTACAATTGAGGGAATCAATAAAACCCGAAAACCTTCTATCCGTTGGAAAGTTCTTAATATTTTATTCGCTGGCGATCTCCATGATTGCCTCTTTCCCCAATTTGCCGTGGTAGCGAAACCTCTTTAATGAACGACGGAATACAAGCCGGCAAGCCCGGTGGTGTCCTACCACAAACAGTGCAGTCAACCCCTAAGAAAATCGCTTTGGCATTCAGTGAGAAATATTTTGCTGAATTTGCGGAAAATTGTGCGAGGAACCTGCAAAACAAAGGCTATGTGACCGATGTACGTAATACAATTCCTCAAAGTGAGTTGTATGGTGCCGTTCTGGTTATTGGTATCCACAATTTTCCCAAAATTCCGCTGTTGAGAAAAACAAGTTTTCTGGGCTTTCAGACTGAACAGCTTCCGGTCAGAAAAACCAGCGTCGGACGCTTACGGCGAAACTCCTGGCGGTTTCGCACCGTTCGAGGATATTACGATCAAATATTCGAATGGAACCCGAGTTTGGTTCATTCCGGAGTTGGCGGATCTGTTTTTGTTCCTTATGGATGCCGACCTCAGAAATTAACAAGACGGCCAAAGAAATATGAAGTCGTTTTCATAGGAAACCTGGGAGGTAGTTCCAGGCGACGAAATATTCTCGAGCAACTTACCAGTCAGTTTGATTTTTACCCCGATTTCAGTCCGGGTTTTGACTCACGGAAGGATGAAGCCATTCACTTATCCAAAATATGTCTCAACGTTCATTACTACGAGGATTGCGGTTTCGAGTCGCCCCGAATTTTTGATTACCTTTCACGTGGTGGTTTTGTCCTGAGTGAAAGAGCGTCCTCAACCCGACCATTCCACGTCGGGAAAGACCTAGAAGACTTTCATGATGTGAACGACCTGGTTACAAAAATTCACTACTATTTGCGGAATGATAATGCGAGGCAAGAAATTGCCCAACAGGGGCACGCAACTGCCAGCGCATATGACTACGAGTACAGCAGTAATCTGGTCGCACAAGAACTGGAACGAGCTTTGGAAACTAACAACAAACCTGTTGGCAGGACAGCCAGTTGGGCAAGAGCAAGAGCGAGATGTCAATATATGGCGTTTCGTGATTACCTGAGTTTGAAAAGACGAGGCGAAAGCGGTCAAAAAAATAGTTAAGCTGGCTTACATTACCGATCTTGTCAACACACCGAGCGGAGGTGGTTCCTATGCGGTGAATTGGCACACGCAGGAGCAACTGAGGAAGCATTTCGAGTTACTTGCACCAGATCCCATTGCTCCAGAAGTTTCTGAGTGGGAGCGATTTGTTTCGCGTCTTCAGCGGTATGTATTGAGGCAACCTGGCAAGTTTTTCTATTTCTCACCTGGTGCCCTTGAAAACAATGCGAGGAGTGCAGCAAAAAGATTTGAAAATGGCGTGGACGGGGTGTTTTTTCGCTCTGCAACACGATGGTGCCATTGTAAACTCGGGATCCCATATTTTGTTTACCTGGATATCGTTTTCCATACTTTTTTTGAAAATACATTCGACGAAAAGGAGTTTGTCGCTTCAGACCTTCAGCGCATATTCGATGCCGAGGCGAAGTTCCTTGAAGGCGCGTCAGCGGTGTTCTTTGAATCGAACTGGGGCCTGCGAAAAGCCAGGGAAGCTTATGCGCTACGAGGTGATAACTATTTTGTGACCAGCCGTGGCGGAGTGCTAAAGCGACCGGAAGAGGACACTTGGCCGGGCGAACCGCTGATATTGCTTTCCATCGCCATGAAGTTTGAGCAAAAAGGCGGCGATATCATATTGCGGGCCTACAAAAAGCTCAAAAAGTCTTATCCCGACTTGCGCTGGCACATCGTTGGCGGCAAACCGGTGGAGGACTGGGAAGGGATTGATGGAATCGTCTACGAGGGGGTTCTCAACCTTGACCATGACGACGACCTGTCGCGGTTTCGCCGGTTGCTGTCCCGCGCATATCTGTTATTGCACCCAACGAGAGAGGATACGAATCCTCTGGTGATTACCGAGGCAGCTTACTTTGGGTGTCCCTGTATTTCAGTGAACAGATTCGCGATTCCCGAACTGGTCATCGACGGAAAAACCGGCATATTGTTGGACTTCCCCACGAGGGCGGAGGCTCTGGCAGAAGCAGTGCAGCAACTGATCGACTCCCCCGAAACCTATCGACAGATGAGACGAATGGCTTTCGAGTTTTCAAGATCCGAGTTTGACTGGAATGTCATTGGCCAGAGAATGGCGGAAACCATCTACTCGAAATTGGCGTGAGAGCCCTTTACGTCGGAATTCTCACCAATGGGACCACTTCCAGGATGCGTGCTGACACCCTGCGGACCCTTCTTCCGGGCGTTCAATGGGATTTCATCGATACGGATGAAGGATTTCAACCGGCTGGCCGATTATCGAAGTCTTTTTCATTCAGAATGAAATCAGGCCATCTGGTAAATGACATTAACCGGAAAATTGCCGATCAAATTCGGGAAAAGCGCTACAAACTGGTGTGGGTGGACAAGGGTGTTTACATATGGCCGCGAACCACTCGAATTTTGCGCAAGAGCGCCGAGAATATGGTGCATTTCACGCCCGATACGGCCTTCCATGCAAACCGCTCCCGACACTTTTACAAATCTGCCCTCGAGTATGACCTGCTTGTCACTACCAAGTCTTTCGAATTGGATCGCTATGGCGAAATTGCCGATTCAAACCAGGTCATGCTGACTACACAGGCGTACGATCCAAACCTGCATCAGTTGAAGACTCAGGCGGAGCCGAATCGTCCTGTTGCCGTGTTCATTGGACTTTGTGAATCTGACAGGCAATCCTGCGTTGCAGCTCTGTTGAAAGCCGGTGTTCCGGTGCGCGTGGGGGGAGAAGGTTGGGAGTCATTCGCCGGGCACCATGCAAGTGATCCGAAATTTCATTTCCTTGGCCAAAAGGTTTTTGGAGCGCAATACGCCGAGGAGTACCGCCGTGCCAGCGTGGGTCTCGGATTGCTGACAAAGCGATTCCCTGAATTGCACACGACCCGGACATTCGAAATACCAGCATGCGGCACAATGCTGGCGACTGAGCATACCGAGGATACAGCACGATTCTTTGGTGATGACGAAGTGCTCTTCTTCGAAGACTACCAAGGACTGGCCCAGTCTTTGAAAGATCTGCTGAAACGCCCGCAGGAAATTGAAGCGATTGCCACGAAAGGCCACCAAAGAGTGATCGCCGAAGGGCGGGATTACTCCTCGGTGCTGTCCGGAATACTGCAACGGCTATCAATCAGCGGATGAAAATTGTGTATTTGCATAACTTGCCCATCGAGTATTATCCGCCGGCCAGCAATTTTCTGGATTTGTTGGGGCAACGCGCGAATTCCCAGGCCTGGGCATTCACGACAGGCAACCGTAAAGGACGCAATCCCTATAGAAACAAAAATATAAAGATAATCCGGACTGCTGCGCCGAATCCTGGTGGCTGGCCGTTGTTACGGTTGCTCATTACGACCTGGTGGCATGTGAAATCGGCGTTTTCGCTGTTCAGACTGAATCCGGATGCGGTTCTTTATGTCGAACCGCATTCCGCCATTGCGGCCTGGATTTACTATCGTATCCTGGGAGGTAGAGCCAGGTTGTTCATTCACCACCACGAGTATTACGAGACCCATGATTTTCAGCGGCCAGGTATGCGAATACCGCGATTGGGCAAACGGTTGGAACGAAATTACCTGTTCGCCCGCGCCGAGTGGGTGTCTCAGACCAACGAGGATCGGTTGAACCTTGCCAGGCAGGATCACCCGGAGGTTTCCGTTCATGCCTGGCATATATTGCCGAATTTTCCGCCGACGGCATGGTGTAGTCAGGCAGAGCTCAGGCGCGACAAAAGAAAACCGCCTTTCCGAATGATCTATATTGGTTCAGCATCTTTTGAAGACACCTACATCGAAGAAGTCGTTCGCTGGGTGGCCGCGAATAAAGAGTCCGCGCAATTGCATATTTGCGGTTATAACGTGAAGAACGAAGTTTGGGACTGGTTGGAAAAAGAACGATTCCCCAACGTCAGTTATGATTCCAGTGGCTACCGCTATAACGACTTACCTCGCATCCTGGCGGATTTTGATGTTGGTCTGGTGATTTACAAAGGAAACACAACGAATTTCATTTACAACGTTCCCAACAAGATGTTTGAGTACCTGGTTTGCGGGTTGGACGTATGGTTTCCAAAGGAAATGAAAGGCATCTGCAACTTCTTCAACCGGACTCCTGCGCCCATTCTGAAGTTGGATTTTACAAGCTTGGACAAAATGATACCGCTTGATTCAAGTACCGCAATCTCCGAGACATTCGATCGCACCTCATTGACTGCGGAACAAGCTTTTGCACCGTTATTGGGACAACTGGGAATGACGCCATTGGAGCATCAGGCGTGAGATCTAATGATGCGAATCTAGGGACAGCAAATATTCCCAACATTATCCCGGGAAATGCGGTGCCTAGTGTTATCGCCGTCATTACCGTAATTTTGCTTTTCATTTTCGGGGTGCATTGGGCTTCCGCTATTGGTGTGGGCGCCTTCTTCTACTATTTTGTGCGCCTTTTACAGGAGGCCGGTTCAGATTTACCGATCGAAAGTTTCATCCTTTGCATGGCCTCCTTGCAATGGATTGTCGGGCCGGTATTGGCCTACTCCGGATTCAGCAATCACTACAAGTACTACATGTATGTTCCCGAAGAACAGTACATGGCGTTAGCCGTACCTGGCGTCATAGCGTTATCGCTTGGGCTATATACCTTCCGCTCGAGAAAGCGAGCTATTATGGTCGCTAGTTTCGCGGCCTCCACAAAACAGGTGGTAAGTAACACCAGGTACCTGCCTTACTACCTGATTGCGATCGGATTCGTGTTTTCCTTCCTCATACACCGATTTCCGCCGTCACTTGCATTTCCGGCCTATATCCTTTCGAACATTAAGTACATCGGTCTCGTCTACCTGATTTTTTCCCCCCAGCAGCAGCACAAGGCAGCGGTTCTCGTTGCTGCCTTTCTTCTGACTTTTCTGAGTTCCCTTAAAGGCGCGATGTTTCATGATTTGCTTCTCTGGTCGGCGTTTATTGGAATGTATGCTGCGTATATTTTTCGGCCTTCACTGTCAAAGAAATTATTGGTGGCAACACTTGGTCTGGCGTTCATATTTGTCCTGCAGGCAAGCAAGGACCTGTATCGCGACAAACTGATGAAAGAGGGAAGGAGTAATACCATTGAGAAGTTTATGACTTCTGTCGATGAGAGGATGGAATTCGATGAAATGTCGAAAAGTGGAAACTTTGAGCGATTCACGGTTCGCATCAACCAGGGCTGGATCATCAGCCGGATCATGCAAACGGTGCCTGGCCGTATACCACACGCTGAAGGTGAAACAGTGTGGGTCGCACTCAAGGCCAGCGTCTTGCCCCGGTTTCTTTTTCCGGATAAACCCAAGGCAGGGGGGCTGGTTAACTACGAGAAGTACACGGGTTATCAATTGCAAAAGACCACCTCGATGGGTATCAGTTTACTGGGCGAGGCCTACATTAATTTCGGCGTGATCGGGGCCTGGGTTTTCATGTTCTTGTTCGGGCTGGTTTCCTCCTTTGTGATCAAACAGTTTTTCCTGCTGGCGATGAACTATCCAACCATCTGGCTGTGGTTCCCGTTGATCCTGCTGCACTTCGTCAAGGCGGAAACCGAATTACTCGTGCAGCTCAATTTCCTGGTCAAGAGCATCGTCCTGGTGTACCTGTTCGTCTGGGCCAACAAGCACTTTCTGCGGCTTAAACTCTGAGCGGATTGCAAGTCATTCATGTGGTGCGCGACCTGGATATCGCCAGCGGCGGGCCCTCGCGCTCAGTGCCGGCCTTGGCGGAGCACCAGGCACGGACGGGTGCGGCGGTTGCTGTGGTTTACCGGGACCGGGGTAACACGGTTGTGTCCCTGTGTGCCAGTGCGGTGGATTACCGGCCAGTCCGCACCAAGCTGGTCAAGTTCGCGAAGTTTGTCGGCACCGACAGCGCAAGACAGGTACTTCACATTCACGGTCTGTGGGACCCACTGCTGCACGGCTCCGCCAGCTGGGCCCGCCGAAACGGGCTGCCATACCTCGTATCAACAAGAGGCATGCTCGCGGACTGGGCGTTAGGCCATAAAGCTTGGAAAAAGAGATTGGCCTGGCGGTTGTATCAGCGCCGGGATCTACGGTCCGCCGCTTGCCTGGTGGGCAGCAGTGCGTTCGAGCAGCACGATGTGGCCGCATTGATGCCGGGCAGCCGGGTGGAGGTCATCACCAACGGCTGCGAGGCGCCACCAGCATCAGACCCAGGGGCATACTTTCTGCCGGGCGACGCGGGAGTACGGTGGGCGCTGGCCATGGGGCGGTTACACCCGGTGAAGGGTTATGCAGAACTAATCAGTGCCTGGGCCGCCCTGCGGCCCCGGGGCTGGCGTCTCGCCGTTGCCGGCCCGGACGAGGATGGTTACCGGTCGGAGCTGGAAAACCGGATCGCCTCGCATGGGCTGGGTGCGGAGGTGCTGTTGTTGGGGGAAGTGGGCGACGATCGTAAATGGAATCTGCTCGAGCAGTGTGAACTGTTCCTGGCGCCCTCCAGAACAGAGAATTTCGGTATGGCCATCGCCGAGGCATTGCAGTCCGGCACGCCGGTAATCACGACCACCGGCACACCCTGGCAAGAGATTGCCGAACGTGGCTGCGGCTGGTGGGCGGCGCCAGATCTGGCCGCGCTTACTTCCGCGCTCGGCGAAGCAACAGACATGGATGCGGCCGAGCTGGCCAGGATGGGGCAGCGGGGGCGAAGCCTCATCGAGGAGAACTATTCCTGGACTCGCGTCGCGTCGCGAAGTCTCGATCTGTACGAATCCATTCTAACCAGAACCATATGAAAGGCAAACCAAACATCATATTGAAAGACCGGGCTATTCGGAAATTCCGTGACCAAACGGCGGTCATCGGCGTCATCGGCCTCGGCTACGTGGGTTTGCCGCTGGCCTTGCGCTATGCCGAAGCGGGTTACACCGTGCTTGGCTTCGACGTTGACCCGGCCAAACCGGAAGCGATCGCCTTTGGGCGGACATACTTTCGGCACATCCGGGATGAACGTGTGCAGGAAGCTGTGGCAGGGGGTCTGAGTGCCACTACTGATTTCTCACGGGTCGCTGAGACCGAGGCGGTGATCATCTGTGTGCCGACGCCGCTGCGTGAACAGCGCGAGCCGGACCTCAGCTTCGTCACCGGCACCCTGGACACCGTCGTGCCCCATCTCGGACCGGGCCGGGTGATCTCGCTCGAGAGCACCACCTATCCTGGCACCACAGAGGAAGTGGTCCGTCCGCGCCTGGAAAGCGTCGGTTTGACGATAGGTGAAGATTGTTTCCTGGTCTATTCCCCCGAGCGGGAAGACCCGGGCAATACCCATTTCACCACGCAGACCATTCCAAAAATAGTCAGCGGTTCGACGCCGGCCTGCCTGGAAGTCGGCACGGCGCTCTACTCGGGCGTGATCGACGAGGTGGTCCCGGTCAGTTCCACCCGGGCGGCGGAAATGACCAAGCTCCTGGAGAATATCCACCGCGCGGTGAATATCGGACTGGTCAACGAGATGAAAGTGGTGGCGGACAGCATGGGCATCGACATCTACGAAGTCATTGCCGCGGCGGCCACCAAGCCTTTTGGATTCGTGCCGTATTACCCGGGCCCCGGGCTGGGCGGGCACTGCATCCCGATCGACCCGTTTTACCTCAGCTGGAAAGCACGCGAATATGGAGTCGACGCCCGCTTTATCGAACTGGCGGGGGAAGTGAACAGTTCCATGCCGCGCTGGGTGGTCGGCAAAATAGCGGATGCGCTGAATTCGGTGGGCAAGTCAGTCCGGAGCAGTCGCGTACTGATGCTTGGGATCGCGTACAAGAAAAACGTGGACGACGTTCGCGAATCGCCCTCGGTGGAAATCATGCAGCAGCTACGGGACCTGGGCGCCGCCGTGGAATACTGTGACCCGTATTTCCCCAAATTTCCAAAAATGCGCCGTTACGAATTCGAGTTGGAAACCCGGCTGCTGTCAGCTGACATGCTGGCTGAATTTGACTGCGTGGTGATCGGCGTCGATCACGACGATTTCAATTACGAACTAATCGTGGAATACGCGTCGTTGGTGGTGGATACGCGGGGAAGAATAGAGGAGCCTCATGGACACGTCTTCCGGGCGTGACGAAACAGCAAGCATGCAGAAACTCAGTTTCGCAGTCGGGTCGCTTAAGAGCGGGGGTGGGGGAATCGCCGAATTATCCCGCCAGGTAGTCGCCACACTAGTGCAAATGCAACGCGAGGAACGGCTTCAATTTGAACTGCATGTGCTGGACGATGCCAGCCCCGGCGAATGCGATCGACTATTTGACGGGCCAGACAACCCCCCCGTGCGGTGGTATGCGGGCAGCCGCTGGAAGTTTGCCCTGGGTTTGCTTTTTTCAAGGGCGGATATCGTGTTGTACGACCATGTGGGCCTGGCGCGTATACAAGGTCTGCTGCCTGTGGCACTGGCCCGGCCCTACCTGCTCTTGATCCACAGCATCGAGATCTGGAACAACACCCGTAGCGACTACTATCGAAGCGCGCGCAAGGCCTGCCTGTTGATCGCCAATTCGGAATACACGGCGCACAAAGCCCGCCTGCATTATCCGGACCTGCCCGAAATCGTGGTGTGCTGGCCCGGTAAGGACCCGGTCAAGAGTGCTTGTGCCGGCCAGGCGACCGGCTGCGAAGGCCTGGGACCACATGCCATGTTGATTGTCGGGCGGCTGGATGCGGCCCAGCGCCACAAGGGGCACGATCAGCTGATCGAAACCATGCCGCTGGTGCTTGATCGGGTGCCTGACGCGCAGCTGGTCATCGCGGGTGGCGGCGGTGACAGGGGTCGGCTGGAGCACAAGGCAAGCGATCTGGGTGTGGCGGACCGCGTGCTGTTTACCGGACGCGTCGATGACGCACAGTTGCAGGACCTTTATTCGCACTGTGCCTTGTTTGTCATGCCCAGCGACGGGGACGGTTTCGGCCTCGTTTTCCTCGAAGCCATGATGCACCGGATGGCCTGCGTGGGATTGCAGGATGGCGCTGCTGCGGAGATTTTCGAAAACGGGAAACACGGCGTTCTGGTGGATCGCGATGATAGCGCTGGTATGGCTGAACAACTTTCCGCCTTGCTTCTGGACGACGACATGCGCCGACGCCTGGGGGAGACCGGTTTTGACCGCTACCGTTCTGTGTTCCGCGCCAGGCATCATTCACGAAGACTCAGGTCTGTCCTGAATGACTACATTAATCAATAAAAACGATTTGACGGAAAGAACGTGATTATCCTGGGAATAAATGCATTTCATGGAGATTCCTCGGCCTGCCTGCTGATGGATGGTAGGCTGGTGGCTGCCGTAGAAGAAGAGCGCTTCCGAAGGCAGAAGCACTGGGCCGGTTTCCCCTCGCAGTCCATTCGGTACTGCCTGGAGACAGCTGGCATCGGCATCACGCAGGTCGAAGCCGTGGCCCTGAACCAGGATTCCAACGCGA
>CAJIAU010000156.1_pt1 | contig 11925 bp, 7 predicted proteins | sample 9199171 | NCBI WGS metagenome assembly CAJIAU01 (sample SAMEA7708280, study PRJEB35096) | sediment metagenome | biome: marine neritic benthic zone biome [ENVO:01000025]; feature: sediment [ENVO:00002007]; material: shallow marine sediment [ENVO:03000034] sea grass bed [ENVO_01000059] ...
CAGGACCTTCGGCTGTCGGGAACAGCCGAAGAGCGAACAGGGATGTCTCGAGCGTGTCCTGACAGTGGACCCCCGCCCTCTCTGCCGCCCCAGCACGTATGCAATTACACTTGGATTCGGTACACTCCGCACTCACATTGTTTTATTGCGAATACAGGCGCAGGGCCAGATTGAGATGGGTACGGAAAGCGGGTCAAAAACATTGAAAACAACTAACGAAATCCGCCAGGATTTCCTGCTCTATTTCGCAGGAAAGGGGCACACCGTGGTGCGATCGAGTTCTCTGGTCCCGGCCAATGATCCGACACTGTTATTCACCAATGCCGGCATGGTGCAGTTCAAGGATGTTTTCCTGGGCGCTGAGAAGCGCAGCTACGTTACTGCGGCCAGTTCCCAGCGCTGCGTTCGTGCTGGCGGCAAGCACAATGATCTTGACCAGGTCGGCTATACCGCCCGTCACCACACGTTCTTCGAGATGCTGGGCAACTTCAGCTTCGGCGATTATTTCAAGGAAGACGCGATTCGTTATGCCTGGGAACTGTTGACTGATGTCTATGGCCTGGAGTCCGACCGTCTGTGGGTGACGGTCTACGACACGGACGACGAGGCCTACGATATCTGGGCCAAAGAGATCGGCGTGCCGGAGGATCGTATTGTTCGCATCGGAGACAAGCCCGGCGGCGCAAAATACGAGAGCGACAATTTCTGGGCGATGGGCGATACAGGCCCGTGCGGTCCCTGCACGGAAATATTCTACGACCATGGGCCCGACGTCGAAGGTGGCCCTCCGGGTTCACCGGACGAGGATGGCGACCGCTACATTGAGATCTGGAACCTGGTGTTCATGCAATTCGACCGCGCCGCGGACGGTGCAATGAACCCGCTGCCCAAACCCTGCGTCGATACGGGGATGGGGCTGGAGCGCCTGGCCGCCGTGCTACAGCATCATCACAGTAATTACCGCACCGACCTGTTCAGTGCGCTGACGAAGGCTGCCGCGGGACTCACCGGCTGCGAGGACGCTGAAAATTCCTCGTTGAACGTGATTGCGGACCACATCCGCGCCTGTGCCTTCCTGATTACCGATGGGGTAGTGCCATCCCGTGATGGCCGTGGCTACGTGCTGCGCCGGATCATTCGCCGAGCCATTCGCCACGGCTACAAGCTGGGCGTGAAGGAGCCATTCTTCTACCGCATGGTCGAGTCTCTCGCGGAGCAGATGGGCGACCAGTACCCTGAATTGCGCGACAAGCAGGAGTTGATAGAAACCACGCTGCGTGAAGAAGAAGAACGTTTCGATCGCACGCTGGAAACCGGCATGCGCATTCTTGATCGTGTGATGGAAAAAATTGCAGAGGAAGAGTCCGGTCAGATCGACGGTGAGAGCGCCTTCCTTCTTTACGATACCTATGGGTTCCCGCTGGACCTGACCCAGGACATCGCCCGTGAGAAGGGCCTTACCGTGGACCAGGCCGGTTTCGACGCGGCAATGGCGAAACAGCAGGAGCGTGCCCGGACCGCCGGCAAGTTCGGGCAGCAGGCCCAGATTTCAACCGACGCGATCAAGGACCTCGAGCCCACGCAGTTCAGCGGTTACGACGAACTGGAAACCGTTGATGTGCGTATCGACGCGATTCTCGTCGATGGTCAGCAAGTGGATGAACTCGAGGAGGGAGGGGAAGCAGTATTACTGCTGGAACGGACGCCTTTCTACGCCGAATCCGGCGGCCAGGTCGGGGACACCGGTATTATCCTGGCCCGTGGAGCAGAGTTCGAGGTTCTGGATACGACCAAGGTTGCTGGCGTTTACCACGGCCACATCGGGCGCCTGAAAATGGGCAGCCTGAAGGTGGGGGCTCCGGCTGTGGCGCGGGTCGACGAGGCTCGGCGCGCGTCTATTGTCCTGCATCATTCGGCCACGCACCTGATGCACGCGGCACTCAAGGAAGTGCTTGGTGCACACGTGGAACAGCGTGGTTCGCTGGTCGCGCCCGACCACCTACGGTTCGACTTTACCCATCCGCGTGCGGTTACGACACAAGAACTTGCCGAGGTCGAGCGCATGGTCAACCGTGAAATCCGGGTCAACCCTGCGTCTGATGTGCGGGTCATGGATTTCGATGACGCGCTGGAAACTGGCGCTACCGCCCTTTTCGGCGAGAAATACGGCGACCGGGTGCGGGTGATGAAGTTCGGCGATTTCTCGGTCGAACTGTGTGGTGGAACGCACGTCGACCGGGTAGGGGATATCGGCCAGTTCAAGATCGTCGAGGAATCGGCGATTGCAGCGGGTATCCGCCGCATTGTCGCAGTGGCAGGAGATGCCGCGGTGGAGCAGGTCCAGACCATGGACGCCCAGCTGAAAAACCTGGCCGGCGTGCTGAAAATTGCACCGGATGCCATGGAAGACCGCTTGCGCCAGATCCTGGAGCGCAGCAGGTCGCTGGAAAAGGAACTGGAAGAGCTCAAATCTAAAATGGCCAGCGCCAGCGGCGATGAAATGGCCGGGTCCGCGGTAGAAACCAACGGCATAAAGGTACTCGCAGCGCGCATGGATGACGTCGAGCCCAAAGCGCTCAGAGACACGGTCGACCGGCTGAAAGACAAGCTCGGAACATCAATAGTAGTGATCGGAAGCGCCGATGCTGGTAAAGTCAGGCTGGCGGCCGGAGTCAGCAAAGATTTACTTTCTCGGATTCAGGCTGGCAATCTGGTAAACTTCGTGGCACAACAAGTCGGTGGCAGAGGTGGAGGACGTCCAGATTTTGCCCAAGCCGGCGGCTCCCAACCAGAGAATCTGGATGGGGCACTAACGTCAGTGCAGCAATGGGTCGCTGAGAACAGCTAGCGAAATCTGCACAAAAATAAAGGGAATTGGCGTAGCGGCAGCCGGAGAAAAGTTGCTCGCTGCAAACTAATCGTCTCGCGATGGTTTTGGCATAAGCGTAGAAGACAAGAATAGCGCGGATACATGAGGTGTCCGAAACCAAAGGAAGGTTAATATGCTCATTCTGACAAGAAGAATTGGAGAGAAGCTTGTCATCGGTGACAACATTACCGTTACCGTTCTTGGAGTTAAAGGGAATCAGATTCGAATAGGCATCGAGGCGCCACCCGAAGTGCAGGTGCATCGTGAAGAAATTTACCAACGGATTCTGAGGGAACGTGCGGACGGAAGAGGCAAACCTGCCGACGATCGCTGATTAGATGGTTTGAACCGGCCTGGCCGGAATCGAACAGCCGCCAGCCACCTGCATTAAGAAATGGGCTGCTACCGGCATTTTCCTGTTTCAGATTCCCCCGCAAACGTATAAAATACCGCTTCCAAGTTTCGGAGAGGTGGCCGAGTGGCTGACCCATTCGCCGGGAGCGAATGGGAACGTCGGAGCGAAGCGCAGACGGCCCCGAAGGGGTGGAGGGCAGGATGCCCGGAATAACGCGCTCCGTGGAGCGCCGAACAGCAGGGCTCGACTTGCTAATAGAATTCGAGAGACAATCAGTTTTCTGGAGAGGTGGCCGAGTGGCTGAAGGCGCTCCCCTGCTAAGGGAGTATGGGTTTAAAAAGCCCATCGAGGGTTCGAATCCCTCTCTCTCCGCCAGATACTAAAAAACCCGCCTTGCGCGGGTTTTTTAGTATCTGTTGGTGAGAACGTGGAGTTGAGCCCTTGCGAGCCAAAGGCGAGCAGGGTTCGACAAAATTGTCTGGAACAATTTTGGACGCACGCAGTGCGCCCGCAGGGTGAAAACCAGGATGGTTTTCATCAATCCCTCTCTCTCCGCCAAATACTACCGTAAGGTATTGATAGTAAAGCCCCTTGATCAAGGGGCTTTCTTTTGTCCCTACTTCTCCGAAAAGACAACTACTGGTTATGAATTCCAGCGAGAGTCAGTTTATTTGACGGTGATTTCCCGGAGCAGATAGTTGCCCTGAATCCTTCGGATCTTGTTATAGAGTTCCAGTACCTTTTCGTTCGACATATCCCGGTTCTCCTTGCCCCAAGCCGCCATGAACTCGTTGTAGCGTTCGCGGTTGGGAGCGATGTCGGCAGTACTGGCCATTTTAATAACAAGCACCAGATCGAAGGCGTCGCCAGAACCATACTGGTTTGCGTAGATTGAATAATCTTCGATATGCCCAAGCTCCTTGGCAACCTTGTTGGCTGCAAGCCAGGTGGCTTTCAGCCCTTCAAGATAGATACCCATCGTACCCGGGTCCAGGTCGACATAGGTGACGTCCAAAACAGAATCAGACGCTTCATAATCTTCCCAGGGCTGCAATTGTGCTGCAGCAGGATTGGCGAAAACAGCGACTAACATGGAAACAGAAATCAGTATAAGTGCGAACTTTGCCACACGATTTTTCATATATTGCTCCTCAATTGACTCTCCCCCACGACGAAATACCGTGGATGCTTTGCAGTCTACACTAAAAGATTCTTACCACTATTCCATTGACCCGACGGGAAATGCTGAAAAGACCCGGATCGAAATGTAATTGAAGGAAAGCCTCAAGTAGTAACGGAGTGAGGACTGAACTCTATCCCGATATCAGCTTCTGGCGGCTCACAGAACTGAGCGGCCTTTTTCATTCAACTTCCGGTGTGCGACTCACAGCAGAACCAGGCTGATTTTTGTGGCTGAAGACTGCTAACAACCCGGAGCGGAACTGAGGATCAAAAAAGCCCCGCACTGTGGCGGGTCTCGCGGTCTATTTGCGTTCGTCGCCCGTCTTCGACTCTCCGGCCGGCGGATCACCGCTGGGTTTATGGTCACCCAGTGTGGATTTCGCCGGGCAAACCTTAAATACGGGGCATTTCTTGCAGCCCACGGCGATAGCAACGGGGCATAGCGTCATGGAAACTCCTTGGACCGTTTGTCCGTTTATTTGATCACGCCCCCTCGGCGGGGCGACGCTTCCCATCCTACGCCCGGTTCGCCCTTTTGGCACGCCATTTCTTGACCCGACCTGCCCCGATCCGCGCTAGGGGCATACAGCGGTCCGGCCAGCAGGTTCCGCGTTTTTCACGCCAGTAAATCACGTCTTTCTGAGATTCACATCCAGGGTAGTTCTCTTATCTGGTCCATTGCAGAACGAGGCTGTCCAAGGTCGCTAATGGCAGCTAACGACCCGGAGCAGAAGTCCGTTGGGAATTAGAATAAGTGGTTTTTGATATGTGTCAGCTGCTTCGATTCTCATGCTTTATCGCTCTAATAGGCGTTCTTGGCTTAACAGTGATTGCCGCCGCGAATGCAGATGATCGAAACAATACAGTCAGTCCTGGAGTGATATAAAAACCGCCGGAAGCAGAGAGATGCCTGCGGCGGCTCTCGGAATAAGAATGTCCGCATTTACCGACCGCTTCTGGCTGTTACCAGCCGTCTAGGTGATTCGAGGTAGAATGGCGGATGCCGGCTCAAACCGGCCGATCGCCATCCAATTTGATACTGAGACTATACGATATGCTATTCAGTAAACGCAGTTTCATGGTGTTTGCTTTCGCCACTTTGGCCGTTGCCTGTTCGGGGCAATCCGATAACAATAACGAAAGAAACCTAATTGAGAATGCAAACGGCTATATTTCGGGCTACGTGGAAAATGGCGACTTCTCAGGAATCGCGGTCATATCCCGATCAGGGAATATTTTAGTCAACGCAAGCTTCGGATATGCGGATATCGAATCGCGATCTGAGATCAATTTCCATACCAGTTTCCACATTGCCTCATTGTCAAAGACGTTCACCAGTGCAGCAATTATGAATTTGGTGGAGGATGGCAGTGTTTCTCTGGACGAATCGCTTGCCACCTATATACCTAATTTTCCAGACGCAGATCGCATTACTATCCGTCATCTGTTACGCCATGAATCGGGAATACCTGATTATTGGACAGCATCGGATATTGGCGACATCAGTCAGCGTCTGATATCGACGGACGAGTTGATCTTGTGGTTAGGCAAACGGCCACTTGAATTTGTGCCAGGCAGCCAAAGCCGTTACAGCAATTCGGGCTACGCAGTTCTCGCTGCAGTAATCGAAAGAGTTAGCGGTCAGCCATACCACATTTACCTCGCCGAGCATGTCTATCCACCCGGAGCTCTCGATCAAACCCGCGAGTTTCGTGGACATGCGGACGCCATTGGATACCAGCCAAGTTATGAGGAGGCAGGGATCGCGCCTGCACCGACTTACAACCCGTCTTTTTTACTTGGCGCGGGATCGCTGGAGTCGACCCCAAGTGATCTGATCGACTGGTGCAACGAATTTATTCGCAGTCATCGAGATCCGGACACTAAGCATTTGACCTACGGTTGGGGTCTTAGGAAATCAGGCGGACGACAATGGCTGGAACAATCTGGTCGCAACCCTGGCTATGCCTCTCACCTGCGAGCCTATCCAAACGAGGAGTTGTGCATTGTAGTATTGAGCAACATCGAATCAGAGTCAGTGAACTCAATCGCTGAAGGTCTCGCATCACTTGCTGATGGCGAGAACGTACTCGCACCGGTGCAAAGAAATATAAAACCGTTGCCTCTCAATCAGATGGAAGACTTTGTTGGTCAATACCAAATCGAGCCTGGAAGGAACGTCGAAGTCCGCAGAACCGAGGCGGGACTCGTGCTGGCGGGAACAAGCGGGCCATTCCTTCCTTTAGAGGCGATTGGCGAAGACCGATTCTTCTATCGTCAGCTATATGTCGAGATTGAGATTGATCGCGATGCGGATGAGAATGTGATCGCGTTATTGTGGGGCACGTCTTATCCGCTCCCGAAAATCAGGTAGCAGGCGGTAATAGAATGTCCGCTTCTCTTCTTGGCTGAACTGAGAACTGATCACTCCTTACATTCACATCCAGTGGTGTCCTCTTGTCTGTTCCATTACAGAACCAAATGTTCAGACGTCGCTAACGACTGCTTCCGACCCGAAGCCGAACCTAGACAAATCTGAAAAAGTTGATGAGTCTTGCTGCGAATTAGTTGGCTGGCGAGCAGAACACGACTCCTTCGTCTATCCAGCCCTCTTCTGCCATTGAGTCCACTAATTCAGGTTTCGTCATGTAGCGATGGTTACTATCTTCATCCCGACTGAATCCGTCGTTGTACGCCCGGTATACAGGTATGGCGGTCTCCGGACAGGGTTGCTCTAGATCAGGAGCCGGCGGCAGAATGGAGAACGTATACCCCTCAAAATTCCATCGTGGCATATCATCCGGATACAGCTCCTGAAGGTCCATCAGAAATCGACATTCCTGCGGTGATACGGAGTAGAAGTGACTGTTAGGGCCAGGGTTCAAGGAACCGTAGAAGCGGCATACATCCGATGCCCTTGAGTCTCCACCACCCAGTCCCCAGGCGAGGAATTTTTCTCCAGTGCGGACCCAACCTTCACCGGCTGCACCCTGATCAATAGCAGTGGCCTCCTCTTCAGTTGCCGTTATGAAGTAGTGATCCAGTTCCGGGTGATAAAACTCGATGACATCTACAAATCCGCGTTCCGACTCAGGTGCCAATGGCTGGACCGTGCCTATACAGTCCAACGGTACACAGGTGAAATAGCCCGAATCGCTTGATGCGAGTAACTGGCCATGTCCGTAAGTTACCGAGTGTGGCTGAGCCAACAGACCTTTGCTCATTTCGGTCCAGGTTGTCATTTCATCGGTGCTTACCCACACTCCTGAGTCTGTACCTATGACAATTGCCCTGGCTATTGATTCGTCAATTTCGATGACAACCAGGCTATGAATCGCCTCAGTCCAAGATGTGTTCTTCCAGGTGATGGCACGGTTTTCACTGACATATAGCCCGTGGTTGGTCAATGCGTAAGACTTGAACTGGTTTTCAGGATCATGCACCACGCGATTCGTATACGCCGGGAAGGAACCATCTCCAACCACAACCCAACTATCGCCTTCATCAGTTGACTCAAAGAGGTCGCCGCGCCCATAAAACTCAGATTTTATAGCCCAAAGCGCTGTGCCCTCTGGGCTTGGTAATAGATTAAAACGATCATCACCGATCCGAAAATTCGAGTTTTTCCTCGTCCAAAATCGGCCCTCATCGTGGCTGACATAAATTGCGTTCCAATTTCCTGTAATTCCGACAATGACCGCTCCGTTGACGTAAACCGGTGGTCCGGTAAAACCTTGGTTATTCAAATTTAACGGGGCCCTCCCGCTATAATTTAAGAGTTCGGCGACATTTTCAGGATCTTGCCAAGCACTTTGCCTGTGAAGGGTATAGCTTAACTTTCTTCCACTGGGAAGTTCGATGGTATTGATGTCGGATGCAAGATGGTGACCCCAGTTTCCAACTTGGACAGTTTCTACATAGTCCTGTAGCGGAACCCGAAGTTCTGTAAGTTCACGACTTGGATACTCTGTATAACTGATCGGTATGTTTGCCAGCAAGAATCCCTGGCTGGTGACAGGGGGGCTCACCGAGTACCGATCGAGCTCTAATGATCTTTGTGGGATCAATTTGCACAAAGCGCCCTCGACGCAAAGTGGTTTCCATTCTGCTGCGGAGATAGGAGAAAAAACAAATAGACCGAAAGTTGCGGCCAATATTTTGATGTTTCTCATAGATATCTTCCGGTCAGATCCGTCTACAGGATTGGAGAGTGAGCAGTTTGCGTCGCCAATGAACCGCCCTCAATGACCATCCCGCGCAGAAATGATTCACATCACGAACATCTGTACATTACGGTATCGCAACGTGGGTGAATTTTTCGAAAAGACAGACCAGAAGATGTTACCTATCCCCAAAGATTACCCTCACGACCGACTTAGCATTCAAGTTAGTCCAAGCGGCATAAAGCCTGATTGTTTTCCTGTTAATTTGGTCCGTTACTGGCCGAACTGAGAACTAAACACCTCTGAGATTCACATCCAGAGGTGTTCTCTTGTCTGATTCATTGCAGAACCAAGTGTTCAGAGGTCGCTAACGACTGCTTCCAACCCGTTACGGTAGTCTGTCTTTACTGCCCGGCATTCAATTGCCTTTGATATTCGGTCTCGTCATATTGCCCCAGTGATTGAAGAATCAGGCCGTTTTCGTCCAGCGTCCACTGTTCGTATCCCCGTAAATCGACGGCGTTTCCATTCCCTCCTGGTCCGGTATACGTTCCGGTCCAGTGCCAGTGAAACTGCACCTGATTGTCTACCAGTCGAAGTTCGACCAATTTCACGACCATATCGGGAAAAGCTGACATGAAGCTCCGCGCAGTTTCTGTCACGGCGTCACGTCCCACTGATGGGTCGCCGTTGTTGATACGCAGCAATCCATTCTCTGCATAAAAGGAGGCGAGCTTTTCGGGATCTTGGCTACTCCAAGCTGCGGCGTAACGTATGGCAAATCCATTCAGTTCGTCCATGTCCAGATCGTGTGATTCCTGTTGGCACGCGATCATCATGCCAGATGAGAGAAAGACCAGAGCGAAAAAGATCTGTCTGAGTTTCAAATGAATGCTCTTCATACATAGATCCCATTTTGTGTTTGCAACGAGCAATTGCCGTCAATGATTCAGTTGAATTCATCTACAGGCAGGGTAGCGAAATCTCAGTTCCTGGCCGAACTGAGAACTAATTCGTTCAGAATTTCGAGAAAATTTGGTCCCACTTGTGGGCGAGTTGCAGAACATGCACCTTGATATTCACTCTGGTGAAAATTCTCGCCGACGGATGGCTAGGTGCTCCTGTCACCCCGCACATGAGTAGAAGGCACAAACAACTTCCCCCGTACCGCCCGGCGATAGTGCAGGGGGCTCATCCCGGTTCTGGCGCGAAACAACTGGGAAAAATAGCTGACATCCTGCAACCCGACCTGCCATGCCACCTCGGCAACGGTGAGGTTACTGTTACGCAGCAGGGTCCTGGCGGTTGCCAGTCGCTGGCTCTGCAAATAGGCCTTGGGGCCGTGACCGGTGGCCTTTTTGAACCGCCGGTTCAGGGTGCGCGGATTCAGTTTTAAATGTTCCGCCAGGTCCGCGATGCTGATGGGTTGGTCCAGGTGCTCCTGTATCCATTGCTGACCCTCCAGCACGGTTTCATCCTGGTGGGCGCCGTTGGGCGCGTCCTGGTAAGCCGCGGCCCGGAACGGCTGTCGGATTTCCGGTGAAAACTGGTTTTCCACCCGGCGCGCGATACGGCTGCCCAGCCAGCCCTCCACGATATGTACCATCAGGTCGGCCACGGAATTGACGCTGCCGACGCAGTAAATGTTATCGCTCTGGGTGATCAGGTGACGGGTTTTGAGATTGACGTCCGGGTAACGCTTTGCAAAGCGATCGAAATAATTCCAGTGGGTGGTTGCGGGTTTCCCGGCCAGCAGGCCTGCTTCCGCCAGCAGGCAGCTGGCCGTGCCTACGCTGCAAATGCTGGTACCGCTCGAGGCGACTTCCCGCAATTTCGGCAGCCAGGGCCGTGCTGCATTGATGGTCGGCAGGGGGTTACGCCATATGGCAGGCAGCAGCAGTAAATCGGGTGCAGGCAACTCGTCCAGGCCCATATCCGGTTTCAATTCGAGTCCATTGACCAGTTGTACCGGTTCAGTACCGAAACCGGCCAGCAGAAAACGTATTTGCGGTTCACCCCGTCGCCTGGCGCTCGCCATCTGGCTCGCAGCCTGGAATACCTCCATTGGCATGGTGATGCTGGAGGCCAGGGCACTGGGATAGAGAACAGCAGCGGCGGTAAACATGGGTGGCTAAAATACCATAATTATTGTCCGAAAAGACATATCCGTTGTTTAGCCAGGGAAATAAACTCCACTCTTCCAAAGAGAGAGTCCCATGAGCAGGCAAAGGTTACCGGTTATCGTAGGGTTTGGAGGCATCAACCCGGCAGGTCGAAGTTCGGGTCATCATGCCTACTCGCGAATGGTGCAATCAGCCATGCCCCGGGCAACCAGAGAACGGACGTTCGCATCGCTGGCCCAGCTGATGCAGCTGGAAACCGCTGCGGGCAATGAAGACTACATCCTGGACCACACACTGGTCCGTCGCATCGAGACCAATCACTTTGACGTGGACTACGTGTCCTGGAACCGGCGCTTTCCCACGCAAAGCAACGGCAACCCCGTCAACTTCGATATCAAGACTCAGTACCTGCCGGACGAGATCCCCCCGGACTGGGTGGTCACGCCCACCTCGGATTCCCACGCCAATGTGCAGATCGTGGGGCAGCAAAATTTCCTGTTGCCCACTCACCGGAAATTTGAGGTCAAGGCCGCTGGTCAGCTGCCCACCGGCTTTGAGCCGGGGGCTTTGTATGCCTCCCGCAGCCACCCGCGGGGACTGCAGATGATGATCTATGGCGCATCTGACGCACTGGGCAGCATGGGCATAGATTTCGAAACGATCTTGCAGCATGTACCGGTCGACGAGGTCAGTGTTTATGCCGGCAGCGCCATGGGGCAACTGGACTCCGCCGGCACGGGCGGTTTAATCAAGAGCCGCTACAACGGCATGAAGGTCACTTCGAAGTACTGCCCGCTGGGGCTGGCGGAAATGCCTGCAGACTTTGTCAATGCCTACGTGTTGGGCAGCATGGGCGCGACCGGCGCAAGCCTGGGCGCCTGTGCTTCATTTCTCTATAACCTGCGTCACGGCATCCAGGACATTCGAAGCGGTCGCGCCAGGGTGGCCTTTGTCGGTTCTTCCGAGGCCCCGATCACGCCGGAGGTGATGGAAGGCTACATGGCCATGGGCGCGCTGGCGACTGACAAAAATCTGCGCCTGCTGGACGGTTTGCCGGACAGCCAGGCTCCCGACCACCGCCGGGCCTGCCGGCCCTTTGCGGAGAATTGTGGCTTCACGATTGCCGAGTCCGCCCAGATGGTGGTGCTGTTCGACGATCAACTGGCGATGGAACTGGGCGCAACCGTTTTTGCCGCGGCCACGGATGTGTTCGTCAACGCCGACGGCCACAAA
>CAJIAU010000110.1_pt1 | contig 11808 bp, 8 predicted proteins | sample 9199171 | NCBI WGS metagenome assembly CAJIAU01 (sample SAMEA7708280, study PRJEB35096) | sediment metagenome | biome: marine neritic benthic zone biome [ENVO:01000025]; feature: sediment [ENVO:00002007]; material: shallow marine sediment [ENVO:03000034] sea grass bed [ENVO_01000059] ...
CACTGGAATGGTCTTTCGCAAAGTATATTTTCCCGCTGATTTCTTAACTCTCAATTCAAGCGCGAAGTATAACGGTTTGGAATGACTTAAAGAGGGTATGATTGATCCTTCATGAACAGCGGCCTTTTTACCCATCTCGCACAGGGATTCAACGTCACGGCGCCTATTCTCCTGGTCTTGGCCCTGGGTGTGCTTTTCCGGCAGAGAAAATGGGTGGACGGCCACTTCGTCGAAGTCGGAAACCGGTTGATGTTTTATGTATTCATGCCCAGCCTGCTGTTTCTGGCCACAGCCACCAATCCATTGTCAAAATACGAAGACCTGCCGCTGGTGTCATTCGGAGTCGTGGCGACGTTTTGCGTGGTCGGCCTGCTTTGGCTGATTGCACCGGTGCTTGTCGAAAGGGAGAAACGGGGCGTCTTCGTGCAGAGCTCATTTCGCAGCAATATCGGAATGATTGGGCTTGCACTGTGTCTCAACGCTTTTGGCGAGAACGCCCTTGCCAGGGCCGGCGTTTACGCGGCGGCGATGATTGTTGGCTACAACGTCCTCTCGATCATGGTTCTGACTGCCGATCGAAGCAAGGTCATCAGGAACCTGGCCGCCAATCCCCTGCTGATCGGTGTGTTTGCGGGAATCCTCTGGAATCAGTTCGAATTACCCCTGCCGAGGGCCGTTGAAGGTGCATTGGGCTACCTTGCACGGATGGCGCTGCCGCTGGCCCTGATATGCATCGGCGCAAGCCTGGCCTGGCGTCAAATCAGTTTCGATCACCCGCACGTGCTATGGGCCGCCCTGTTCAAGATGGTCATCATCCCGGTGTTTGTGACCTGCGCTGCAGTTTGGTTTGGCTTCAGGGGTGAAGACCTGGGCATACTTTTCCTGATGGTCGCCGCCCCGACAGCCATGGTGGCCTTCGTGATGGCGAAGGAAATGACCCCTCACAGTGAAGGCGTTGCTGAAACCATCGCATTGACAACGATGATCATGCCGGTGACGGTTACTGCTGGTTTTGCAGTACTGTCGGCCCTGGGATTTATCTGAGCATGGTGCGAGGCCGTCAAAAATGAATATCAATGATTAACCTGTCGAAAGGAGTTTGAAGTGTCTCTCAGAAAATACCTGGTATATCCCGCACTGATTTTCTCGCTTCTGTTTGGCGCTGCCTCCATGGCCCAGGCCGCGGATGCCGAGGTGCTTAAAAGAGTAATCAAGAACGGCCATATCCGGGTAGGCATGACCGGAAACCAGCCACCGATGAACGTGAAGAGCCGAACCGGCGCCTTTATCGGCCTGGAGGTCGACCTGGCCAACATCATGGCCAAGGCCCTCGGCGTGAGATTGATGATGATCCCCAAACCCTTTCCGGAATTGCTTGCCGCACTGAACAACGGCGAGGTCGACATGGTCATGTCCAACATGTCGATCACGCCTGAAAGGACTCTGATGGTTTCTTTTGTCGGCCCTTACATGTTGTCAGGCCGCTCCATCCTGACCCGCTCATCGCTGCTGGCCAGGGCTTCCAGCCCATCCGACCTGAACCGCCCCGACATCAAGGTTGCCGCGATCGCCAATTCAACCGGCCAGCGGCTGGCCGAGCAATACCTGCCCAACACCAAGCTGATTACGACCTGGGATTACGATGATGCGATACGGATTTTGAAGAAGGGGGAAGTTGACGTGGTCATCGCTGACATGACCGTGTGCAAACTCGCGGTGATGAAGAATCCGGAAGCTAACCTGCTGACCCTTGCCTCGCCGTTGAACATAGAGCCGGTCGGCATCGCGATCTCACGCGAAGACCTGCAGTTTCAGAACCTGATCTCAAATATCCTCAATGGCATTGAAGACACTGGCATTCTGGATCAATTGCGCAAGAAATGGCTGGAGGACGACAGTTGGATCAGTGATTTGCCTTGATCTTATAAAGGCAACTGAGCCCTGCTTGGCACAAGCTGTGCAAAACGACTATTCTTTTTGCGAGAGTATTTGCGACTGAAGGCATTGGCGACGTGGTGAACTGATGAATAAGACGAAAAGACTGTTTCTGACACTGGTTTTTTACTCAATTGCAGGTCCTGTTTTTGGATTGAATGAATCACGAGTCGAAACCCGCACCGACGAGGCCATGACGGATTTCGGTGTGACCGGCAAGGGGGTGACCATTGCCGTGCTCGACCGTGGCATTACCTGGCAACATCCGGATTTCGTCAATCCGGACGGAACCAGCCGAATCTACAAGATGTTGGATATGAGTGGCCAGACCGGATGCAGCGCCAACAACCCGGCGCCCGTCGAATACACCCGTCAAAATATCAATGATGCCCTGCTCAACCAGACCGAACTGGGCATGCGAGACGCCGTGGGCCACGGCACAGCTACCGCGGGAACCGCTGCCGGAAATGGCAGGGCCCTGCCTGACCTCAGATACATGGGGATTGCACCGGAAGCCGACCTGGTGATCGTCAAACTGACCTCGGAGGGTGCGCCAGCACATGGCGATATACCTGCCGAAGCGGCCTTCAATGCCTGTTACGAAGACGGCATTGAATGGGCGGCCGAGGTCATGGATGAACTGGGCCAGCCCGGAGCACTTATCATCAACAGTGGTACGCAATACGGCCCCATGGATGGCACCTCGAGTGTAAGCCGAAAACTGACCGAAGTGTTTCCTGAAGACCAACCGGGTCGTATCGTGGTACTGCCGTCCGGCGACGAGGGCAGCTTGCCCAATCATGGCAGGATCACCTTCGATGCCTCGGCTACGCAATCAATAGGTTTGAGCCGTGCAAGCACCGCCGCTACTGCTTTCACGGCATGGTATGACGGGGACGTTCCTGCCGAAGTGACCCTCAGTTTCGATGACGGTACTACTCTTGGGCCCATCACACCGGGACAATCGCTCACCCAGGATGACATCCAGTTGATTCACTATGTTCCCGGCACCGACGGCTTCAGGTCCACCTCGGGCGATCACCATGTCTGGGGCCTGATATCCGGTCACGCAACCACGGGCACATTTTCGATCAAGGCGCTGAATGCCCAGGATGGCAGCGCCACGCTGGACCTGTATACCGATGTTTCGGGCGTTAACCTGACGCCGGTAACGAATCTCACCGACAACCTGGGACCCGGCCGCCTGCAGGATTGGGCAACCACCCCGAGCGTTATCTCGGTTGCTGACCACAACATACGTACGAGCTGGGTTGATATTGACGGCAACAATCAGTCCATACAGGATGAAGGCGAGAAGGACGACTTGTGGCTGAAGTCCTCCGGCGGCCCTACCCGGGACGGGCGGGAACCGGGAATCGATCTATCGGCACCCGGCCAGAACATGTTTGCACCGGTCGGTCCCGATAGCTGGTGGGCCACTTTCCGGTATGCCTTGCCCCAGGGCAGCGAGGGCATGTACATCCGCTTTGGCGGAACCAGTGGATCGAGTCCTATCGTGCTGGGCGCCGTCGCACTGATGCTGCAAGTGCATCCGACGATGAGTACCCGGCAGGCGCGACAGATATTGCGCGCAACGACGCACCAGGATTCCTTTACCGGCAACGTGCCGAATCGTGACTGGGGCTATGGCAAATTGGATGTCTACGCCGCAGTTGAGATGGCCCTGGCCGAAAGTTTCAGCGGCCCGTGGTACAACGCGGCGCAAGCCGGTCACGGCTGGTTTGTCGAAGTCCTGGAAGGTCCAGACGGATCGCGCCGGCTGAACGTGTATTGGTACGTCTATTCTGACGGTAAACCCGCCTGGATTCTGGCTAACGGCCCGTTGACGGGGAACACCGCCGTACTCGATGCGTTCATAACCGACAATGGCGAATTCCCACCCGATTTCACCGGCGCCGATGTGAACCCCTGGGGCACCATGAGCTTTGAATTCAACACTGACGGAAGTGCAACCGCGAGCTGGCAGACTGGGTATACGGGTTTTTCCAGTGGCAGCATGCCGATTACCAGGCTAGCCGGAATCAGTGGCACACAAGCCGGTTGCCGAAGTGGCAGCTTCTACAACAGCAGCCAGTCAGGTCATGGTTTCGTCATGGAAGTAGTCGAGATTGGCGGCGTCCTGAACTTGCTGGTCGCATGGTACGTGTACCTGGACGGAAAACAGGTCTGGTTACTGGGCAACGCACCCTTTGCGAATGACCGGGCGGATATCCCGCTGCAATCGTTCACCGGCGCGCAGTTTCCGCCGATGTTTTCCGCTGGTGATGTCGTCAGTGAACCCTGGGGTACGCTGACAGTGGTTTTCAACGGTCCGGACGACGCCACGGCCAGCTGGACAACGAACCGCGCAGGTTACAGCAATGGTGAACTCGATGTGATCCGGCTGACCAGCCTGGCGGGCAACCAGTGCCCGGATTGACGATCATGGATTAAATTCTTCAAAGAATGCTTCGACACCCCGAAGCTCTGAAAACCCGAATATCCAGAGCGTTTCGGAAACGTCCGAAAAATCCATGCCGCCCACCTCGACGGCAGTATTGTTGTAGCGCCCTTCCTTGCCGTTGTACTTCATCGCAAGCTTCCTGGCCAGGTTCCAGATCTCGCCACTTTGCGCTGAGTCCATCGCGGCCGCCCAGTACTCATCTGACTCTGTTCGCAGGCCCGGCGTGCCGTTACCTGTTTCATTTCCATCGGGAATTTTCCGGTAATCCGCATGCTGCTTTACGTAGGTCAGACTCTCTGGCGAGGTAACGGACTCATTCCAATCGGAGTGCTGGACGACGTGGACCTGCTTTCGGGAATCAACGGATGGCAATTGCTCCCTGACCATTTTCAGCCAGTCGGCCGTAAAATCGGATTGACCTGCCTCGGCAACCCAGACATGGCCTCCACTGCGGAGTGTTTGAACCACTTTTGCGCTCACTTCTTCCAAAGCCTGCTCGCGGTCGTTGTGCGCATCTGACCAGCGGTCGCCAAACGCCAGGTCGAAAAGCTCGGGAGACGGAACATACAGCCCGTCCTGGATACCGTAGGCCCCGGCAACCGCGTGGTAGTTCACATCTGAAAACCGGGTATCACGCAATATCGTTGCAACACCGGCTACGGAATGCAGGTCATCCACGTCTGTCTTGCTGTCGAATTGGGGGAGGAAAAGGTCACGGTCCGGGTTGAATTGACCCAGAGTTTCAGAAGCAATTGCATTACCGGCCGTTACGAAAGCCAGCGCGAGAATAACAAGACCAAGGTTGCGAATCATTTGCTCAGGGTACAGGACCTTTACCGAGGTTGCTCAGCGGCACTTACCGGTGATTCTCCGTTCCAGTTTTTTCGGATCGCCGGTAAGCGTGAAAAAGTCATCGAGAAATTTTGTCATTTTCTTGCGGGTTTTCTCGCGGATGCGGTCATCCATGAAAGCAGCGTAGATAGCTGATTTGTTCGCGTTGATTTGTGCAAGGGTTGACGGTACATGTTCATTGTTATCGCAAAATCCACGGTAAAGACGCTGCGTGACCCTTTTGATGCCCAGGTTAACCGGTGGCGCGGCGTAGCTCGCATTGATCACGCCGGCAAGGTCGAAGTCATAAGGGACCGGAATGAACCCTGTGCCACTGTCCAGCAGTTTGACATTGTGACAGCAGGCTTCCTTGCCTTCGCCCTTCAACAGCGAAAAATCGGTATTACCTATCAAAAACTGGTAGACGGTAACGAGGTTTGTCTCCGGCCCCAGCAGTGCCTTGCGGGACACCCGATTGTCGCCGACCTGTTTCATGCCGAGTCTTTTATCCAACTGACCCGTACCTTCGATCAAAAACCCGTAATTTGTCCACGAATCGTTACCTGATCCTGTATCGGTATAGGTGACCATTGCAAGCCTGGTCTTAAAACTGTTCTCAGTCAGCACTGCGTAAGCACGGTAGGTCGCATATTCCTGTATCAGGTAATCCTGGTAAGCATCACCCCTGCGCCGGCACTGGGCAACCAGTTTCAGTTTTTTCTGGTTCGCGAACAGGCCTTCAGGCTTATCGGGGAAGATCAGTCGAAGGCCTGGCACCTGGCATTTTTCCAGCCGGAAGTTGCCTCTGACCTCAAGCATGACATCCAGCGTTTTACGGCCATCGGAGTCTTCATAGCCAAGCTTGCCCGGGTACTGTTTGGTCTTGTCCTTCTCGTCGAACATGGTATCGAAATCGGCTGCAAGAGACAGCGACAGTGCATCGCTCTGTTCAAACAGAGGGGTAGCGTTAACAGTCAGCGAGACAGCCAGCAGGATCGTCGTGACAAGGGTTCGGATCGAAATGTTCATCGCAGCCCGGAGCGATTTTTCAAACACTTACTCATAACCCAACCCTGAAATAGGAACCATAAAACAGCATGCGCCCGGCGAACTCCTGCAACACGACCAGGACAAACACCGGGTAGAGCCACGACACACTGACCAGGTCCGGCAACCGTTCGGGCAATAATACAAAAAATGCGAGACCAAATACGGCGACAAGCAATACACCCAGGCGGAAAAGCGACAGCTTGCGCAATAAACCGCGGTCAAACCTGGGGCCATCGAAGCCCGTGTCCATTGCCACCAACTGGCGTTGGCGCAGGAACCCTGAAACCGTTTCCAACAACAACACCGCAACCAGTACCGCTGCGCAGAGGTCAGCCACACTTCTGCCGATCAGGATAGAGCCGGTCATGCCGAAAACCAGGCATGTGACCAGCCCCAGGGACAGGGCCGTAGCCGCGAAGCCGATGGGTGTATGCCCACTGTTCCACCCGGGCACGGTAGGCAGTAAATACACGCATGTCATCGTCCACAAAAGGAACAGTCCGGCCAGGGATGCGGGAATCATCAGAAATAGCGGAAATTCGTTCTGGTCAGAACTCCAGCCGTAAGCAAACATCATAACCAGGCTGAACGAGAAAAGGCCGATGCCGAGGATTTCCCGGCTGAGCCATGACGTGGCCAGGTTATTCAGGGATTTGACCGCGTTGACGGGATTGCCCAAGTGTAAAAAGGATACCGTCGTTGCCAGCAACATTAATGCCAGGGCCAGCAGGACGGGATTGGCCAGGCTGATTCCGGATTCCGCGAAAACCACCTGATTACCCGGTAACAGCATCAACCCGGTGAGACACACAACGATGCCGACACTCCATTGCGACAGGGTGGTGAAAAATACCAGCGACCCATCACGCCTGATCACTTTTCACCTCCTCCAGGTTCGAAACCGTGACATCCGTACGGCCCGCGCCTGGATGCGGCCCGACCAGGATCGACGGTTGAGTAATCGAAGGGTCCGGCAAGGGGTACAGGTGACCGGAATCCCCGTACCTTTGAAGCAGTTCGTCATACTCTCCAAAATCAAGCGCCCGCATCGGGCAGGCGTCCACGCAACTGGGGTTTTTGCCCTGGTCGACGTAATCCGCGCACAAGTCGCACTTGCCCATCACGCCTTTGTCCGGATTGAATTGCGGTGCGCCGTAGGGACAAGCCCAGGCGCAGTACTTGCAACCGATACACGAGTCCTGGTCAATCAGCACGATGCCGTCTTCTCGTTTGCGAATGGCCCTGGTCGGGCAGTTGTTGGCACAAACCGGGTCTTCGCAATGGTTGCATGCCATCGAAAGGTTGTAGGCAACCACATCCTGGATCCAGCTGCTCCCCTCCTGCTGCCAGCCGCCGCCGGTCACCTCGTAGACTCTTCTCCAGACCTGTCCGAGGGGCAGGTCATTCTTGTCCTTGCACGCCATCTGGCAGGTTTTGCAGCCCGAGCAGGCCCTGGAGTCGAAAAAGAAGGCCATGCGGCTCATTCGTCCGCTCCCAATGGGGCGACTTCGGCCATGATGGTGTGTTGTGCATTGCCGAACGCATAAGGCGTCCAGCGCTCGGAGGTCAGTGTGTTGACGCAGCCCCCGATGTCATTGCCTTGTCCATCCGGTTTCCACCATGCCCCTTGCGGGATATTGACCACGCCCGGCAGGATGCGTGGGGTGATCCGGCATGGCAGGATCACCGTTCCCCTGTCGTTGAATACCCTGACTTTCTGCCCGTCCTCCAGGCCCCTTGCCTGTGCATCGACCGGGTTGATGAACACGCGCTGGGGGAAGGCTTCGGCGTTCCATTCCACGTTGCCGAAGGTGGAGTGCACACGGGGCATGAAGTGGGTTCCGATCACCTGCAGCGGATGCTGTTCGCTCTCCTTTGCGAATGGGCTCTCCCATTCCTGGACATACTTTGGTACTGCCGGGACTTCGACGGGTTGGTTACGGGCGAAAAGGGCTTCGCTGAAGATTTCTATCTTGCCCGAGGGCGTATCCAACGGGTTTTTTTCAGGGTCCTCTCTGAAAGCCCGGAAAGCAATCCTGGGCTTTTCGACCGGCCGCGAATAGACCCCCAGGTTTTCCTGTTCAAACGTTTCCAGGCTGGGGAGGTCTGGAAACCGCAGTTGACGGTATTCATCGAGGAGCGCGCCGACCCACTGTTTTTCATCCCTGCCTTCGGTAAATTCCTGCCGGATGCCCAGTTTCTCGGCGACTGCGGCGCAAATGGCGTAGTCGCTCATGGTTTCGCCGGGCGGCTCCAGGATCTGCGGCTGCAGGATCAATTCCTCGCCATACTTCCAGCCATCTTCCAGACCCCAGGTTTCGAACTGCGTGCAGGCGGGTAATACCAGGTCGGCAAACCTGGCCGTTGGGGTCATGAACTGGTCCTGGACAACGAAGAACTCGAGCAGCGACGTATCCTTGATGATTTCGACCGTCCGGTTCACGTTGGCGTGTTGGTTAACAATGGCATTGGAGGCCACGGCCCAGATCATCTTGATACCGTGAGGCAGGCGGTCGATGCCGACCAGGCCGTCCGCTGCAGTCAACTCATCTCCCCTCAAAACCGCTTCAGTCCAGAGAAAGGTCGGAATCTGCGCTTTGACCGGATTGTCCAGGACCGGGAAAACGTTCCAGAACGGACCACCCCCGGCCTGCAGGGCGATGCCGCTGGCCCATCCACCGGGCTTGCCGACATTTCCGGTGATCGCCGCCAGCACACAGCCGGCACGCACGACCTGCTCACCATAAGCACGCCTTTGCATGCCGTAGCCCTGGTACAGTACGGCTGCTTCGGCCGTGGCGTACTCGCGAGCGATCCGGGCGATGGTTTCACGGGGTACCGCGGTGATTTTCTCGGCCCATTCCGGTGTCTTCGGTTGGCCGTCCCGAATGCCCAGGATGTAGTCCCGGTAACTTTCTTCTTCCTGGTATCCGTTCGGCATCTGGCTTTCGTCGAATCCAACGCAGCAGCGTTCGACGAAATTCCGGTCGTAGAGCCCTTCCTCGATCATCACGTAGGCCATGGCGCTCATCATCGCCACGTCGGTGCCCGGCCGGATCGGAATCCACTCGTCGGCATGCGCGACCGCGCTCATGGTCATGCGCGGGTCGATACACACGATCCGTGCGCCTTTCCGTCGTGCTTCCTTCAGGAAATACTCGCTGTTGGTGCCGTCCCGCATTTCGGATGGGTTCCAACCCCACATGATGATGTATTTACTGTTCAACCAGTCCTGGCGTTGGTTACCGGTGACATCCGTGCCATAGACCGTGACCGTTGCCGGCGTGATACAGGCCCAGGAATAAGAGTTGTAGTAGCCAAGCGCGCCGCCGAATAAATTCATCAGCCGGTCGGCGGGCCACTTGCCGCCGAGCTGGTTGTAACTGCCGGTGCCATAGGGGATGTAGAGCGAGGTGTTGCCGTATGTGTCCCTGATGCGCTTGAGGTTGTCCGCCACCCGGTCGGTCGCTTCGTCCCAGCTGATGCGCTTGAATTCCCCGGAACCCCGCTCCCCCGTCCGCAGCATCGGGTACATCAGGCGGTCTTCGTGGTGCTGGCGGTGGCGATAGGACCGGCCACGGATACAGGCCCTGAGCTGGGGGTCGGCAACCGTGTCATTGGGCCGGTCATCGGTCTCGATGCGCCGGATCTCGCCGTCGCGGACATGAACCCGCAGCAGGCAGCGGCCGCCGCAATTATGCGACGGGCATCCTACCCGTATCATTTTGTCCCCGGCGGAGCGCATGCACCCATGGTAAACGGGTCTGTTGTTCTAGTGAGGAATTGCCTTTAAAGCGGGTGATTCAAATCAGCAACTTAAAAAAGGGGTCAGGTTAACTTTTCTCTGGCATTCATTTTGAGTCGTGAAAAACTGGAGCAGAAAAGTTAACCTGACCCCTTTTTTCAATCAATCCGCATGTCATCATAGGGTGACTCCAGGTCGAGCCCAACCTTCTGGTCCGCGATACGCAGTTCGTGCGCGTTCATCTCCACGTCATCATCCCCCAGCACACCATGATCAAATTTATAGATCGGCATGTGCTTGCCGGCAATCATGTCGTCGTCGTACTGCTGCTGGCGTTCACGCACGGCCTCGTTGGCGTGCTGCCAGGCGGTCCACTCCGTGTCTGAGTAGCGCATCTGCATCATCTTGCGGGCGACGGTAGGGCTGAGCAGCGTGGCAGTCGCATTATTGCCACCGAATCCCTTGGAGTTAATGATGCTGTATTGCAGCAATTCGGTATCGGTCTGCTGGTGGTCCGGACTCAGCTGCAACCGGTCCTGGTTCACGTCGTCAGCCACCTCGTCAATGGAGTGAATACCGGGAACCCAACCGTGCTGCCATATTCCCAGGGTCGAGGTTATCTGGTCGCCGGACGCGGAGCCTAGTGTGTGGCCGAGATAACTCTTCATCGCCGCCACCGGCCACTTTTCAATGTCAAATGCCTTGGCCGTTTCGCTGATGATCCTGGATTCGGTAATTCGATTCTGGATGGTGCCGGTACCGTGAGCCTGTACCATGCCGCCGTTTCGCAGGGCTTTTTCCCCGACCACGGCACGGGCGGCCGCCACGGCCTTGGCCATGGTGATGTAATTTCCCACTCCGGGGCCGGATATGGATTTCTTATGACCGTCGGCGTTGACGAACACATCCGTGGCCGCGGCAAAAACGGTTGCGCCCAATTCCATCGCCAGTTGATCGTCGAATAACACCACCATCTGGGCGGACTCGGCAATCGTGAACCCACAATTCTCCGCAAAGGGCCGGCAGGCCCGGCGATGGTCGGGAGCCTGGCTGTCCGGCAAACCGTCCAGCAGGCGCAGGTTTTTGTCAGTCGCCAGTGCGCCCATGGCCATGTAGCCTTCCATCACCTCCGGCGTGATCGGGGCCTCGGAAGAACCGACAAAGGCTACCCGTGCGCGACCGCTTCGAATGTCCTGGATGCCGTGACGCAGGTTATAAAGAAATGAAGCACAAGCGCCCAAGCTCGCGCCGGTCGCGCCCATGCTGCCCAACACGTAGGCATTGACAAAGTCGGCAGGCATTTCCGCCAGCCCCAGCGGGCAGTACTTCGAAGTGACCTTCATGCCGTTGTAGCGGCTCTTGATCAACCCTCCCGTGCCGGCGGAGTCCAATTGCCCCATGGCGCTGCCGGCGTAAACACTGACTTCATCGACCGGCACATGCTGCAAAATCGTTTCGAAATCTATGCCCATGCTGCCCAGGGCATCGGATGCGCCGTAGATCATCATCTGCAGTCCCCGCGGGTGGCTGCGGGAGGCATACAAAGCCCCCGGCTCAAAGCCGGTGGGCAGCTGGCCGGCCGCCTTGACCTCGAATTCCCGGTGAGTGGGCAACAGGAAATTTTGCTGCCCCACGATCTGCACATTGGCGTGGGAATCCGAAGTGGGCGTTACCACCCAGTCCGGGGGAATCTCGTCCGGCAGGTATTGCGTCTTGATGTCAAAGTTAACGGGGTTGCCGTTGCTCTGCGTGGGGAAGCGCCGGTTCCAGGATACGTAGTCAA
>CAJIAU010000371.1_pt1 | contig 11746 bp, 10 predicted proteins | sample 9199171 | NCBI WGS metagenome assembly CAJIAU01 (sample SAMEA7708280, study PRJEB35096) | sediment metagenome | biome: marine neritic benthic zone biome [ENVO:01000025]; feature: sediment [ENVO:00002007]; material: shallow marine sediment [ENVO:03000034] sea grass bed [ENVO_01000059] ...
CTGCATCATAATCGCCCAATTGTCCGGCCCGCCGACGATCCAGTGATCAGGCCCATGGCCGGCGCCGCCCGGCTGATCCGGCCGGGCAGGGGCATCGCTCCGATCGAGCGTGAGCTGCCCCAAAAACTTCCCCAGGCAATCCTCGCCACCGGCGGCCACATGAAGAACACCGTGGCGTTGGCCTGGGATAGCCGAGTGGTGGTGTCACCGCATGTCGGTGAACTGGACACACCCAGAAGTAATGATGTATTTAAACAAGTAATCAAAGATATACAGTTATTATATGATGTAAATTCGCAAGTTATTGCCTGCGATCTACACCCTGGTTACGCCAGCTCACGCTGGGCGGAACAGCAGGAGCTGCCGGTGATTCGAGTGCAGCACCATGCGGCGCATGCATCGTCATTGGCTGGTGAGCATCCGGATATCGACAACTGGCTGGTCTTCACCTGGGACGGCGTGGGTTACGGCAGCGATGAAACCCTCTGGGGTGGCGAAGCGCTTGCTGGCCGGCCCGGCGAGTGGAACCGGGTGGCCAGCTTCCGGACTTTCAAACTGGTCGGCGGCGACAAGGCCGGGCGTGAGCCCTGGCGTTCCGCGGCGGCACTGCTGTGGGCCGTCAATGACGAGCCATCGGTCCAGGCCTTCCTGGAAGGAGAGGTTCCGGATCCTGAAGCACTGCGCTTGGCCCACCTGGCCTGGAGCCGCGAAATCAACACCTTCGAAACTTCTGCCGCCGGGCGCCTGTTCGATGCCGCGGCGGCGCTGGTGCTCAGCCGTCACATGGCAAGCTTCGAGGGCCAGGGGCCGATGGAACTGGAGCACATTGCAGTCCGTGGTTGCGAGGCTGTTTCGCTGCCTCTGGCAAGAGATGGTGACGATGTGCTGCGCAGTGACTGGGCGCCCTTGCTGGAAGTACTTTCCGACCAGGACTTGCCGCCGGCGCAGCGCGCCGGTATTTTTCACGAAACCATGGCGCAGGCGCTGATCGACCAGGCGCTGGAAATTCGAAATGAACAGAGCTTCGAGGCAATAGGGCTCTCCGGCGGTGTTTTCCAGAACCGCCGACTGACCGAAAGGGTGCTGGAGTTGGCCAGCGAGCAGGGCATAGAAGTCCTGTTGCACTGCGACATCCCCGCCAACGACGGCGGACTGTGCTTTGGCCAGGTGATCGAGGCTGCGGCAATGATCCGCAAAGAAGAACAAACAGGTGACAACAATGGAAGATAAACACATCAGCCTGGCTCACGGAAACGGTGGGCGCTACATGCGTGAACTGATTGCCGAGATCTTCGCGCGCCACCTGTCCAACCCGGACCAGGAAGACACGCTGGACGTAACACTGGACGCCGCACCGATCGGCCTGGAAGACGGCGGCGAGCCCTACATGACCACCGACGGCTTCATCGTCCAGCCACTGGAATTTCCCGGTGGTGACATCGGTTCGCTCGCAGTTAATGGCACAGTGAATGATCTCGCAGTCAGCGGAGCGACACCAAAATACCTGGCACTGAATGCCTTCATCGAAGAGGGCTTGGAAATCGCCACGCTGGAGCGCATCGTGGCCAGCCTGGCCGAGGCCGCCCGCAAAGCGAACGTGCAGGTGGTCGCCGGTGACACCAAGGTATTGCCACGGGGCGAGGGCGGGGGCCTGTACCTCGCCACCACCGGAGTAGGGACGCGCCCCGAGGGCGTACAGCTAGGAATGGACCGGATCCAGCCCGGCGACCGCATCATCGCCAGCGGCCCGATCGGCGACCACGGCATCGCTGTGATGCTGGCCCGCGAGGACTTCGAAATCCGCGGTGACGTCCGTTCCGACTGCGGCAACGTCATTGACCTGGCCCGCACCGCGATGTACTTCGACGGCCTGCGCTTCATGCGCGACCCCACGCGGGCAGGCCTGGCAGGGGTCTGCTACGAAATCGCCAACCACGCAGGCGTCACCGTGCGCCTGGAAGAAACCAAAGTACCCGTGCGCGACTCGGTGAAGATGGTCTGCGAGATGCTCGGCTACGATCCCTACTACCTGGCCTGCGAGGGCCGTTGCATTGCCATCGTTTCGCCTGAGCAAACTGAAGATGTGCTAGAGCAATGGCGGCAATTTCCGGAAGGCGAAGGTGCCTGCGAGATCGGCCATATTGAGGACGGTGATCCTCGAATCATTCTGGAGACCGAGATCGCCGGCGAGCGGATTCTGGACGACCTGGAAGAAGATCCCCTACCGAGAATCTGCTGACGGGGTTTGTGTCAGAGCCAGTCCACGCGAGCCCCCGAAAAGCAAATCCCTTACTTCCGCCCCTCAGGCATGACCCCGCATCCCTCCCGGACAAAGCTCGGCGGCAAGTCAAAATTGTCCGTCCCAAAAATCCGCTCAATCTTCATCAACGCAGGCTTCACCGCATTCCAGGTGTCCGCGGCCTCCTGCGCATTGAAAGCCGCAACAGTGTCGTCCTCGCCGGTATATCGCCAGGCATGCACCGCCGTGCCGGACCCGGCGAAGGTTTCCATCACGTCGTCCAGGTTCGACTGCTTGTCGTCGGCCATGATGATGACTTTGGGTGATGCGGTGCCGGTCTTGGCCAGCAGGGCCTTGATCATGACGCCCTTGTGTTGGCCGGAGGTCAGGAAGACGCCTTCTTCGTAGCGGGCCTGCCGCTCGCCGCCTTGCGGCACAAAGTCTCCAGGAAAGCCTTGCTGTGGGGGCAGGGCGCTGCTCCAGAAGCTGAAGCCGTTACGGCGCAGTTCACGGAAAGTTTGCAGGCGGTAATCGGTGCCGCGAGAAGTGACTGCGATTACGGTCAGGCCGGCATCCTGCATGCGCCTGACCTGTTCAGCCGCATCCGGCTGGGTGGGCCGCATCGCGCTGGCAAAAAACACGGCGCCCTGGACGGCGAACCGGCCGCTGACCAGTTTGCCACTGCAGGGATCGTTTTTGGCAAGATCTTTCTGCCAGTAGTACCACTGGTCCGACCCGAGTCCCTGTTCCATCGCCAGCAGCGTGTTGTCGATGTCCAGCACCACCAGGACCTCATCCTGCCCGTAGAGCCCGCCCAGCTGCATGGCAGCGCTGGCGAACATGCCAAGGTCCTCGGTTTCGGCCTGCTGGTTCTGTGCGGTTGGAACGGATGCACACGCAGTAATCAACAGGAGCGCGCCAATCAGAAAAAGCGATCTTGCAGGTATGGAAAGCATCCTCATACTCTGCCAGCAGGAAGTCATCCCCGCAACGTAATTTCATTGCTTATAACCGCCGTATCACCTAAAATTGCCGCCCTTCAAGAAAGTCCAGGAACGGAGAGGTGCCGGAGTGGTTGAACGGGCTTGCCTGGAAAGTAAGTGTACGGTGTTGAACCGTACCGAGGGTTCGAATCCCTCCCTCTCCGCCAGATAATAAAAAGCCCGCCCTGAGCGGGTTTTTTGTTATCTGCCGCAGAGGTCGGGTTAAGGGCCATTGCGAGCCGAAGGCGAACAGGGTTCGACAAAATTGTCGGGAACAATTTTGGACGCACGAAGTGCGCCCGCAGGGTGAAAACCAGGATGGTTTTCATCAATCCCTCCCTCGCCAACACCACCCCCCAATCATTCATGCAGCTTACTGAATTAAATACCTACAAAACAATGATATAAATCATTGACAAGTCTAGGCAAAAAGTCCACAGATTAAAGAACTGGTCTTCTCGCCAGTAAGGAGGAGATGCATGAAATCAATGATTGGCTTATTGGCCGCATTACTTTTGTTTGCACTGCCGATGCTGGCAGTTGCCGATGCTAATGGCAAGAACAACGGCCTGGAACACAGGGTAACGGCCCTGGAGAACGGTAATTTCCAGGTTTATGACGACAACGGCTTCGGCAAGCAGGTTGGAGAACTCCTGGGCATGGCCCACCCGCCGTGGGTGCCCAACGTGGCTTTCGTGGTACTGGACATCGAGGGAATGAACGCGCTGGTCCGCGTAAACTGGCATGCCATTTGGTATGACGAAACGCTGTATTTCGATAATGAAAGCTGCAGCGGCCAGGCGTATATGCCGGAATTCAGGCTGCACGATTCCTGGTTTACGCCCCCGGTTCTGATTACCATCATCGAGGGCAATCCACATTCCCGGGTGCCGCATAGGGTGGTGGGCGAGCCGCAGCCTGTAGACATCATCAGGCACGTGAATGACCAGGGGGATTGCGTGGAACCACCACACGTGCCACCTGTCGGCTGGGTTCCGGTGATGGCCATCACGCGAGGTGACGCGCCCATCGATCTGCACGTGGACTTTCCGCCGCCGTACAAACTGGATAACTGACCCGGGCTGTTCAGGAAACAACCCGGAAGCGGACACAGGCGGTCACTACATTTTCACCGCCATGGATTCCTTTGGTCCGCTCGTAATGAATGTCTGGCGTAATGATGACGCGTCTGAACGCAATGAAGCGGTAGAACAGCTCCAGGTAGTCGCTGCTGCCTTGCCCACCGCTCAACGCTGCTCCGTCCCTCACGCTGTGACCTAATCCGATGCCAAGTTCGCCCTGCCTGACAGGGACCCGCAGTGTCGCGCCGAAGTACGACTCTTCGATGGATCTGGCCAACAAAGCCTTACCGACCCGCACATTCCAGGAGAGTCCCGAAGTGTGGCCGTCCAGGGAGACGAATATGCCGGATTCGCTTCCTTCCCGTTCGATGCCACCTCGAATAGGCAATGAAGTATGGCGGGACCAGGCGCCCAACCTGGCCAGCAAAGGGCCAACCGGTTTGAATGCTTCGGCAGCCACGAATAAGCCTCGCGCCGATCGATTGGAATCGACTCGCTTGAATTCACTGGTCATCGCCAGAAGGGTGAAACCCGGAATATGCTGTAGTGCTTCCCGTCGGTAGGCCAGGCCCAGGTCGTTTTCAGGGATTGCGATGGACGGATTGTTAACGAAAGCAGCGCCCAGGAACTGTTCCTTGTCGTCGTTCGCCACCTCGCTGCCGTCGATGTGAACCTTGCTGTCGAGTAGACCAACCGACCATTCTCCACCGAGGGCAGGGAACGTGTAGTGGAATTCGGCCACCGCAGCTTCACCACTCCTGAAAGGTTCATGGCTTTGAAAGTCGCCACCCTGCCGCGATAAATGATCGGCCATGTTGTGGGTTTCCGCTTCCAGCAGCAGGCCCCATGAGCCACGACCTACTGGCAGGGAAGTGAACAGGTCGAATCCCATGCCGCCTTCATCCCCGGCAGCATTTTCGTTATTGGCTGTCGCCATCAATGTCGTTCCCACTTCAACATTGAGCTTTGGATGTTCGTTCTCGGTCTGCGCCGTGGACACAGCAGGTTCGCCTGTCAACGTGGCGGCAAGGATTAGAATCCGGTGAATGGTTTTCATCGCTTTGAAGCTTGAATCGATCCTGCTCAGGCAACCGGAACGCTGCCCGGGGATCAGTCCTTCAAGTGCAAATGATAATCGTTCTCAGTCGTGTTTCGATGACCTGGATCAACTCGCAATCTTATCTAGTCAAAATGTTGGGAAGGATTAAAGTATTTGTGCGATCTTAATTTAGATTATTTGACCTAAATTCCCTCTCTCCGCCAGACGTAGAGTCCTGCTATTTCCCTTCCGTCATAAATTACAAAAGTACCTGTTGAAATTGACATTGGCGCACTTAGTGATTAGCCTCAATAGACTGACCAGCTCAGGGGGTTGATTTGGCAAATAGTCAAATCCTTCTTTATCAAGGGAACAACTAACTTGTATTTTCAACTCTCTAATGCTGCTGTCGAAAGCCCTGGGTATCGTTCTACAATCGTGGTTTAGATTGGCGAATATACCTGGATCTACCAGGCCTTCATCATAAGACTCGTATACGTAACAGGGAATGTTGTTGGGATATAGATCCTGGCGGAGTATTTGTATACAGACTTAAATGGGCACGATGATGTGGCTTTACATCCTGTAGGAGAAAACTTGTATGAAGAACTTTTTTAAATCGTTGGCGGTTCCGCTCGCTGCGGTGTCTCTTTGCTTTCTATTGAGCAATCAGGCACTGGCGAGCGAGGCCAATGAAGCCGACGCCTCTCACGGCGCAGATACCGGCTTCGCAGCAAACGTATATTTCACCGATGAATTTGGCAACCGCCGTGATGCCACCGCAGAAGAGCGGGCTGAGCTTGCCAAACGTTTCCAGAGCGACCTCGCTAAGTTACAGGGAAAAAACAAAGGGAAGCTCAAGCAGACACAGCACGCCAATGGCGCTGTCTCGGCGCCGGTAGCCCTTAGTAAGCTTCAGTTCCTTACGGTGCAAGAAAACGGCGACGGAACGCGTTCCTTCAACCATCAAACGATGGATGAATCGGGTAACGTTAGTTGGGAATCCACCAATGAATGGCCGGAGAAATGATCATGAGAGCTAAATACATGAAATTTGCACTCGCCGCATCACTGGCCTTAATTCCGTTTGCGTCTTTGTCTGCTGCCAACGGTCCGGTTGTCGTTGGAAACTTCACTATAAATGTAGTGGATCCCGATCCACCCAATGGTTTCAGTGACCCTACACCAGCCGCGCCCATAGATGGTAATCCAGGCACAACAGTAGGTGATCAACGTCTTGAAGCTTACAAACACGTAGTCGCCATTTGGGATGGTAACCTAAGCGTCAACACTCAGATTGTTGTCCAGGCTACTTTCACTTCTCTAAGGTGCGATGCGGATGGTGGTGTTTTGGGTGCAGCGGGAGCTTTAAATGTATTCCGTGATTTTGATGGGCCGAGCTTTCCAAACACTTGGTATGGCGGAGCTTTGGCGAATAACTTGGCAGGAGAAGATCTGAACGGCAGCACTCCCGATCCCGCCCTACTCTCACCTCCATTCAATGATGAAATTGTTACGTTCTTCAATGCGGATCTCGGTAAAACCGATTGCTTGGAAAACAGCGCCTGGTACTATGGATTCGCTAACAATCCAGGTCCCGGCGAGATTGATTTCATTGAAGTATTGACCCATGAGGTAGGTCACGGGCTTGGCTTCCAGAATTTCGCGGACGATGCTACCGGAGAGCACTTCCTGGGTTATCCAGACCAATGGTCGCGCTTCCTTGGCGACAACTTGCTGGGTAAGAACTGGGACCAAATGATTGACATCGAACGGTCGTTCTCTGCTACTAATGGACCCAACCTCGTTTGGAATGGCCCATATGTAACGGCAGAATCGGTAAATGTCTTAGGCCCCGCTCAAGTGATCTTAATTACCGCTGGGGCAAATACCGGTACTGAAATGCCTTTCGGAACGGCGTCGTTTGGTCCACCTCTGCCGCCCGCTGGTATTCAGGGCACTATCGAACTGGTAGATGACGGGACTGACACAAGTACAGATGGTTGCGAGCCATTAGTCGGATTCACTCCGGGCAATATTGCTTTGATCGATCGTGGATCTTGCTTTTTCAGCGATAAAGCAGCAAATGCCGAAGCTGCAGGTGCCATCGCGGTTGTGATTGCGAATAACGCCTCGGGTGCCACACCACCAGGCCTTGGTGGGTCCGATCCGGGAATCGGCATAACATCAGTTAGTGTGACTCAGAGTGATGGACAGATACTGAGAGAAGATCCTGGCAATACCGATGTTGATATCGGTGCGGCTGCCAGCGACGGTTCATTGGCAGGCGCAGATGCCTTTAATCGCCTGAAAATGTACGCACCTGCCTTGGTTGCTCCAGGCTCCTCAGTCGCACATTTTGATACATCAGCCTTTCCAAATGTACTGATGGAACCATTCAATACCAACGACGTTGACGTCAATGGTGGTGATGTGGATTTGACAGATGACTTGCTATTCGACATCGGTTGGGACGGGGGCGTCAATTGCGCCGTCAACAACTTTGGTTTCCTGCCTACGGTCAATGTCCTGGGTTGCGACTCGGGTGTCGAGAACCGCAAGGGAGAATACGTAGTGATTCCTTCCAAGACCTGGTTGCCTGGACAGTTTGGTGCGGTAGCTGGGGGTTGTTATCTTCAGGATGTTGTCAATTCCTGCTTCCCCTTGCTTACTGTGAATGGTCAAGTAGGCCAGTACCGCAGCTGTATTGCTCAGGTGACTTCCGACCTGAAACAGCAGGGTTTGCTCAGCAAAAACGAAGCTGGAAAAATACAGGCCTGCGCGGGCTCCGGAAATTAAACAGTTCCAAAACTGTATTTCGAAAACAGGGCGCCAATGGCGCCCTGTTTTTTTATATTCAATTACTCAAGACTCGTGCAATTCCACTTTATGTATTGCTGATCCAAGTTAAAATGTTGTTCTGAAAATACGATTCCAAAAAATCGAGGGACGACAATAATGAGCGACAGCTGGAAATTCCAGGTAAAAGGCAAAGTCCAGGGCGTCTGGTTCCGCGAGTCCACGCGGCAGCAGGCAGAGCGCCTCGGCCTTTGCGGCTACGCCATCAACTGCCCCGACGGCAGCGTCGAGGTGCTGGCCTGTGGTGACCCCGGGTCCATCGATGCGCTGGCGCAATGGCTGCAGCAGGGCCCGCCGATGGCCAACGTGGAATCTGTCGCCCGCGTTCCTTTCGAAGGGATTTGCCCGGACCGATTCACCACCGGCTACGGAGACGCACTATGAGCCAGGCAGCCAGACAGTTCGAACGGGTTCAGCGCATATTTATGCGGGTTTTGCAAAATGAAAACAGGAAACTCGAAGAATACGAAGACGATGCGTGGAATTTTTTCCAGAATTGCTGGCATTTGAAGGACTGGATCGAAAACGACCGCAAAGGCGTCGCAAAAGCCACCAGGGGGAAAATAAAAAGCGAAGTGAAGTCCCATCCGGCGCTGGTACTGGTTGGTGAACTGGCCAAAAAGAGCCCGCACCTGGAAGTTCGATCAACCATTACCGGGGGAGACAATAAGACCCAGGGAGACATCCTGATGAAAGTCATCGACGCGGACGGTGAGGAACTCCTGGTAAAAGCAGTCGCTACGGACGCAATGAAAAACTGGATGGCGATCATCCGCAAATACAGAATTTAGAATTTATTTGTCAAACCTTTGTCCTCGAAAGGCATGCCTGGGTCAATTTCTGACACTAAACTGCTTGACACCATTAAATATGAATTCGAGGATAGCCCAATGAGAAATCTGATCCTGAAGGGCCTGGCCGTGGGCGGAGGGATTTTGATCGGTATATCCGCTTCCATCGCCATTTCCAGCAGCCTGGCAGCCTGGGGCGGCTGAGCATTAGACTAAAAGCTCCTCCCACCGACACTACTTTTCCATTAACATACCTCATTCCATTGAACTCCTGCCGCGCGGGCAGGGGTGAGAACGGATGGGATGACTAACGGTTAATGATTAAAATCCGCACATCAGGCTATCGTTCAAAGTCCCTTGCGGCGGACATTTCGCTCGGCGTTTTCGACGGGCTGGATAACGCGCTGTGGTGTTACGCCTTCGCTACCGTCATTTTCGCCGGCGTCATGGCGCAGTTCCTGCCGCTGCTGATCGTCATCCTGCTGTGCGGCTGGGCCGTGCTGGGCATCTTCGTTGCGGTCACCTCCGAAAAACGCGTCCACATCGTCAGCCTGGATGAACAGGCGGTGGTCATCCTGTCGTCCATTGCCGGGCTGATGGTCGTGTACATGGGCGAGAAGAACATCGCCACCAACGGCCTGGCCACCATGCTGGTGGTGATGTCCCTGTCGGCGCTGGGCGTGGCGTTCTTTTTCTGGGTGATCGGCCATTACCGGCTGACCCGCCTGCTGGAATTGATGCCATACCCGGTGATCTGCGGCTTCATGGCCGGCATTGGCTGGCTGCTGCTGGAGGCCGGCGTCGGCATCGCGGTCAACGAGCCGATCTCGATGGAACTGCTCGATAGCCTGAAAGATACGGAAAACATATCCAGGCTGCTGCTGTTCGTGGCCGGCGCCATCGTGTTGCTGCTGGCGGTCACCACCATCCAGCGCGCCTGGGCCCTGCCGGTGGCATCACTGGGCCTGGTCGTCGCGTTTTACGCGGTCGCGGCGCTCAAGGGCCAGTCCATGCAGGACCTGATCACTCACGGCTGGCTGTTCGACATCCCCACCGATACCGGTGGCGCCGTTGGCCTGATTAAGACCCTTTCGCTCAGCCAGGTGGACACCTCCTTCGTGATTTCGGTCGTACCGCAAATCCTGACCATCGCCTTCCTGGCCTTGCTTACCCAGTCCATGTCGCTGTCCGCGATGATGGCTTCCGGCACCCAGGACCTGGACACTTCGTCAGAAATCGAGGACATGGGCGTAGGCAACGTGCTGAACGCCGCGATCGCCAGCCCGCCGGGGTCAACCGACGTGATCGCCTCGACCCTGTATGAACAGTTCGGCGCCTCCAGCCGCTGGATGGCGATTGTCTCCAGCGGGGTTTGCCTGGTGGTGGCGGTGTTCGGCGATACCATCATCCCGTGGATGCCCAAGTTGCTGGTCGGCGCCACCGTGTTCCTGTTCGCCTGGCAGTTGTTCTACGAATGGATGTACGAAAACGTCCGGGGCTTCCAGCCGATCGACTTCGTCATCGTGCTGATCATTCTCGGCACCGTGATCTTCGTCGGCTTCATGGCCGGTATCGCGGTGGGCATCCTGCTGGCGCTGCTGCTGTTCGTCCTGCGCTACAGCATGATCAGCGCCATCCAGGGCCAGTACTCGCTGGCCAGCTACCGCAGCTCGGTGGAACGTTCCCAGTCCAGCAACAGCCTGCTGGATTCCCACGGCGGTCAATGCCTGGTCTACACCCTGCGCGGATTTCTGTTTTTCGGCACTGCCAACGCCATCCTCGACACCATTCGCGACGACGCGAAAATCAGGACATCCAGTTACAAGATGATCCTGCTGGACCTGAAACGGGTCACCGGCATGGACATCTCCGCGCTGAACACCTTCGTGCAGATCAGGACCCTGTGCGAGCTGTCCGGCGTCAAGCTGATCTACTCCAGCGTCAGCCTGGAAACCCGTGAAAGCCTGCTGATGATGGACGCCGTCAGCAAGGACGGGAACGAACCGCTGATCTTCCCCGACGCCGACTACGCGGTCGAGTACATGGAAGACGTGATGCTGCAAAAGTATGACGACGGCAACGGCGACCTGTCGGTGACAGATCACCTGCTGCGCATCTTCAACGACCAGGAGAAGGTCAATATCCTGATGAAAGCCATGCAGAGGATCGAGGTGGAAGAGCGCGAGCACCTGTTCGAGCAGGGCGACAGGGACACCGGCCTGTTCATGCTCGACCAGGGCTCGATGACGGCCCTGATCAGCACCGAGCACGACGGCTGGAAGCGGGTCAAGAAATTCCGCCCGGGCTCGCTGATCGGCGAGATGTCGGCATACACCTCAGACGGCCTGCGCACGGCCTCGGTCGTGGCGAACGAGCCCTCGGTGTTGTACCACCTGACTTCGGAGAAGCTGGCTCAGCTGGATACGGATGATTTGATTTTGACGGCATCGATTCATGAGCTTGTTGCGCGGACTCTGGGCAATCGAATCACCTACATGAACCGGCGTCTCTTCCTGGAGTTAAAGTAGGACCGAAGACTTCCTCCGAACGCGCGGCGGGGTGGGCAGTGGCCCTGTGCTGCCCTGCTTGTCTGGCCCCGGCTAGCCGGGGCTTCCCTCGCAAAGGAACCCGCCTGACGCGACCGCGCCGAAGGGACTTCCTGTCCCATCGGCACTCGATTTTCATCCCTGAAAATCGCCGCGGGCGGAACCCTTCACTCGGCTGACAAAAGGGCAGCACAGGGCCACTGCCCA
>CAJIAU010000358.1_pt1 | contig 11598 bp, 10 predicted proteins | sample 9199171 | NCBI WGS metagenome assembly CAJIAU01 (sample SAMEA7708280, study PRJEB35096) | sediment metagenome | biome: marine neritic benthic zone biome [ENVO:01000025]; feature: sediment [ENVO:00002007]; material: shallow marine sediment [ENVO:03000034] sea grass bed [ENVO_01000059] ...
AGGTTGTAATCAAGCAAGCCTACTGACGAGGAGAGAAAAATCAGTACGCAGGCCACGATGATGGCTGTAAACATCACCTTGAATACGGTCAGGTCCTTGAAGTAGAACTGTGCCGCCAGTTTTTTCGAGTTTCCGAACCCTGCCGTTTCCAGCGTGGCGCCAAAAGCCAGTCCGACCAGCAGGTAAATCATGTAGGAGCCGTATTGGCCAAGCAGTTCGGTCAGGGGGAGTGGAAATGCAGTCATGATGTCGCTCCCCTAGTTCCAGTAACGTCTGAAGAAGTAAGCCAGCGCGTAAGCCCCGGCGAACACCGCAAACATAAAGGCCCAGCTGCCGACCGACAGCACGGCGCCTCCGGACAAGGCCTGCCCTGAAGTACAGCCACGCGCGAGGCGCGCGCCGTAACCCATCAGGATGCCGCCCAGGAAGGCCATCATCCAGCGGGTCTTGTTGCCAATCTGCGGACCCTTGTTGGTTTCAATTTTCACACGCCTGCCAAACAGGCCGGAGATGAATCCACCGGCAATTGTCCCAACGGTCAGGTAGACGATCCAGCTGTCCAGCGGATTGGTGTTGCCACCGGCCATTTTGAGCAGGTAAGGCACCTGGTCGATGTGTTCCGGCACGAACAGGTTCTGGAAGAACACCAGTAAGCGGTTCAGCCCGCCGGAAGCGCCCAGGCCGGTGCCGGTGATGAAAAAGGCGAGGAACAGAACGATGCCCAGCAGCGTTCCCGCCACGTAAGGGTTCATATAGGGTTTTGCGCGAGAGAGGTCAGACATGCGCGGTCTCCTTTGCTGAATCGGTATTGCCATGGTGTTCTTCCACGTCTTCCCAGCCACTGATCATCGACTTGATGCCTGAAAGAGGCGTCTCGCCGGTAGTGGTCAGGTACACGTGCATCACGATAAAAGCAGAAAACGCCCAGGCCAAAAAGGTGTGGATCGGCGCCAGTACCGGGAGTCCGCCAAGAGCGGCTGCCAGTTGCGGCCACTCCTGCATTCCCCAGATGAGAACGCCGGTAATGACCTGGGCGGGTAACAGGATGTTCAGGATCGCCAGGTAGGTGATCTGCTGCAGCGGATTGAGCCGGTTCTGCTTGGTTTTCTCCAGTGGATGCGCATCGCCGGCAAAAATACCCTTGGAGTAGAACATCGCCTGTTCGAAAGCACGGCCAAAGAAATTGTCCTTTTCAGGGAAAAACCGCTTGATGGTGCCGCTGGCCAGTGTATAGAACAGCGCCAGTGCCGCGTTGATCAGCAGGATGAAGCCCAGCACGTTGTGAACCTGCACGATGTATTCAAAGCTGAACATGCCGAACAGGTGAGGTTTGTGGATCACCAGGCCGGTAAAAATCAGCAGTAAAATGGCGCTTGCCTGCAGCCAATGCCAGATTCGCTCGTAGGCATCGTACATGTGGACCTTTCGGGTAGCGCCGTTGGTTCGGGGCCTGCGCCGGTTAGCCATGTAACGAGCCAGTGCATGCCCTGTCACGCCAAGCGAGATACCCAGGAACATGGCCAGTCCGGCCAGGTCGACCAGGTCCAGCCCGCTGAATCCAAGGACGTAGAAACCCTCGGCAGAGGGATCGGCCTGGAACCAGGCGCTTCCATCCGCACTGAAGTTGATTAGCCCACCTGCACCGATGCCGGCATGCCGGGTCATCTCCGGTAATTTTCCGCCCGGGAGAAATTCCGAGAGCGTCACCGTCTCGCCCAGCACTGAATCTGCACCGTGGCAGGTACGGCATTCGCGAATGGCCCACTGTCCGTTTACCACCCCGTGGCTGATTGAGTATGGTGTGACTTCCCCGGACATTTTTACGTTGTCGTGACCGGCCTGTTCCAGCAATTGCCGAACCCGTGCCATGGCGGCATCGGATTCCAGATGGAACTCTTTTTCATCGAGTGAACCGTTGCTGTCATTGTCCAGCAGTCGTTGCAGTTCCGGGTCGAGCCGACCGTCTGCATAAAGCACTTCGAACAGCTGTTCTTCTGCGACCTGTTGCGGTGGTGATCCAGCGGTCCAGAACCAGTTAGTGACCAGGTTAAACGGCGCCAGCTTGCGTTCACCGCCGACGTTTTCGCGCACCAGCACGGCCGGGCTGAAACCATGGATCAGGCTGTCCGCTGTTGTCGGGTCGCCTTCCACGTCACGGTAGTGCCGCAGTGGCCGTCCTTGAGCGTTTACCAGGGTCTGGTCCAGCGTTTGCAGTGCCGGGCCGTACATTTTCGGTACGTGACAGGACTCGCAGGCCAGTGCGGCGAAATGCCCTCTCTTGTACGGCAGCCATTGGTGGACCTGCGTCGCGTCATGACAGGACTCGCAGCGGCGCATGCTGTTTTCGGAACTGCCCTTGGCCAATTGGTGCGACGGACGGGTAAGGTAATCCGCACTGGTCAGCCGGCGCGGGTCAAAGTCCAGGTGGGGCGGCCGGCTTTCACGGCGCTGCTGGAAATACACCGGGTTATTCAGCGAATAGTGGCAATTGACACAACCCACGACACGGTCGGCATGGACATCGAAAGCGTGGGTCAGGTTTTTCTTGCCGGCAATGTTCAGGCCGCTGTTGGAAACCTTTTGCGGCGAGATGATCTGTCCGGTCCGCTCCGTCATTCCGCGGTGCCCGGGATCACCGTTGATCGTCAGCGGTACCTCCAGCTCATTGCTTACCAGGCCGTGACATTGTGCACAGTTTTCGTCCCTGGGCTTGCGGATAACCAGTATTCCAGACTCCAGAGAACCATCCGGATTGAACGATTCAGGCGCCCAGGAACGGTTTTCAGCTGCATCGCTGTGGCAAACCAGGCAATCGGGTTCATCGTCGCCGAACACGCCGGCCGCGGCGTGATCGCTCGAATCGGCGATAAAGGCCGTGTCGTGGCACTCGCCACAGGTTTTCACGGCGGAAAACGGCTGTTTACTCTGCACCACCAGTTGACCGTCCTGGTCCAGTAAAGGAAACGCGGGGTGTAATTCGTTGGCATGAATGCCTATGCTCGTCAGCAGGCCGACCAGTACCAGGAGAAGCTTGTTCATCATTCTTCTCCCACCTGCGTCATGACCGGGTCAGACGCACGAACCCGGTCTCGGCTGCCCCACTTAATCGGGTCGCCCGGATAGCCCAGGGCTTCCCAATCAAGACATCCGTCTTCGCAGTGACAGGACTTGCACTGCAGCGCCCGGTTTTTGGGCGCCACCATGTGGGTCTGCGGCCAGTACATGGTGGTATTGGCGAAATCGTAGTTACCGCTGTATTCCATGCCGGTCACTTCCGCGCCCAGTTCCAGCGCCTGGTTCCAGTCAAACTCTTTCCAATAGCCGCCTTCACCCGACGTGACAGGTTGTAACAGGTAGTTGTTCTCGACGTCGTAGGGTTGTGTCGCCACGTGGATCTTGAACGGCCAAATCCGGGCGTCCGGATCGTCGATTCCGCCTTTTGGCCGATTCAGCGGAGTTACATCGCCCTCCACCAGCTCGTCACCCAACAGGTAGCGTCCGGCAAACCCGTTGTACCAGCGAAGCTCGGGTTTGAGGTTCTTCTCATACACAAAGCTGCCCTTGATCTTCAGATATTCATGGGTATCTTCTTCCCTGCTCTCGTCACCGGCTTCAGACCAGTCCCAGTGGGTCTTGGTCGCCTGCTTGATGGCAACCTGGGGAATGTGGCAGGTCTGGCAGGCCACTGTGTCGGTGTGTGCGTTGATGCGGGAGTCCGAATGCAATTTCGGGCTATGGCAATCAGTACAGGCAATCTGGTTTTCATTGTCTACCGACACCGAGATAGAACGTCCGCCGATCACATGGTCCGTGGTCCTGTGGCAGTCCACGCACTGGAAGTCGTAACGGCCCATATGCACATCGAGATTTTCGTCGGGGTAGAACAGGCTCTCGTCCAGGTCACCGTGCTTGACCGCGTCGCCGCCACCGCCACGGAAGTGGCATCCGCCGCAATTCTGCCGGGTGGGCAAACCCACGCTTTTGGCCGATGCCAGCAGGTCGACGCCTTCGGCCGGCAGACCTTTTTTGCCCTTGGTGTAACCACCGCTCTGGTCATGACAAACCAGGCAGTCGATGTTGTCGGTTTCTTCAAAGTCGAAAGTCTCGTCTTCCCAGCCATAGCCTGCGTGACAGGCCGTGCAACTGGACCAGTTGCCCTGGATGCCGATGCAGAAGTTGTTGATGGTGTTCTTTTTGCCGGTGGCGACAGGTTCGTCCCTGCCCTCCACCATGACCGGGTCAGACTGCCAGCGCCAGTGCGCCGTGTGAATCACCTGCTCCGCCGAATCCTGGTGGCAGGTCAGGCAGGCGCGGGTGACGTCCTGGCCCGTCTCGTACGGGCCTTCCATCAGCGCCGAATGATCAACGGGCGCCGCCCGGCGAGGTACGTTTTCCCAGGGCGTATCAATGATTTGCCCTTCAACCGTTGCTTCAGCCCGGCTGAAATACCATACGGGTACTGAAATCAGAACAAGAATAAAGATGAGGCCGCCAATCCAGCCACGTTGAGAGTCCTTCATGTCCACACCTAGTCACAAGAGCTCAGTTGATTGTCTAATTCAGTGCTATTTATTTTAGCACTTTCTAATTTAGGATTCCATACTATACGAATGGGTGTGCGAGTACATGACCGAGGTCAAGTGTTTGGGGGGTATGGAGCACGGTGGACGGGGTAGTAAATGGTTGCCCTTTCTTGGCCGGCGCTGTGCGCTTCCCTCGGTCAGGGAACCGCCTTTTCAGGACCGGCCCGAAAGGGCTTCCTGCCCTGTCGGTCCTCGATTTTCATCCCTGAAAATCGCCCTGGGCGGAACCCCTCTCTCGGCTGCCAAATGGGCAACCATTTACTACCCCGCCCACCTTGCGAGGCATTTGCCGTAACACATGCCCTACGGACATGCACTGCACAGCTCCAGTGAGGCACTGCTGAGGTAGTGCTGTGGGTGGGGTCTGTGTGGGTTTTCGCTTCGCCTCGAAATGCCGAGTAATCCGCATGCACAGGGATAATCGGGCAGGAAGCCCGATTAAGGCCGCCCGGCACAGGATGTGCCGTAAGGCCGGCCCGTCAGTGCCTGCGGATTGCGAGGGAAGCCCCGAAGGGGCCATTGAGCCGAAGAAGCGAAGACCCACACAGACCCCACCGACAGCACGGGTTCAACAGTACCGAGCCCCTATAGATCGTAAGGGTATTTGATAATTATGTTCTCTGCCCGATCCGGACCGGTCGATACGATATGCACAGGTGCACCGCACAACTCTTCCATGGCTTTCAAATATTTACGGGCATTTTCCGGCAATTCTTCGAGGGTGGTCGCTCCGCGGGATGACTCGCTCCAGCCAGGGAAAGATTCGTACACGGGCTCGAGGTCGGCCCAGCTGTGGGAATCCAGAGGTGGGGCGTCCAGCAGTTCACCGTCCAGGCGATAAGCGGTGCAGATTTTTAATTCCTCGAATCCATCCAGCACATCGAGCTTGGTCACGCAGAACCCGGTTACTCCGTTCAGCCTGACCATCCGGCGCAAGGCGACTGCATCGAGCCAGCCGCAACGCCTGGGTCGGCCGGTGGTGGCGCCGAACTCGTCACCGCGACGAGCCAGGCGGGCGCCGTTATCGTCGAACAACTCGGTGGGAAACGGCCCCCCGCCTACCCGCGTGACGTAGGCCTTGGTGATGCCCAGCACGTAATCGACGGCATTGGGCCCAATACCGGCACCGGTGCAGACACCGCCGATGGTCGTGTTGGAAGAGGTCACGTAAGGATAGGTGCCGTGGTCGATGTCCAGCAGGCTGCCCTGGGCGCCCTCGAACATGACTCGTTTACCCGCGTCCCTCAAATCGTAGAGTCGCCCGCTGACATCTGCTACCTGGTCTGCGAAATACGCACCCAGTTCGCGCGCCTCCGCGAGCATGTCTTCCGCCGACAGAGGCTCCATTCCGAAGCGCCCGGTCAGTTCGAAATTGTGAAATTCCAGGATGTGTTCGATTTTTTCGGCCAGCACTTCCTGGTTCAGCAGGTCTGAGGTGCGAAGGCCGCGCCGCGCGATCTTGTCCTCGTAGGCCGGGCCTATTCCCCGGCAGGTGGTGCCGATGGCGCGGTCTCCGCGTGCCTCTTCACGGGCACGGTCCAGCATTTCGTGCCAGGGCATGATGATGGCGCAGGAAGGTGAAATCCGGATGCGGGAACGGACTTCCAGCCCTTTGGCTTCCAATTTTTCAATCTCGCTGCGCAGGGCTTTCAGCGACAGAACCACACCATTGCCGATAAAACACTCCACACCCGGTTGTAATATCCCGGACGGGATCAGGTGAAGGACGGTTTTCTCGCCGTCGATGACCAGCGTGTGGCCGGCGTTATGCCCGCCCTGGAACCGGACTACTGCGTCCGCGTCGCGGCTCAGCAAGTCGACAATCTTCCCTTTTCCCTCGTCACCCCACTGGGTGCCGAGAACTACGATGCTGTTATTCATGAATGCTCAATGCAGAAACTGTAAAAGAAACGCACCGGCGAGCATGCTGACGATGCCGCCGATGCGGATGGTTTTGGGATGAACCCGGGACAAGTCACTCATGGTCTTTTGCCAGAACTGGGGGGCAATGACCGGCAACAGGCCCTCGATAATCAACAAGAGGGCGAACGCCGTCATCAGGTCTGCAATCAGCACGAGTTAAGGTCTTCGTGGTCAGTCTTCGGTGTCACCGCCAAAATAGTCGAAAAAGCTGGACGTCGGGTTCAGCACCATCACGTCCGTGCTGTTGCCGAAGGAGTTGCCATAGGCCTGCAGGCTGCGGGTGAAGGCGTAGAACTCTTCGTCCTGGCCGAAGGAATTGGCGTAAATCTCGGTTGACCTGGCATCGCCCTCACCACGGAGTTTCTGGCCGTCACGTTCCGCCTCGGCCAGGATCACCCGGGCCTCACGATCGGCACCGGCGCGAATGCGCTCAGCCGCCTCGCGACCTTCGAAACGCAACAGGTTGGCTTCTTTCTGCCGGTCTGCCGCCATCCGCCGGAACACCGACTCACGAACATCGTCCGGCAGTTCAATGGCCTTGATGCGAACATCGTCTACCTGGATGCCGAACTCGGCGGCCGCTTCGTTGGCTGCCACCGCAATGTCCTGCATGGTTGTCACACGCTGCTCGGAGATGACTTCCACCAGCTTGCGACGAGCGATCTCGTTGCGAATACGATCCTTGACGATACTGTCCAGGCGATTCAGCGCTACCCGCTCATTGCCCTGGGTAGAGGTGTAAAACCGCTCCACATCGACGATCCGCCACTTGACGAATGAATCGACGGCGACAAACTTCTGTTCCGAAGTGAGCATTTGCTCAGGACTGGTGTCCAGCGTCAGCAGCCGGTTGTCGAATTTGCGCACGTTATTGATGAACGGCGCCTTGACATGGATTCCTGGTCCGTAGTCACTTTTCACGATCCGGCCCAGCTGGAACTTGATGGCGAATTCGGTCTCGGTCACCATAAACAAACTGGAAATACCCACGAAACCGAGTGCTACGACGAGAATTAGCAAAATTGTCCGGCTCATTGTCTGCCCTCCCTGCGCGAAGTTCGGTTGGTGGCTGAATTTTCTCCGATCGGGCCCTTGTCCGGGGTAACGACCGGCGGCATCAGTGGACGACCGCCTGAACCGCCACCCAACTGATCAAGCGGCAAGTACAGCACATTACCGCTGCTGCCTGCGTCCATCAGCACCTTCTGGGAGCGTGCGAACACGTTTTCCATGGTCTGCAGGTAGAGGCGTTTGCGGGTGATTTCCGGCGCCTTGCGATACTCGTCGAGCAGCAAAATGAAGCGTTGGGCCTCACCTTCCGCCAGCGCGACCGTGGCCGCCTTGTAACCTTCAGCTTCCTGGATAACGCGGGCTGCCTGGCCGCGAGCCTCGGGCACCACGCTGTTGGCATGGACACGCGCTTCCTCGATAAAACGCTCGCGGTCTTCACGGGCGCGAATCACGTCGGAATAAGCTTCACGGACCTGGGCGGGAACATTGACGTCCTCCAGGTTGAATTCGTTGATCTGGATGCCTGCCTGGTAACTGTCGAGCGTATCCTGCAGCACGCGCCGGGTTTCAATCCTGATGGTCTCACGCTGGGTACCTTCAAGAATGGCGTCCAGCCGGTTGGTGCCGACGGACTCGCGCAGGGCGCTTTCGGCAGCCTGCTTTACCGTGAGCTCAGGATCCCGGACTTCGAACAGGAAATCCTGGGCGGAGAGCACGCGGTATTGAACTTTGTAGACGAATTCCACCAGGTTTTCGTCTTCGGTCAGCATATGCCCCCGGTCTTCGAGGGACCGGACACTGCTGACATTGACAGTCGTCATGGTTTCGAAGGGACGTGGCAGTGTCAGGTTGATACCTGGTGACAACGTGCGGTTATAGGCGCCAAACCGCAGCACCACGCCCTGCTCTGCTTCATCCACGATATGGACGGCGTCCCAGCCAACCCACAAAATCAGCGCAACCAACAAAATGCCGATAATCCCGCCAGCACCACTGGATTCGGATTTGCGGTTGCCGCCGCCACTGCCGCCAAAAATGGCCTTCAGGCGGTTATTTACGGTACGAAACACCTCGTCCAGATCCGGGGGTTGCTGATCACCGGAATTCCAGGGGTCCTTGTCACCCTTACCGGGCTCTTTCCAGGGCATTTCTATCTCCTGAGTTTAGATTCAATTACAAACAGTCAGTTGGGGGTCAAGCAGTCGCTTTCAAGTGGCCGGGGTCGCTTCCAAGCAGCTGCTCTCGCGCCACGTCCCCTTCGGGTCCGGGTAGGCGGGCGAGCCGCTCCGCGGTTTCCTTGGGTACGTCGACATGTAGCATCCACGAACCATTTTCGGCTATTCGCTCTTCACTGACCACACCCAATTCGAATAGTTGCGCACGCAGCTTGCCGTCTTTTCCGTGCAGTTCAATCCAGCGGTTGATCCGTTCGCTGGACAATCGATCGCTGATCGATTGGCGCAGCCGTTCGATACCCGCGCCGGTCCGGGCGGAGATGCTGACGCTCACCGGCATGCCGTTCTCATCTTCGTTCCGGCTGACCTCCTGGCCGTTACGGTCAATTTTATTGTATACCCGGATGACGGGAATCTGGTCCGCCCCGATGGACTCCAGCACGTCCTCGACGTCCTGCTGGCGTTCCATCCGGTAGGGATCGGACACATCCGACACGTGCAGCAGCAGGTCCGCCTCTCGGGCCTCCTGCAGGGTTGCTCGGAAGGCTGCGATCAGCTCGTGCGGAAGGTCGCTGACGAAGCCAACCGTGTCCGCCAGCAGGACTTCGCCGCAGTGCATGCCCTCCATGCGCCGGACCGTCGGGTCCAGCGTCGCGAACAGCATGTCTTCCTCGCCCACGCTGGCGCCAGTGAGATTGTTGAACAAGGTGGACTTTCCTGCGTTCGTGTAACCAACCAGTGCTATCAGCGGCGCGCGGGAGCGTTGACGCTGACGACGGCTCTGATCCCGTTGCCTGGCCACCTTGTCCAGCCGGGACTTCAACTGTCGGATACGCACACCGATCAGGCGGCGGTCCGTTTCCAGCTGGGTTTCACCCGGGCCTCTAAGGCCGATACCGCCCTTTTGCCGCTCCAGGTGAGTCCAGCCCCGCACCAGCCGGGTGGAGAGGTGGCGCAGCTGGGCAAGCTCAACCTGTAATTTACCTTCATAAGACTGCGCGCGTTGCGCAAAGATATCCAGGATCAGCGTGGCCCGGTCGAGCACCCGGCAACTGCAGGCTTTTTCGATGTTGCGTTCCTGAACGGCGCTCAGCGACTGGCTGACGAGAACCAGGTCTGCACCGGTTTCTTCGACCTGTTCGGCCAGTTCTTCTATTTTGCCGCTGCCGACGAAGTAACGGGCGTCCGGGCGATCGCGGGGGGCAGTAACGATACCGGTAATTTCCGCACCGGCGGAACGAGCCAGTTCCTGGAACTCGTCCAGGGCATCTGGGCCTGTCAACCTGAATTCGGGATGGAGGATAACGGCGCGGTCGCCGCGCTCGGCACGATCAAACAAGATTGCGCCTCGGGAACCTCTTAGCCATCTTCCTCTTCGAACACCCTGACATTCCGTGCGGGGACCACGGTAGATATCGCGTGTTTGTAGATCATCTGACTGACTGAGTTCTTCAGTAGCACGACGAACTGGTCGAAGGATTCAATTTGACCCTGCAGCTTGATTCCGTTGACAAGATAAATGGACACAGGCACGCGCTCCCGGCGCAATGCGTTCAGGAATGGTTCTTGTAAAGACTGACCTTTTGACATGTCCGCTCTCCTTTATTCTTTGTTTCGCCCGCTTTTTCCAGCCAAGAATAACGGGACTTCGTTTATCTAAGTGCGTTTAAGTGGTTTTTCAAGGAATTTTGACACTTCCCCGAAGACGGTTTCCTTCTCATTTCCGATAGTTGGATCATACCACAGTGCAGTAGTTTCCTGCCTCAACCAGGTCAGTTGCCTCTTGGCCAGCTGACGCGTTGCCGCCAGGGCTTTTTCGCGCATTTCGTCAAAGTCGTATTCGCCTTCGAGAAAGCCCCAGGCCTGCCGGTATCCTACGCATCTCATGGACGGCATGTCGGGGCCCAGGTCGCCCCGCGCCCGCAGGGCTTTCATCTCGCTCATGAAGCCTTCCTCCAGCATCTGTTCGAAACGCAATTCGATGCGCTGATGCAACACTTTGCGGGGCTGCGGGCAGGCAACGATGCGCAGTACCCGGTATTCCAGCGCCTGCTCAGCCTGCTCCTGCTGAAGCTGGCTCATTTTCCGCCCGGTCAGCTCGATCACCTCAAGCGCCCGGGAAATGCGTTGAGGATCATTCGGATGAATTCGTGCAGCGATTTCCGGGTCTTTTTCGGCCAGTTCACCATGCAGGGCCGCCCAGCCCTGTTCGCTCGCCCTTCCCTCGATGACCCTGCGCACCTCCGGGCTGGCGGAAGGCAGCCGGGCCAGCCCCCTGGTCAGCGCTTTGAAATAGAGCATGGTGCCACCCACCAAAAGCGGCACCCTGCCCTGCGCGGTAATCTGCGCCATCTCATCCAGCGCGTCCCGGCGGAACTCGGCTGCCGAATAGGATTCGGTGGGATCGCGGATGTCAACCAGCGCGTGTGGAGCCTGTTGCAAGGTCTGTGCATCCGGCTTGGCCGTGCCGATGTCCATCCCCCGGTAAACCAGGGCGGAATCCACGCTGATGATATCCACGGGGTAACGCTGCCGCATTTCGATTGCGAGCGACGTTTTACCGGACGCCGTCGGTCCCATCAGGAAGATGGCAGGTGGTTTGGAATCGTTGTCCGGCATCAGCGTCCGCGCAGGAACAGGCGATCCAGCGTGGCCATATCCAATTGGATCCAGGTCGGCCGGCCGTGATTGCAGTGGCCGGACCGCTCGGTGCGTTCCATGTCGCGCAACAGGGCGTCCATTTCGGGCAGGGTCAGTACCCGGTTGGCGCGCACGGATCCGTGGCAGGCCATGGTAGAGAGTATTTCATTGGTTTCCGCCTCGATCCGGTCACTGTGGCCCAACCCGCCCAGGTCGGACAACACATCCCGGAGTAACTGGGCCGGATCCGAACGGACGAGCAAGGC
>CAJIAU010000223.1_pt1 | contig 11516 bp, 9 predicted proteins | sample 9199171 | NCBI WGS metagenome assembly CAJIAU01 (sample SAMEA7708280, study PRJEB35096) | sediment metagenome | biome: marine neritic benthic zone biome [ENVO:01000025]; feature: sediment [ENVO:00002007]; material: shallow marine sediment [ENVO:03000034] sea grass bed [ENVO_01000059] ...
CCTGTGAATGTGCCCCCTCTGGAAAATAGAGCTGAACCCATTAACAGTGAATCTGCCCCCTTTTTTGGAGGCGAGGATTGGTTGCGACAGCGCGAGCCGGACCGCTACACCATCCAGGTGATCGCGCTGAGTCAGCCTGACAAGCTGCAGGCCTACATCGCGGCGCACGAAGAACTCGCGCCGTTCGCCATCTATGGCCAGACCCGTTACAAAAAGCCGCTGTACGTGCTGGTGCAGGGCGACTACCCGGATGTCGACAGCGCCCGCCAGGCGGTTCGTGATTTCCCAGAGGACATGCAGCAACGCGACAAGCTGTGGGTCCGCCGGTTCGAGATGGTGCAGAGGTTACTGGAGTGAACAGGATCAACAGCGTGTTGTTCATCCTGCTGATGCTGCTGGTGGTGGTCTCACCGCTTCCGGTCGGCAGCAACCGTGAGTGGTCATGGGCGCTGAGCGCGCTGTGGTCGAGCATCATCGGCCTGGCCTGGGTGCTGGCCAACCTGGGGCACAAAGCCCAGTTGAACGCCCGGGTCCAGCCGTTCATTCCACTATTCTTCCTGCTTGCCTGCGCCTGGGTGCTGGTGCAGGTAGACACCTGGACGCCGGGTGGCTGGCACCATCCGCTGTGGCAGATGGCTTCCGATACCCTGGGCACCGATCTTCCCGGACGTGTCACGGTATCGACCGACGACAGTTGGACTTCGCTGATGCGTCTGCTGGGCTATGCGCTCGTGTTCCTGCTGGCGCTGCAGTTCGGGCGCGACCGGGGCAGGGCGCAGGCGGCATTCGGCATCATGGCTTTGGCCGGGCTGGTGTACGCGGTATTCGGCCTTTATGTTTACTGGAGTGGTTACGATCCGGAGTGGCTGTTCCGCGGCCGCGTGATGCCGCACGACGTGCGCAGCACCTTTGTCAACCGCAACCATTTTGCGACCTGGCAGGGGCTGACGCTGTTGTGCGCGATGGCCTGGTTCTACCACCGCATGGCCAAGCCCTCGGTGAAGCCTTACGAGGTGCCAAAGGACCGCGAAGCGCGGGCCGAGGAATTCATCCTGAAAATCTGGAAGCCGCTGACCGTGATGCTGCTGATGGTCTCGGCTCTGGTGCTGACGCATTCCCGCGGTGGTTTCGTGGCCGCAATGGCCGGCACCGTCGTGTTGTTCTACCTGCTGGACAAACGCGTATCGTCCAAAAAATCGCGCATGCGGCTGGTGGCGATCGCCTCGCTGGCGGTGGCCGGGCTGGCCTTCACGATCACCAGCGAAGCGCTGCTGGACCGCATCAACCGCACTGACATCACCACCGAGGAACGCATGGCGGTGTACGTCAACATCAACCGCGCGATTGGTGACAACCCGGTGCTGGGTTTTGGTTACGGCACGTTCGCCAGCAGTTACCTTTTATATGACCCGCTGGAAAGCGGTGTGCATTACGACCGGGCGCACAACACGTGGTTGGAAAACGCCTTCGAAATGGGCATACCGGCCGCGCTGGGGCTGTACCTGGCGCTGGGTGGCCTGGCGCTGACCTGCCTGAAAGGCGTGCGGCGGCGCCACCGCGACTGGGTGTTCCCGGCCACCGGCGTGGCCGCATCGGTGCTGGTCGGCCTGCACGCGTTCCTGGACTTCAGCCTGCAGATACCCGCCGTCGCCATCCTGTATGCGTGTATCATGGGCGTGGCCTGCGCCCAGTCTTTTTCTTCGGTGGGGCGCGGATGACTCAGGGAAGAGCTGATCGATGATTCTATTGATGCTCATAGCCGTCGTGGTCACGCTGGGCTTGTGCCTGGGGTTGATTCCGCTTGCCCGTAAAATCGACCTGGTGGATCACCCGGGTGAGCGCAAGGTGCATGCACAGCCGACCCCGCTGACCGGCGGGCCGGCCATGTTGATTACGTCCGGCCTGATGCTGGTCTTCCTGGCGGAGGGAAACACCTTTGTGCAGGGCCTGGCCCTGGGCGGCCTGCTGATGTTTATCCTTGGGCTGATCGACGACTACAAGCCGCTGCCTGTCTGGATTCGTTTCGTGGCGCAGGTTGGGGCCTGCGTGCTGATCATGAATTACACCGGCGTACAGCTGGATGATTTCGGCATGTTATTTACGCACCACGTTCTGACCCTGGGCGTGCTCAGTGTTCCCATTACCGTTTTTGCCGCGATGGGCGTGATCAATTCATTCAACATGATCGACGGCATGGATGGCCTGGCCAGCATGGTGTTCCTGGTCGCGGCCGCCGGCATGGCGCTGTTGGCGGCGCAGGCCGTGCAGGTGGAGATTTTCCTGCTGTTGATGGTGGCTATTTCGGCCGTGTTCGGGTACATGCTGCTGAATGCGCGGTTTCCCTGGAACGAGAAGGCACGGGTGTTCATGGGTGATTCCGGTTCCATGTTCCTGGGCTTTTTCCTGGCCTGGTGTTTTATTTTCCTGGGTAATGATCACAACGAGGCGGGCTCACGCGCCTACATGCCGATGACGGCCGTGTGGCTGTTTGCGGTGCCGCTTCTGGACACCTCCACGTCGATCTGGCGGCGCTGGCGGGCCGGTGGTTCAGCGTTTGCCGCCGACCAGTACCACCTGCACCACGCCTTTTTGCGCGCCGGGTTTACCGTGGGCAAGACCTGGCTGAGCATTTCCGCACTGGCCGTGTTGCTGGGGGCAGTCGGCCTGGCGCTGGAATGGTCAGACCTGCCTCGTTACTACAGCTTCTGGTGTTTTTTGCTGGTGGCTTTCGCGTTCTACTTTTACCTGAGACGCACCTGGCACCTGCAACGCTTTCTTGGCAGGGATTTCATTTACAATGACTTCGATGAACCCGATGACAACAAATACACCGCTTAGAATAATGGTAACCGGCGGCGCCGGTTTTCTTGGCTCACACTTGTGCGACCGCTTGCTCTCTGAAGGCCACGACGTGCTTTGCGTGGACAATTTTTACACCAGCACCCGCCGCAACATCGTCCACCTGCTGGAGCATCACAATTTCGAACTGATGCGGCACGACGTGACGTTTCCGCTGTATGTGGAGGTCGACCGCATCTACAACATGGCCTGCCCGGCGTCGCCCATCCACTATCAACGCGACCCGGTTCAGACCACCAAGACCAGCGTGCACGGTGCAATCAACATGCTGGGGCTGGCCAAGCGCACCAGGGCCCGGATTCTGCAGGCTTCCACCAGCGAGGTCTACGGCGACCCGACGGTTCATCCGCAGCCCGAGGAATACTGGGGCAATGTTAATCCCATCGGTATCAGGAGTTGCTACGACGAGGGCAAGCGTTGCGCCGAGACCCTGTTCTTCGACTATTGGCGCCAGCACCAGATGCCGATCAAGGTCGCCCGCATTTTCAACACCTACGGTCCGCGCATGCTGCCCGACGACGGCCGCGTGGTGTCCAACTTCATCGTGCAGGCGCTGCAGGGCAGGGACATCACCATTTACGGCGACGGCAGCCAGACCCGCTCGTTCTGTTACGTGGACGACCTGGTCGATGGCCTGATCCGCTTGATGGAAAGCGACGAGGACGTCACCGGGCCGGTCAACCTGGGTAACCCGGGTGAGTTTTCGATCAGGGAACTGGCCGAGAAAGTCGTCGCGCTGGTTGATTCCGGGTCTGAACTGATTTACGAGCCACTGCCCGAGGATGACCCCACCCAGCGCCAGCCCGATATCTCGCAGGCCAAAGCGGTGCTCGGCTGGCAGCCGAAAGTGCCGCTGGATGAGGGGTTGCCGCGCACGGTCGAGTATTTTCGCGGTGTCTGAGCAATAAAGCCGCTTTAATGAGCGCCCTGGAAAACCTGCAACAGAAAATCGCCAGCCACGAAGCCCTGGTGGGCATCGTCGGCCTGGGCTATGTCGGCCTGCCGCTGAGCATACGCTTTGCCGAGGCGGGATTTCGCGTGCTTGGCCTGGACATCGATCCGGACAAGCCGCTGAGCCTGCACCGGGGTGAGAGCTACCTGCGCCACATTCCGGAGGCACGCATCCGCGAGATGCTGGGCGCCGGTTTTGAAGCCAGCACCGATTTCAGCCGCGCTGCACAGGCCGATGTGCTGATCCTGTGCCTGCCAACGCCGCTGGACGATCATCGTGAGCCAGACCTCAGTTTCGTGACCGACACCCTGGAAACCCTGCTGCCACATTTAAGGTCCGGACAGGCCATCGTGCTGGAAAGCACCACCTGGCCGGGCACCACCGAGGAGGTGTTGCGCCCGCCCATCGAGTCAGCCGGCCTGAAGATTGGTGAGGACATCGCCCTGGTGTATTCTCCAGAGCGGGAAGATCCCGGAAACCCGGATTTCACCACCCGGACCATCCCCAAGGTGGTGGGCGGCAGCACCTCTGCCTGTCTGGCGGTGGGTGAGGCGCTGTACGGGCAGGTGATCGACCACGTGGTGCCGGTCAGTTCCACCCGCGTGGCCGAGATGACCAAGCTGTTGGAGAATATCCACCGGGCCGTCAACATCGGCCTGGTCAACGAGATGAAAGTGGTCGCCGATGCAATGGGCATCAACATTTACGAGGTGATCGACGCCGCAGCCACCAAGCCGTTCGGTTTTGTGCCTTATTACCCGGGCCCGGGTCTGGGCGGGCACTGCATCCCCATCGATCCTTTTTACCTGACCTGGAAAGCCAGGGAGTTCGGCGTGGACACACACTTCATTGAACTGGCCGGCGAAGTCAACAGTGCCATGCCGGCATATGTCGTAGGAAAAGTGCGCGAAGCGCTGGCGTCGCAGGACAAATCACTGGAAGACAGCAAGGTGCTCGTGCTCGGCATTGCCTACAAGAAAAACGTCGATGACATGCGCGAGTCGCCGTCGGCGGAGATTCTGCAGCAGTTGCAAGAGGGGGGCGCGGACATTGCCTATTGTGATCCGCTGGTGCCGCATTTTCCGAAAATGCGGCATTACGACTTTACACTGGACAGCGTGGGTTACGATGCCGGGACGCTGGCCGGGTACGACTGCGTGGTGATCGCCACCAACCATGACTTGTTCGACTACGAACTATTACGAAAAAACGCCCGAACCATCGTCGATGCACGCGGCGTGTTTCAGCAGGGTGGAGACAACATTTATCCGGCCTGACGGCCGGCGGGGAAAGATATGAATAACAATGCACCCAGGATACTGGTCACCGGCGGAGCCGGCTATATCGGCTCGCATGCCTGCGTGGAATTGCTGGAGGCCGGTTACCAGGTGGTGGTGGTCGATAATCTCTGCAATTCGAAATCCGATTCGCTGAGCCGCGTCGAGGTGCTCACTGGCAAGGAAATCCAGTTTCACCTGGCGGACCTGTGCGATCCGGCCGAGATGGACGTGCTGTTCCGGCGCGAGCAGATCGACGCGGTGATCCACTTTGCCGGCCTGAAGGCCGTGGGCGAGTCGACCGAAAAACCATTGGAGTACTACCAGAACAACATCGGCGGAACCGCCAACCTGCTGGAAGCGATGAACCGCCACGGCGTCAAGAACCTGGTGTTCAGTTCATCCTGCACGGTTTACGGTGCGCCCGAGTCACTGCCGCTTGACGAAAGCTTTCCGCTGTCCGTGGTGAACCCTTACGGCCAGACCAAGCTGACCATCGAGTACATGCTCAAGGACCTGGCCGCTTCCGACCGCGACTGGAACATCTCCATCCTGCGCTATTTCAACCCGGTGGGCGCGCACCCCAGCGGCGAGATCGGCGAGGACCCGAACGGCATCCCCAGCAACCTGATGCCGTACATCACCAAGGTGGCGGTGGGCGAATTGGAAGAGCTGTCGGTGTTCGGCGACGACTACGATACGCCCGACGGCACCTGCATCCGCGATTACATCCACGTGGTGGACCTGGCCAGGGGGCACCTCAACGCGCTGAAGAAGCTGCAGTCCGACCCGGGGCTGATGATCCACAACCTGGGCACGGGGCAGGGCTACTCGGTGCTGGATGTGATCAATGGTTTTGCCAGCGCGACCGGGAAAAAGATTCCGTACCGGATTGTCGGCCGCCGGGCCGGGGACGCGCCCGCCGTCTACGCGGATACGTCGCTGGCGGAACAGGAACTGGGTTGGAAAGCCGAACGAGGCATCGAGGCAATGTGCCGTGATGCCTGGAACTGGCAGCAGAAAAACCCGAAGGGATACTGAACCAACTAACCCTGAAATCTGACGAATTTATCGCCTCGATATTGCGGGGCGAGGCTATTGCCTGGTCCAGGCTCGAGGGCGGCGTCGATCCTTCTACGTTTTTGCAACGCTGCGAACACCACGGTGTGGCGGCGCTGGTTTACCACCAGGCCAGCGAACAGACGGAGTGGCGGGATTGGCCGCAAGAGGTCCGCGAAGGCCTTTTTGAAAGCAGTAAGGCCGGAATTGCTCAGGATATGTTGCGCACCCACTACCTGGATGAATTACTTGATGAGTTTGAGCGCAACCAGGTAGCCTGCCTTCTGACCAAGGGCGAGGCACTGGCCTTGTTGCACTACGACAAGCCGGGAACGCGCAGTCGTTGCGATACCGATCTGTTCATCCCCGCCAGAGAGATAGAAAAGGTCCGGTCGATCGCTTCCGGGCTTGGGCTGGAGACCGTATCCACGGTCTACAAAACCCACCAGTTCACACTGCGTCGCAAGCACAAATCACCTGGCCTGATACAGTTCGACGTCCACTGGCGCATTCAGAACGCACCCCGTTATGCGCGGTTGTTTTCTTTTGAAGAGGCTTTTAGTAAGGCGTCTAACTTGCCTGGCAGGTCTTCTACACGGACTCTGCAAGCTGCTGACGCCCTGATGCTGGCCTGCGTGCATCGTGCGGGCAGCGATCGGCATGACCAGGACCGGCTGATCTGGATTTATGACATCCATTTGCTGGCAAATTCCATGAAGTCTGCGCAGTTTGCAGCATTTACAGAAAAGGCCGTTAGCAGTAATATCCAGCGGGTTTGCCTTGATGGCCTGAACAAGGCTGCTGAATGTCTAGGCACTGTTATCCCTGACTCGGTTATGAACGGCCTGGCTACACCTGAAATGGATTACACAATTGCCAGACGTTATCGTGAGAGTAACCTGGCCTTGCTTGTCGATGACTGCAAACAGTTGCCGGACACACGCTCAAGGATCCGTCTTTTACGTGAACTGTTTCTGCCAGAGAGCAAATCGCTGCTGCGCAAGTATGGCAAGGCAGATCGATGGTGGTTGCCAGTGCTGTATCTGCGTAATTTTCTGAGTGGTTTGACCAACAGGTTTATGCTCAAATAGTGAACCACGGTTACGCCGGAAAACAACAGTTGCTGGCTGATCTGCAGGGGGGTAAGTGATGTCGAGTGAGCGCCATTTCAAAGTAAGAATCTCCGAAGAAGTACTTGCCCAGGAATTTTCCGGTGAAACTGTATTGCTGGATATTACCAGTGAACAATATTTCGGGCTGAATGACGTGGGCACTCGTATCTGGCAACTGATTGGTGGTGGACTCAACAGAAAGGAAATTCTGGACGTTATGTTGCGTGAGTTTGACGTCGATCAGTCTCAGCTGGAGGGGGATCTTGATGAGATAATTTCACGCCTGCTGGATGCGGGGCTGGTAACGATAGACTCCCCAAACACAAGTAATGAGCGCGATAAGTAAGTTTCACGCACTTTCATGGTTGGAAAAACGTACGGTATTTCTTGCGCTGATAATGTTGCCCCTAAGTGCGCTTATCCTGCGATGCTTTGGTTTGCAGCGCGCTCATCAGTGGTATTTTCCTGGGCCCAGTAAGACCTCAAAACTGGGGCCTGGTGAGCGGGTTGCCCAGGCAAAGAGTATCGCGCATGCTGTGGATATCGCAGCAATACATGGGTTTTATCAAGCGAATTGTCTTAAACGTTCCCTGGTCCTCGGAAAACTCCTGCATAACCGTGGAATTGATTCTGACCTGAAGATCGGGACGCGACTGAGAAATGGTGAACTTTTTGCCCATGCCTGGATCATGTGTGGGGACACAGTTGTTAATGACCGTCCTGATATTGTCGAAGATTTTTGTGCTTTTAAGGGCGGTTTTCCTACAGGGAAAAAGCTTGTATTTGAATCGTCGGATAGAAATTAAGCCGCTTAATCCGGGGCACTCCTGATTGCAAAGTTCGTTGTTTAGAGTTTTTGATCTTGCGGTGGAATCGGACGTCACGTTCCCTGGCCTTGTTCAGCGAGAGGGTAACGCTGACCTGCGCGTGATCACTGTTCACTCCAGGTCTCCGGTGCAAGAAAAGTACGAATGGATTCATGAATGGAAAGAAGCAAATGGCGATCCGTTCATGGCCTGCGCGCGTTTCGAAAACGACTACCTGCTTCAATTTCCGGGCCTCGCAGACTTCGAATTATTGATTGAAAAACAACAGATTCATATTTTTCGCGATCAAAGCTGCGCAGACACAACGCTGGTCCATCTTCTGCTCGACCAGGTCATTCCCCGCTATGTTTGTCATTTAGGCAAGATGGTCGTTCACGCGAGCGCGGTGGATTTGAACGAGGGGCAAATGATCGCTTTCATCGGGGCATCTGGCCGGGGGAAGTCCACCCTGGCATCCAGTTTTCGCCAGGTATCAGGCCGAAGGGTTGCGGATGATTGCTTGCAGCTCGAGCCAACCAACAGAGGTATCGTGGCAGTACCTGCTTATTCCAGTCTTCGTCTATGGGAGGACTCGATGAATGCATTGTTTCCTGGAGAAAACCATAGTATCGAGGTTTCGCAATACAGCCGAAAAAGGCAGGTAATTTTGGATAGCGGTTTGGCAGAAGGAGCTGATTCGCCTATCCGTTTGGCAGCGATGTTCATTCTCGGAGACCCATCGATCGAACCCACAAATGATGATGTAACTATTGATTCTATTGGTGGCATGGACGCGGTGATGGCGTTGACCAGTTCGACTTTTCCCCTGGATGTGGTTGGTAAGGATGCGTTGCGGCGGAATTTTAAAGCGGTAGCTGCCGTGGCAGCCGCCGGCGTTCCAATCTATCAACTCAACTATAAGCGCCGCTATTCCCTGCTGCCAGAGGTTCGGAACGCCGTGATTGATGTGATGGATTAATGGCTTTGCTATCTCTATGAGTGCAATCGCCGGAATCATCAGTCTGAATCAGGAGCCGATTTCCTCTCACTGGATAGAAAAACTCACCAGCGCCATGGCCTCCAGAGGGCCGGATGGCAGGCATCACTGGCAAAATAAGCACGTTGCACTGGGTCATTGTTTGCTGCGCAATACGCCGGAATCGATGGTAGATAAACAACCGCTTGTAAGCAGGGATGGCAGCCTGGTTTCGGTATTCGATGGCCGTCTTGACAATAGAAGAGAATTGATAGAAGCCCTGGCCGCTGACGGTCATATGTCGACTGCGTCCTGCGATGCCGAGTTGATAATAGCTGCTTACAAGCATTGGTCCGAAGACTGTCCTGCTTATTTATTAGGGGATTTTTCGTTTGCAATATGGGATGTGCGGCAAAATAAGCTTTTCTGCGCAAAAGATCATGTGGGCGCAAGACAATTCTACTATGTGTGCAATAACCGGTTTTTCGCTTTTGCCTCTCATGATGAAGCCTTGTTGGGGTTACCGGGAATTTCCGGACAACCTGATAATGATCTGATCGCGCATTTTCTTGTGCCGGGTTTCAACGATCTTGATCCGCAAAAAAACTGGTACGAAGGCGTGCAGATATTATTGCCGGCACATTTTTTAACGGTTACTCCGGAAGGCATGAGACAACCCAGGAACTACTGGCAATTCAAATTGGGAGAGGTCGATTCTTATTCTTCCGATAATGAATGTCAGGAGGCATTTCTCCAGGTATTCAGGCAGGCAGTTCAGAGCAGGACTAGATCGACAACTGAACCGGCCTTGATGCTTAGCGGCGGAATGGACTCCGCCGGAATTTCAGCCATGCTGGAACTTTTATATTCTGAAACTCCGAATGGTACCTATCATACTTATTCGGCGATTTCAGACGACATTTCTTCAAGCCTGGAGAGTCGGTGTATCCAGAGCATGGTTCAGTCTGAGCATGTGAGCGCAAATTTCCTGAGTGTTCCGTCATTCAAAGGAATGATTGGGCTGGATGATCTTGCTGCGAACGCCTGGCCGAATGCTCATCCTGTTGACAATTCAATCCTTTTGCCAGCCATGATGTGCCAGGCGGCGAGTCGTGACGGTAACCGGATTATGCTCCATGGTGTGAGTGGTGATCTGACGATGGGCGATTTTCCGCGGTATATTGCCCCCCTTATTCGAAGCGGGCAATGGGCTACGGCATGGAGAGAGTGCAAGTGTGCTGCAAGGAATAGTACTTACTTAAAAGACAATAGTCCCTTGAAGCTGTTACTGCAAAATTCCTGGACTGCTTTTATGCCGTTAAAATTCAGGCAGTCTTGGAGTCAAATTCGGGTAGGCTTTTCCAGGCCGTCACCCAGAATTGAATTATTAAACCGTGAGTTCCTCAATAACAACAATCTACTGGAACGCCTGAGAATGCCATTAAAGCGGCCAAACCCCAGGCTGGAACCTGGGTCCAGGATTAGTCATGCCGCATCCATTTTTGATTCTCCAGGTGTCGCATCAGGGCTGTCCGGATTTCAAAGGGTTGCAGCGCGATTTGGAGTGGAGTTGCGCGATCCTTGGGCTGACAAACGAGTGCTCGATTTTTTTCTGCATTTACCCCTTCAACAATTGGTCAGGAACGGATGGACCAAGTATCTCGCAAGATCGGCATTTTCTGAGTTGGAGCAACGCATTCGGTGGCGAAGTGATAAAGAACATTTAGGCCATCTTTTTACTTCGCGCCTGATGCAGGAGTCCAGTGATTTAGTGGCGCATTCGATTAATGATGATCTGGACATACTCGAGTTTTTAATAGATCCGAACTCGGTTCGAGACGCATACTCCTTGTACCTTTCATCCAAAGGAATTTATTACACACATCTAATTTTCGATATCGTGACGTTGATACGCTGGGTCAAGCGCGTATCAATTCAGGGTCATTGAAGCAGCAACTAGATTCCATTACAGTAGGGCTATTGAGTAAATGGGCTGCTTCAGAGCGGTGAGAAAGTCTTGAATTGCTGCTCATGCGATCACTTTAAACAGGCGATCCTGAAACTTCACTGTGAGTTAGGATTGATAATGGAAGAATTCATGAAAACTGCAGCTAGTGAAAATTCGCGAGCATTGGATCAATTGAAAAACAACAGCAAACAAGCTTATTCTCCCCCAGCCTTGATATGTTTTGGAGAAGTACGAACCTTAACAACCAGTGGTTCAGGTGCTACCGTGGAGCAGACAACCGGGCCTCCAAGTAACCAGAAATGCTCTCAAGACAAAAATAGGAAGCCCTGCCCGGCTTCAGGTTAAGCGCCAATGATTGGTTTCATTCTTCGAGGTTGTACATTTCGTTGAATGACAACCCTGGAATTGGCTGTTGGGCGGGGACTAATTAACTGCACCGCCAATCTCCATTTTCAGTACACGATCAGCAAGGGCCAGGCTTGCTGGGCGGTGCGTGATCAAGATCA
>CAJIAU010000314.1_pt1 | contig 11511 bp, 9 predicted proteins | sample 9199171 | NCBI WGS metagenome assembly CAJIAU01 (sample SAMEA7708280, study PRJEB35096) | sediment metagenome | biome: marine neritic benthic zone biome [ENVO:01000025]; feature: sediment [ENVO:00002007]; material: shallow marine sediment [ENVO:03000034] sea grass bed [ENVO_01000059] ...
CTGACAATGGTTCGGGCCCAAGGTGGCTCAGCAGCGGGTGCTCCTCCGCAGGATGATTCCACCATGCAAGCACCCCGAACCTCCTCGGATCATTGAACCGTACGCGTTTTCCACTCTCGAGGACAAGATCGAAATGATCGTGTTTGCGAGGTGCGTCATCCGTGTCGCAAATTCTCAGCGAACCGGACATTCCAAGGTGGATCAGCAGGCCGCCGGTTTCTCCCAGTTGAATCAACAGGTATTTCGCTCGCCTCCTGCAGCCTGAAACCCTGCGTCCCTCGGCCTGGAATACCTCTTTGGTCACCGGCCAGCGCAGGTTGGGATTTCGAACCACCAGCTGTTCGATACGGCAGCCGGCAAGGGTCGGCTCTATGCCTCGCAGAGTGGTTTCGACTTCGGGCAGCTCAGGCAAAAGTAGTGCCTCGCGCGCGACGGCAACCAGTCAGCGCTTCTTCGCCTGGCGGCGAAACCGCACTTCCTTCCTTGCCTGCGCTCCCTGCTCCCGCAACTTTGTTGCGGAAGGCGGCTGCACGCACGACGGCCTCCGCGCGGCGCTTCTTTGCCTGCGGCAAAACCGCACCACGCTCCGTGCCTGTGCTCAACCGCATGGTTTGAATTAGCCTCTGGCTTCGCCAACCGGCTAAACGTAGGGACTTAAACAAAAAAACCCGCCGTGGTGGCGGGTTCAGTGGTTTGACAAGAAGCATTTGTTATTTGATCTTTGCTTCTTTGTACATCACATGCTTTCGAACCACGGGATCGTATTTCTTGATTTCCATCTTTCCCGGGGTGTTCTTCTTGTTTTTATCGGTCGTGTAGAAGTGACCGGTACCGGCAGACGATACCAGGCGGATTTTATCTCTTGCGCTTTTGGCCATTGTTCAAATCCTCCTTTAAACCTTTTCGCCGCGTGCCCGCAGGTCAGCCAGTACAACATCGATGCCTTTCTTGTCGATGATGCGCAGTCCCTTGGTGGAGACGCGAAGTTTCACCCAACGATTCTCGCTTTCCACCCAGAAACGGTGGCTGTGGAGATTGGGCAGAAAACGCCGCTTGCTCTTGATATTCGAGTGCGACACATTGTTTCCGGTTATAGGCCTTTTTCCGGTGACCTGGCAAACTCGTGACATGGGAATTCCCGTAAAAACGTTGAAAAAATCAGCCGCACTTTATAACCCATGACGCACAGATATGCAAGAAAATTAACAAAACAAACTCCCCAGTGTGAGCCGGTTAGTGCAGGCACGGAGGGTGGTGCGGTTTTGCCGCAGGCAAAGAAGCGCCTCCCATAGGCCGTCGCGCGTGCGAGCCAGAGGCGAACCCAACAATGCTGTTGAGCGCAGCCGCCTTCCACAGCGCAGCTGTGGGAGCAGGGAAGCAAGACACTTTGTTTCAGACAAGTCCCCGGGCGGCCATGGACACCGGCACACCTTCGCCGATGACGAAATGATCAAGCAGCCGAATGTCCAGCAAGGCCAGGGCATCTTTAAGCCTTCGCGTTATTGCCTGGTCTGCAAGGCTGGGCTCGCTGATGCCCGAAGGATGATTGTGGGCAACAATTAACGCCGCTGCTCCATGCTGAAGTGCTCTTTCGGCAACTACGCGCGGGTACACCGTGGCACCATCTATGGTCCCGTGGAACAGTTCTTCAAAAGCGATGACGCGGTGGCGGGTATCCAGGAACAGGCAGGCGAAAACCTCGTTTGAGTGGTCCCGCAACGCACTTTTCAGGTACAGCTCAGTGACTTCAGGGCTTTCCAGCGGATTGCTTCGGCTCACGGCCTCATCAAGGTATCGTCGTGACAGTTCAAGCACGGCAAGCAGCTTGGCTGTTTTGGCGGGCCCCAGTCCCCGCTGGTTTTGCAGATCCTCATGCTTCGCCTGTAGCAGTCCCCGCAACCCCCCAAAGTCGCGGATGAGGCTCTCAGCCAGCTCAAGCACGGATATCTTACCCGCACCCGTTCCCAGCAACACGGCCAGTAGTTCCACGTTGTTGAGCGAGACGGGGCCGGTTCGGGCCAGCTTTTCACGAGGCAGGAAATTGTTCACTGCCGAATTTTCTCAACATCACAGTTGCGCCGTTACGGAAAATTCGCCAGAGGAGATGTAAGCTAATGGCTTTGACAGGAATCTCCTGGAGAGTGAAAGCAATGACCGGCAAACGTATATTGCTCGGCGTGACTGGCGGTATCGCCGCTTACAAATCTGTGGAGCTGGTGCGGCGATTGAAAGAGGGTGGCGCCGATGTCAGGGTGGTCATGACGGCCGGTGCCCGGGCCTTTGTCACACCGTTGACGTTCCAGGCGGTCTCGGGCCACCCTGTTCATACGGAATTGCTGGACGAGTCAAGCGAGGCAGGCATGGGGCATATCGAACTCGCCCGCTGGGCCGACCAGGTCCTGATCGCCCCGGCTACGGCCAATTTTGTCGCGCGCCTGGCCCACGGCCTGGCGGATGATCTTTTGTCCACACTGTGCCTTGCGACCGAGGCACCGGTCATGCTGGCGCCCGCCATGAATCAACAGATGTGGGCGAATCCTGCAACGCAGGCCAATTGTGAAACACTGACGGCCCGGGGCATCGTCATGGCGGGACCCGCCAGTGGCAGCCAGGCGTGCGGTGAAACCGGCCCGGGGCGAATGCTCGAACCTGCCGAACTCCTGGGTGAATTGGCAGCGAGTGTATCTGGCAGTCTGCAGGGCCTGTCGGTGGTGGTAACGGCAGGGCCCACCTACGAGGACATCGACCCGGTTCGCTTTATTGGAAACCGTTCTTCAGGAAAGATGGGATTTGCCGTGGCGGAGGCGGCAGCCGCCGCGGGCGCTGCTGTTAAGCTGGTGGCAGGCCCCGTGGTGCTTGAAACTCCGACTGGTGTGAAACGATTTAACGTGAGGGGTGCGGTTGAGATGCGGGATATGGCTGTAAATCTGGCATCCTCGGCAGACATATTCATCAGCGTAGCTGCCGTGGCGGATTACACGCCCGCCAACACCGCCCCACAGAAGATAAAAAAAGGTTTGCCGAGTCGGCAACTGGACCTGGTCAGCACACCCGACATCGTTGCTGAAGTAGCTGCCCTGGATAACCCGCCTTTCACCATCGGCTTTGCAGCGGAAACTGAAAACCTGAAACAACACGCTCTTGAAAAGCTTTCACGCAAAAGGCTTGATATGATTGCTGCGAATCGGGTAGGCCAGGAGGGCTCCGGTTTTGAAAGCGAGGAAAACGAGCTACTGATACTGACCCCGGACGACGAAACCGACCTGGGTAAAGGAAGTAAGCGGCATCTCGCACGGCTGCTGCTGAAAGAAGTCGCCAAACGGCTCAAGGAAAAGGAAAACATTGAAAGCTGTCCAGATCAAGATACTTGACTCCCGGCTGGGAACTGAATTTCCACTACCCGACTATGCAACAGACGGTTCGGCGGGCATGGACCTCAGGGCCTGCCTGCAGCAAACTACGGAAATAGCACCGGGTGAAACCGTGCTGATCCCGACTGGATTTGCAATGCACATGGGAGATTCCGGCATGGCGGCTGTTCTTCTGCCCCGGTCGGGGATGGGTCACAAACACGGAATCGTGCTTGGTAATCTCGTCGGGTTGATCGACAGTGATTACCAGGGCCAGGTGTTCGTATCCTGCTGGAATCGATCACAGACCCCATTTGTGGTTGAGCCTGGAGCCCGCATTGCGCAGATGGTTTTCATACCGGTCGTACAGGTCAAATGGGATGTTGTTGACGAATTTGACACTTCGGACCGTGGCGGGGGAGGGTTCGGACATACCGGGCACGAGTAAGGGATTGCAATCTATGGAATTGAAGGAAAAACTGGAAGAAGTCACCCATCTATCGACAAAAAAGCGTGTTCACACATCGCTCATCCTGGCGCTGGGTCTGTTTGGTTTACTGATAATCGTACTGGCCGTCTGGTTGACGTTCAGTGACTGGCGGGACATGGGCGCCACTTCGTATGCTCAGACGGAGGGGCGCCAGGCAGTGGAAGAACTGGTCAGGCCCGTGCAGGCAGTGAAGCGCACAATGAATGCTGAACAAGTGCAGTTACTTGCCGCCCGCGCACTGGAAGATTCCGGGAAAATTTCGGATCTCGAAGCTTACCTGTCCGGCAGGGTGGCAGGGTTTGTCGGGGTGCGCGTGCTCGGTAGCGACATAGAATCGATAACCCCGGGGGAACTCGGCCCCAACGGCTTTGCCTTGTACGAGATGGCAATGCTGACCATCGAATCTGAAAAAGGTCTCATGCAAATTCATTATGTGCTGGAGCCTCCCAGGCTGCATGATTCTGCGGTGATACGTAAAGACGGCGAAGTGATCGGGCTAATATTGCTGGAGCTCGAACCTGATTTTCTGTTGACTGACTACAATCCTGTGCACGACGCCCTCGGGGTGATAAGGCTGACCCAATACAACGGGCGGCAACCGCTGAGCCAGATTGGACTATGGGGAGACGCCTCATTGCTTGGAGAAGTACCGGAGAGGATTTCTGTGCCGGGTACCCTGTTCCGGTTGGAATTTCCGTTACAAACCCATGTTGGCTTGATTGGGGGAAGAACCAGTTTCACCATGGTATTGATCGGATTGCTGTGCCTGGCAGGGTCAGGCCTGTTGTATCGGAGTAACAGGAAATGGACAAAAGAGGTGCCGGAACTCGAGGATACCCCTTCCGAAGAGGTTGAAGTCGTTGCACCTGAGACACCAACGGTAGTGCCTCTGCGGCCAGTTGTTGAAGAACCCAGGCAGGTCGAGGCATTGGAGGTTGATCCCGGCCAGGAGCGTTCAGAACCAGACCCTGTCGATGCGGATTTTGAACAGGACAAGCCGAAAGAGGAGCCTCCCGAACCTCCGCCCATGCACCTGCATTATGACATTGCCGAGAGGCGAAAAATGAGAGAAGCGGACCACACCCCCGTTGAGTTGGTGCCGGAAATTTTTCGCGCGTATGACATTCGCGGCGTAATTGACAAAACACTGGACTCCGGTATCGCCAAGAATGTCGGGCAGGTTGTTGGCACGCTTGCACAGGAGAAAAATGCCGGCCCCGTGGTCGTGGCTCGTGATGGCAGGTTATCCGGCCCTTACCTGATGGAGGGAATGATCGAGGGTATCTTATCGACGGGCTGTGACGTTCTGGATATCGGGGCCGTGCCAACGGGGGTGCTCTACTATGCAGCCCACGAACTGGCCGCCGGCTCCGGCGTGATGATCACCGGCAGCCACAATCCGCCGGATTACAATGGATTCAAAATCATGATCGCCGGAGATACGCTTTATGGTGAGGCCATCAAATCGTTTTATGACCGGATCAAGGTTCGGGATTTGCGAATAGGAGAGGGTGAGGTTTCGCGTAAAGATGTGGTGCAGGATTATATAAAAAGGATTGCCGACGACGTCTCCGTGGACCGGGAACTCAAGGTAGTCATCGATTGCGGAAACGGTATTGGCGGTGTTTGCGCAGCGGATGCGTTACGGGCACTCGGCGTTGAAGTATTGCCCCTGTTCGATGAAGTCGATGGTACGTTCCCCAACCACCATCCGGACCCCAGTGATCCGGAGAACCTGGTCGATCTGATCGAGTCCGTGCGGCTGATGGACGCCGATCTTGGCCTGGCGTTCGATGGCGATGCCGACAGGCTGGGCGTTGTGACACTCGCCGGCAATATCATTTATCCCGACCGGGTCATGATGTTACTGGCATTGGATGTACTGGACCGCAATCCTGGTGCAACCATCATTTACGATGTGAAATGCACAGGCGATCTGCCGAAAGTGATCAAGGAAGCAGGCGGGAACCCGGTCATGTACAAAACCGGTCATTCTCTGATCAAGGCCCGAATGAAAGAGATTGATTCTCCTTTTGCAGGCGAGATGAGCGGTCACTTCTTTTTTGGTGAACGCTGGTACGGGGTGGATGATGGAATCTATGCGGCAGCGAGGCTGCTTGAAATTCTGGGCAGCACGGAAGCGCCGCCCGAAGCCATCCTGAACGCCTTGCCAACCAGTTTCAGCACTCCGGAACTCAAGGTTCAGATGCAGGAAGGCGAAAATCACGCATTTGTAGAAGCGTTCAAGAAATCGGCCCAGTTCGAAGGCGCACAGATCAGTACGATCGATGGGCTCAGAGCCGATTTTGATGATGGCTGGGGCCTGGTGAGGGCTTCGAATACCACCCCCATCCTGGTGGTCCGTTTCGATGCCGAATCAGAGGAAGCACTGGTTAGAATCAAGGCTATATTCAGATCCAAAATGCTGGAAGTTAATCCGGATCTCGAACTCAATTTCTGACAATTGGCCCTACTGCAGGGACAGGAGAGGATATGAAAAAGTTATTCATCAGTTCAATAGTGGCTCCCGCCGTACTTCTTCTCATATCATTCTCCGTCCTGGCGGAAGGGATACCGGTTGACCCGGGGCTATGGAAAATGACTTCGACGGTCAATATGCCGATGCTGCCACAGCCCCGGGTAACCACTGTTACCGAGTGCATGGAGAAATCAGAAATCACCATGGATGAAGTGGGCGGTGAGGGTATGGATCCCAATTGCACCTTCGATATGGCCCAGGTCGATGGAAATACCATGAAGTGGTCGGTCGACTGCCCGGTAGAAGGCGGCACTTCGCATGGCGAATGGCAGGCCACGTCCGGAGGTGACACGGTCACGGGTGAAGGAATGCTAACGATGTCGTTCCAGGGCCAGACCATGGAGATGACCATGACCTGGGAAGGCCAGCGAATCGGCGCCTGCCCTTAGAGCGCAGCCGCCTTCAGCAACGGAGTTGCCGGAGCAGGGAAGCGAAACTCAATAGGCGCACTCGGTAAACACGGGATCGACCGAACCATTCCACTCGCCCCGGTATAATTTCAATTTCCGTTCGGCGGGTGTGAAGCCTCTTTCGGCGACGTCCTGGAGTGGTGACAGGAAACCGGTTTCATTATCGCCGGCTGCGTTCAGGCGTGCCCTGGCAGTAAGGCCGGACCTGGCCAATTCAATGACATCCAGGGCGATCTCACGGACTGAACGCCCGCGGACGGTAGCCTGAAGACCCCGCCGGGGCACTTCTTCCCTCAGTTTCAGCCGCTCTTCCATGGTCCAGTCCTTTGCGATATCCCACGCTGCATCCAGTGAGGGCTGGTGATACAGCAGGCCGGCCCAGATCGCAGGCAGGGCACATAGCCGTGCCCAGGGGCCGCCATCTGCGCCCCGCATTTCGAGGAAGCGTTTCAGCCTCACTTCAGGAAACGCAGTGGTCAGGTGATCTTCCCAGTCCTTGAGCGTTGGACGCTCACCGGGTAGTGCCGGCAACTTGCCTTCCAGGAAATCCAGAAACGACTGACCTGAAGCATCGATATAAGTGCCGTCGCGATAAACGAAATACATCGGTACATTCAGCATGTAATCGGCGTATTTTTCAAAACCCATGTCACCGTCGAATACCCAGGGCAACATACCCGTCCGGTCCGGGTCGGTGTCTTCCCAGACATGTGAGCGGTAACTCAGGTACCCATTGGGCTTGCCGTCGGCAAACGGGGAGTTGGCGAACAGAGCGGTCGCAATGGGCTGCAATGCCAGCGAGGTCCGGAATTTCTGGACCATGTCTGTTTCGGAGCCGAAATCAAGGTTGACCTGCACGGTACAGGTGCGGGACATCATGTCCTGGCCAAGCGTACCGGTTTTGTTCATGTACTCTCGCATGATGCGGTAACGCGCCTTGGGCATCCATTCCATTTCCTCGCGGTTCCATTTTGGTTGGAATCCCATGCCGAGAAAGGCTATTCCCAGGGGTTCGGAGACAGCACGGACCTGCTTCAGATGCGTATTGACTTCGGTGCAGGTCTGGTGAATGTTGTCCAGTAAAGCGCCGGACAATTCCAACTGGCCGCCAGGCTCCAGGGTGATGGAGGCGCCTGTATCGTCCAGCAGGGCGATAGGCAATCCGTCTTCCGTAACCGGTTGCCAGTCAAAATCCTGGGCCAGTCCGGTCAATATGGCTCGGATGCCGCGGTCACCCTCGTAAGGCAGCGGGCGCAGATCGTCCAGACTGTAGCCGAATTTCTCATGCTCGGTACCCAGCATCCACCTGGATTCAGGTTTGCAGCCACTTTCCAGGTAGGCAACCAACTCCTCCCTGGTTGACACGGATTTGCTGTTTTTTGCCGAGTCTGTCAAAGAAATGCTCCTGGTTCTGCGTTCCGGACACGTAGACCGGTTCAGCCGCGGGGAAAATTCACAGTCGGACCATATTTTACATTGGAAAGCCGGGGCTGATTGCCTAGGATACACGCATGTTTCGATACTTGTACGCATTCCTGGCCGCGTTCCTGGCAAGCCAGGCCTTGCCGGCCGCAGAAATCCGCAGGGGCCTGGGGCCAGAACCGGACTCGGTTCACATCCACCAGGCGCAAGGCCTGGCTTCGGTCAACCTGTTGAGAGATCTGCGGGAAGGTCTGGTCACATTTGATGAATCAGGCGACCTGGTCCCCGGACAGGCTGGCAGCTGGCAAGTGCTGGACAGCGGAAAACGGTACCGTTTTACGCTACGCCCAGATGCACAATGGTCAAATGGTGACCCGGTCACTTCGCGGGATTTTGTGAGGGCATGGCAACGGGCTTTCACACCGCAGACGGCCGCCCCGACCGCGGGCCTGCTCAAAGATGTCGTAAATGCCCGCGAGGTACTGAAAGGTGAAGCGGAACCGGAATTGCTCGGAATCCGGGCCGTGGCGCCGGATGTGCTGGATATATCCCTGGTGGAGCCGGCGCCATGGATATTGGAGATCCTGGCCCATCCGGTCAGTTTTCCTTTGCATGAGAGTGGAATGGACGATCCATTGCATGCACCGGTAAATGGTCCCTTTCTGCTCGCCGACTGGACCCCGCGGGCCAGTATCAAGCTGAAACGGAATCCAAGGTACCACTCGGCGTCCGCCGTGCAGGTGGAATCCGTCGAGTACTTCCCCATCGAAGAGCCGTCTGCAGAGCTTTCCCGGTACCGGGCTGGAGAGCTGGATATTACCGAAACCATTCCGGCCGGCCGGTTCGGATGGCTGGAAAGCAACCTGGGTGAAGACCTCAGGATTCATCCATACCTGGGCACTTTCTGGCTCGGAATCAACTTCAGGCATAGTGCGCTGGGGTATTCGAGGAATTTGAGAAAGGCGCTGTCGCTTGCAGTCAACCGGGAAATCCTGGTGAAGACGGTGCTGGGCGCGGGCGAGTTACCAGGCTGGAGCGTTGTGCCGCCAGGTATCACGGGTTACAAGCCGGCGCGCCTGGAGCAATCGTCCATGAGGCAGCAACAGCGGGAGGCGGAAGCTGTCCGCCTGTTCAGGGTTTCCGGTTTCGGAGAAGACGAACCCCTGTTGCTGGAACTGAGGTATAACACTTCCGGAATTCACCGCCGCGTGGCGGTGGCTGTTGCTGCGATGTGGAAGCAGGTGCTGGGGGTGAACACCGAACTGGTCAACGAAGAATGGAAGGTGTTCATCAACAATCGCAGCATGGGCGTGGTAACGCAGGTGTTTCGCGGAGGTTGGATAGCTGATTATGCCGATCCGTCAAGCTTTCTGGATCTGTTCCTTGCCGATAACAGCCTCAATTATACTTTCTACCAGGGTTCCGACTTTGAGTTGTTGATGAAATCTGCCGCGATTACTTCCGGCCAGACGAGAATGGAACTTTTGCATCGGGCAGAAGCCCAGTTAATGAAGGACATGGTGGTCATACCGCTTTATTATTATGTTTCTCGGCATCTCGTCAGACCGGAAATTACCGGTTTCACGGATAATGTTCGTGATGTTCACCTTTCCCGTTATCTCGGTGTGAATTCGGAGAGCCCTTGACGCCGCATATCTGCAAAAGTGTTTTTGTGCTAATGGGCCTGCTCATACTGGCAGCCTGTGGAGACGGTGACAGGGATTTTGGCAGCCCCCGGGAAAAACGTTATCAGCCGGTTGACCTCGTTTTGCTGGAAGATGGCCGGCCGTCACCAGGAGTTCTTGCCGAAGACCAAACGATCCGGAGGGGAAATGGTGAAGAACCCGAAACCCTGGACCCGCATCTTGCCCAGGGTGTCCCGGCCACGCGCATTCTCAGAGACTTGTTTGAAGGCCTGACCGCGGAATCTGCGGATGGAGAACTGGTGCCGGGAATTGCATTGCGCTGGAATATTTCGCGAGACGCCAGGACCTACACTTTTTATCTGCGGCGAGACCTGACCTGGTCCAATGGTGATCCGTTGACAGCTGATGATTTTGTCTACAGCCTGCAAAGGGCGGTCAGCCCGGAAACCGCATCCAGTGCGGCCAGGCTCCTGTTGCCCATACAGAACGCCCGCGAGGTGCTGGCCGGTGAACTGCCGGTGGAGGAACTTGGAATTTCACTCCTCGATGAATTCACCATGCAGATTACACTGACCGGGCCGACGCCGTATTTCCTGGGACTGCTTGCCAGTCCGGTTGCGTTTCCGGTTCACCGGGGCAACATCGAAGAATTCGGCGACCAGTTCTCCCGTCCCGGAAACCTGGTGTCCAATGGCGCGTATGTCCTCAAGGCCTGGACGCCCAGGGTCAGCATCGAACTGGAAAGAAACGTAAATTATCGTGAAGCTGAATCTACCCTGATTGAGCGTGTGGTGTATGTGCCAACAGAAGACAGGGCCGCTGAAGTCAAGCAGTTCCGGGCCGGAGAGCTGGACTGGACCAATGAGGTGCCGAACAATCAGTTCAGGTGGCTGCAAACACATTATCCGGATGAACTCGTCGTCAGCCCCTGGATGGGATCTTACTTTTTCGGTTTCAATCTTACTCAAGAGCCTTTCATCGACAACCCATCCCTGAGAATGGCGTTGATTCTCTCCATCGACAGGCAGATCATCACCGGGAAGGTGACGCAGTTCGGCGAGAAACCCTCGTTTTCACTGGTGCCGCCGGGAATCGACGGATACGTTCCGTTTTCACCCGAGTACGCCGATTGGCCGCAGGAGGAGAGGGAGCACGAGGCGCGCAGGCTTTACGAGCAGGCCGGGTATTCCCAGGAGGATCCCCTGCGAGTCGAGATCCGCTACAACACCAGCGACAACCACAAGAAAATCGCTCTTGCGATCGCTTCAATGTGGAAGCAGGTCCTGGGTGTCAACGCCACGCTGGTCAATGAAGAGTTCAGGGTGTTCATGCAAAATCGGGAGCAGCGAGTCGTTACCCAGGTATTCAGGGCGGGCTGGATCAGCGATTACAATGACCCCTACAGCTTTCTCGAGTTGTTCCGGACAGGACACGGACGGAACGACTACGGATATGGCAACAGCACGTTCGATGCTCTGCTGGACCAGGTGGGAACCGAGCGCGTGCGGGCCCGCAGGGAGCGATTGATGTTCGAGGCTGAGCGGGTCTTGATGTCCGACCATGTCGTTATTCCCATATACACTTACGTCACCAAGAGACTCGTCAACAGGCACATCAGGGGGTGGCAGAATAATGTGATGGACCATCACCCGAC
>CAJIAU010000234.1_pt1 | contig 11485 bp, 13 predicted proteins | sample 9199171 | NCBI WGS metagenome assembly CAJIAU01 (sample SAMEA7708280, study PRJEB35096) | sediment metagenome | biome: marine neritic benthic zone biome [ENVO:01000025]; feature: sediment [ENVO:00002007]; material: shallow marine sediment [ENVO:03000034] sea grass bed [ENVO_01000059] ...
GCGCTGGATTATCTGGACAAACCGTTCCCGCAAGCCCGGTTGCTGGATTTGCTCCAGCGGCTTGATTAGAGGCAAAATGCAATACCCATTTACACGTGTTCAATAAGGCACTGCTCCCGGAGGCTAATGTGAGAAACGAAAAACTGATGAATCGCCGTAACTTCTTGAAACTCGGAATGAAAGCTGGCGGTGGCGCGCTGGCGGTATCCGCCATTCCCATACAGCTTTTGGCGTCTGAGGAGGTTACCGAAGATGAACCGCTGGCGCAGGCCATGGGATACGTCAAGGACGCAAGTGCCGTTGATACCGCGAAATTCCCCAAGCGGGCCGGTGAAGCAGGTGCAACCCAGTTCTGTAACAACTGTGCTTTGTATGCCGGCAAAGCTGAAGATGAACTTGCTCCCTGCAGCATCTTCCAGAACCGCCCGGTGCGGGGCCTGGGCTGGTGCAATGCCTGGGTAGCGAAATCCTGAATTGATCAACCCGGCCCTTGAGGCCGGGTTTGTTTTACAGCGCATTTAAGTTTCTGACTGAACTACTGGAAAATTGATATGACCTACAACGATAAAGTGGTGCGGCAGTTTGTCGTCATGACTGTGATCTGGGGCATAGTAGGCATGCTGGTTGGTGTGGTTATTGCCGCCCAGCTGTGGTTGCCTGTGTTGAATTTCGATATTCCCTGGCTGACGTACAGCAGGCTCCGCCCGCTGCATACCAACGCGGTGATCTTCGCCTTCGGCGGGTCCGCCCTGATCGGAACCTCGTTTTACGTGGTCCAGCGAACCTGTCACGTCAGGTTATTCGCCGGTGGGTTGGCGTCCTTCGTTTTCTGGGGTTGGCAACTGGTGATCCTGGCCGCCGCCATCTCATTACCCCTGGGGTGGACGCAGGGCAAAGAATACGCCGAGCTCGAATGGCCCATCGACATCCTGATCACGGTCGTGTGGGTTTCCTACGCCATCGTTTTCTTTGGAACGGTCATCAAGCGCAGGGTCAGTCATATTTACGTCGCAAACTGGTTCTATGCAGCGTTCATTATCACCATCGCGCTTTTGCATATCGTCAACAACCTGTCCCTGCCGATTACCATGACCAAGTCTTATCCGGTCTACACCGGCGCAGTCGATGCCATGGTTCAGTGGTGGTACGGGCATAACGCCGTCGGGTTTTTCCTGACCGCGGGCTTCCTGGCGATGATGTATTATTTCGTTCCGAAGCAGGCGGAGGGGCCGGTTTATTCCTATCGCCTGTCAATCGTTCACTTCTGGGCGCTGATCGCCATTTACATGTGGGCAGGACCACATCACCTGCATTACACGGCTTTGCCGGACTGGGTTCAGTCCCTCGGTATGGTTTTCTCATTGATCCTGCTTGCACCCAGCTGGGGCGGCATGATCAACGGCGTCATGACACTCTCGGGCCACTGGCATAAACTGCGCACTGACCCGGTTCTGAAGTTCATGATCGTCGCACTGAGTTTCTACGGCATGTCGACCTTCGAAGGCCCGATGATGTCGATCAAGACAGTCAATGCTCTGAGCCACTACACCGACTGGACGATCGGACACGTTCACTCCGGTGCGCTGGGCTGGGTCGCGATGATGACCATCGGTTCCCTCTACAGCCTGACGCCGCGACTGATGGGGCAGAAAGTCATGTACAGCGTCAAAGCAGTAGATGCTCACTTCTGGATTGCCACTATCGGCATCGTGCTTTACATCGCTTCCATGTGGATAGCCGGTGTCATGCAGGGACTGATGTGGCGCGCTTTCAACGATGACGGCACCTTGACCTACACGTTCATAGAAACGATTGCCGCGACCAAGCCCTACTACGTGATCCGACTGTTGGGCGGCACGCTGTTCCTGGCGGGTATGTTCATCATGGCCTGGAATACTTTCAAGACGCTGGCGCAATCGAAGGCACCTGAATTCAAAGCTGCAGAACCTGCAATTTGGGGAGAGCACGCATGAGCAAGGGACACAAGAAACTCGAAAAAAACATTATTTTGATGTCGGTTTTCATCGTGATAGCAGTCAGTCTCGGCGGTCTCGTAGAGATTCTGCCGCTGATCTTCCAGGACCAGGTGAGGACCCCATCGGAGGGTGTCAAACCTTATCCGCCGCTACAGCTTGCCGGGCGGGATATTTATGTCCGCGAAGGGTGCTACAACTGCCACTCGCAGATGATACGGCCATTCCGCAGCGAGACGGAAAGGTACGGGCCTTTCTCCGTGGCCGGAGAATCGGTATACGACCGTCCGTTCCAGTGGGGTTCCAAGCGCACAGGCCCCGACCTGGCGCGCGTGGGAGGACGCTACAGCGATGACTGGCATGTCATACACCTGATCAACCCGCGGGACGTGGTGCCCGAATCCAATATGCCGGGATACCCCTGGTTGCTGGAGGCCACGGTTGACGGGGAACTGATCCAACGCAAGCTGAGCGTTTTGCAGACCCTCGGCGACCCGTACACGGATGAAGAAATTGCAGCGGCGGCGGATGCGGTGGCCGGTAAAACCGAGATGGAAGCGCTGGTCGCTTACCTGCAGGGTCTCGGGCTGACCCGAAGCGGACGTTGAACGGGACGGTATCCGAATGTTGGAATTTTTTGATTCAAACCTGATCAGGGGAGTGGTGCTGATCCTGATGATCCTCGCCTTCACCGGCATCTGGGCCTGGGCCTGGAGCCGGAACCGGAAAGAGGTTTTTCACGAGGCAAGTATGCTGCCACTCGAAGAAGACGATGGCCAGGTGCCACAAAACGACAGCAAGAAAGAAAGGACCAAGGAGTAATCCATGCTGAATTCATTCTGGAACTGGTTCGTAATTATTATCTCCGTCGGCAGCATCCTGGCCTGCTGGTGGTTATTGCACTGGACCAAGGGCGTCTCAGATCGCTCGGACGACGACGATGGATCGACAGGCCACGTTTGGGATGAGGATTTGAAAGAGTTGAATACGCCGCTGCCCCGTTGGTGGTTACACCTGTTCAATATCACCATCGTATTCGCGCTTGTCTACCTCGTACTGTTTCCGGGCCTCGGAAATTTCGCCGGCATCAAGGGCTGGACACAGGTCGAGCAGTATAACGCCGAGGTTGCCCAGGCTGAGCAGGCACAGGAAGCCATATTTTCCCGATTCCGTGAAATGGACAGCGATGCCCTGATGGCAGATGCGGAAGCGATGGAAACCGCAGGGCGTTTGTTCGGAAACAATTGCGCCATGTGCCACGGATCGGACGGCAGGGGCGCCAAGGGCTTCCCGAACCTGGCCGATAATGACTGGCAGTGGGGCGGCTCCCATGGCGACATCATGACCAGTATCAATGCCGGCCGCATGGCAGTGATGCCTCCGCATGATGCGATCCTTGGGGAAGATGGCATCACGCAGATGGTGGCTTACGTGCAACAGCTTTCCGGCCAGAAAGCCGATGCGGAAATGGCAGCTGCAGGAAAATCGAAATTCATGGTGTGCGCCGCTTGCCACGGCATGGAAGGAAAGGGCAATCCCTTGCTGGGCTCTCCCAACCTGACCGATGACATCTGGTTGTATGGCGGCAATCCGAACGATATCGAATACACATTGCTGAATGGCCGCAATGGCGTCATGCCTGCATTCGAAAACCAGTTGAGTGACATTCACAGGCAACTGCTTGCTGCTTATGTGAAAAGCCTCTCGGGCTCCTGACGGAGCCCAGGAGACGGGTATCCGGGAGAATTTGGAATGAATGAGCCTTCCCAGACCGTACCCGGCCGTTGGAGCAGGAACAAGCGTGACATAGGCATCGCCCTCTGGATCGCATTCCTCTCAGCCTGCGCAGGCACCTTTGTCATCTTTGCCGTACTTGATCCGGAGGCACTCAACGACGCCTGGGTGCTGCCCTGGGAAATGGGCCGGCGCCTGGCTTACAGCCTGGGTTTTGCGTTCCTGTTCGTCGTCAGCCTGATTGCGAGTGGGCTGACCGTATTCATGATACGAACCGGGCCGAAGAGTGGTCACGCCAGTGGCAAGGGCAGGAGGCCGCCACCCGAAATTCACTCACCGGAAGAAAATAACCCCGACCTCGATATCGGAGATATCAAGTGAAACAGGATTCCGCCCCGGGGCAGCCGGGCGCAGGGGAGTCCCTGTATCGAAAAGAACCCAAGATTTACGCCCGCAAGGTAAAAGGCAGGTTTGCGCGCTTACGCGTGATCGCCGTCTGGGTCCTGCTTGGCCTTTACTACCTGTTGCCCTGGTTGAATATCAATGGCAAACAGTCGGTGTTGTTCGATTTGCCGGCGCGCAAGTTCTATATCTTCGGGCTGACGTTCTGGCCCCAGGACTTTGTTTACCTGGCCCTGTTGATGATTACGGCAGGGCTGTCGTTGTTCTTCTTCACCGCCCTGGCGGGGCGGTTGTGGTGTGGCTTCGCCTGCCCCCAGACCGTGTGGACGGAGACGTTCATGTGGATCGAAAATTTCGTGGAGGGCGACCGCGCCAAGCGGATGAAGCTGGACAAGGCCCCCTGGACTGCTGACAAAATCATTCGTAAATCGGTCAAACAGTCGCTGTGGATCCTGTTCGCGGCATGGACCGGCTTCACTTTCGTTGGATTCTTCTCGCCCATCAGGGAACTCGGCGCCGGCATTGCAAACCTCTCGCTGGGCCCCTGGGAAACATTCTGGATCATTTTTTACAGCTTCGCGACCTACGGTAACGCGGGCTTCCTGCGGGAACAGGTCTGCAAGTACATGTGCCCTTACGCCCGTTTCCAGAGCGCGATGTTCGACAAGGACACGCTGATCATCTCCTATGATGAAGAGCGTGGTGAACCCAGGGGAGGGCGGCGCAAAAAAGACGTTCCTTCAGAAAAAGGACTGGGTGACTGCATCAACTGCACGCTTTGCGTACAGGTGTGCCCGACCGGCATCGATATCCGGAACGGTTTGCAGTACGAATGCATTGCCTGTGCCGCATGCATCGACGTCTGCGACCAGGTAATGGACAAGATGGAGTATCCGCGGGGGCTGATCAAGTACACAACGGAGCACGCGCTGAAACACAAGGAAGGCCACGTCATCCGCCCGCGCATTATCGTGTACGGCTTGTTGCTGCTGGTCATTCTGAGCGGAACCTTGTGGTCGATGACTCACCGGGTGCCGTTGCGCGCCGACCTGATCAGGGACCGCAATGCCCTGTACCGTGAGTTGCCCGGAGACCTGATCGAAAACGTCTATACCTTGAAAATCACCAACATGGACAGTTCGCCGCACCAGTATGAGATGACGGTACTGAACAACGACGCTGTTGTAATCGACCTGGACAAACCGCTTTCCCTGAAAGCAGAGGAAGTCATGGGGGTATCGGTCAGGCTTCGGATTCCCAGGTCAGCAGGTAAAGGCGTTCAGGCACTGGACATTCAGTTCCAGTCGCTGGATGATCCATCAATCAAGATTCAAACGAGCGCCAAGGCGCTGATGCCGATGGACTTTGGAAACTGAGCATGAATGATACACAACACCGCCCCTGGTACCGCGAACCCTGGCCCTGGGTCGCCATCGCCATTCCCCTGGCAGCAGTCATCATGGGTATGACTACGCTCTACCTGGCAGTTTCCAATCCGGATTACCTGGTTGTCGACGACCAGCAATACAATGAAATCAAGTCTGAATTACGAGCGCAGGCCCCACCTGAATCCGGGCAAACCGACCAGGAAGTCCCCCGGGATCAGGATGATGGAGCACACTGAGGGCGCCTGTTTCCACTGTGGCGAACCGATTCCTGAAGGCATTTCACTGTTCGTACTCCGTGATGGGCAGGAACGCCCGGTTTGCTGCGTCGGCTGCCGTGCCGTTGCCGAGCTGATCTTCAGCTCCGGACTCGGCCGTTACTACCAGTTCCGCCAGGACCTGGGCCGCAAGGCCGAAGAGGACATCCAGGGCGACATCGAAGCCTGGCGAGGTTGCGACGAGCGTGAATCCCTGTGGGGCGCCGAACTGCCGGAAGGCCGGCGTGACCTGTTACTCCAGACCGAAGGCATCCGTTGCGCCGCCTGCGCCTGGCTGATCCGTAGTCATGTCGAAAACAAGCCCGGTGTGGATTCCGTGCAGGTGGACACGGCCACCGGTTATACCCGCATCATCTGGAAACCTGAAAAGAACCGGCTGAGTAACCTGGCCCAGTCATTGATGGAACTGGGTTACAAGCCGCACCTGCCGCTGGCCAGCGCGGAGGAGCAGGGACGCCAGGAAGAGCGAAGAAATTCCATGAAGCGCCTGGGTGTGGCCGGCCTGGGCATGATGCAGGTGATGATGTACGCGGTGGGCCTTTATGCCGGTGATGCGTTCGGGATTGATGTTGCCGAACGCAGTTTCCTGGAATGGGTGAGCCTGTTGGTCACGCTGCCGGTGCTGATCTACTCGGGCCGCATCTTTTTCGAGGGCGCATTCCGCAGCCTGAAAGCCGGCAGTCCGGGCATGGATGTGCCCGTGGCCCTGGCAATCGGGCTGGCTTTCCTTGCCAGCTGTTACAACTTCTTCGCCGGCACCGGTGAAGTTTGGTTCGACTCCGTGGTCATGTTCATTTTCTTCCTGTCACTCGGGCGCCATATCGAGATGGTGCTGCGGCATCGCAACCTGCAGGCAGGCACCGCGCTGGCACGGCTGTTACCCGAGTGGGCCGAGCGGTTGACCGACACCGGTCGCGAGACCATTCCGGCCAGTGACCTGGTCGATGGTGACCGGGTGCTGGTTCGCACGGGTGAAAGTTTTCCGGCAGACGGTGATCTGATCCAGGGCGAAACAGAAGTCGACGAGGCGTTACTGACCGGTGAGTCGCGGCCGGTTGCCAGGAGTGAGGGTGAACAGGTGATTGCCGGCACCATCAACCTGACGCAGCCGGTTGAAATGGCCGTCACCGCATGCGGCCAGGAAACGACCGTTTCCGCACTCGGCCGGTTGTTGTTGCTGGCGCAATCAAGGCGCCCGGAAAGCACTGTAATTCCTTCCTGGCTGGTGCCGGTGTTCATCGTGGCGGTACTGGTCATTGCCGCTGCCACCTGGACAGGCTGGCAGTTCGTGGATCCGGACAAGGCATTTGCCGCCATGCTTTCGGTTCTGGTGGCAAGCTGTCCCTGTGCGCTGTCGCTGGCCTTGCCCGTGGTTTATGCAGCGGCCAGCCGTCGCCTGCTGGATGACGGAATCCTGTTGACGCGCGGCGAAGCACTGGCTGCCCTGACACACACGGACACCGTCGTTTTCGACAAGACCGGGACCCTGACCCGGGGCCAGCCCGAGATCGCTTCGATCCGGGTCAATCCGGATCGGCCGGAGATCAGCGCGGAACAGGCGACTCGAATTGCTGCCGCGCTGGAAGCAAAGTCTGCTCACCCGATTGCACAGGCGTTTCAGGCGAGCCGGCATGGCCTGGGGGATGACATACCCCTGGTAGCGGAGAGTGTTTCCGTTAATGCGGCCAGCGGCTTGTCAGGCAGGTTTGGCAACAAGACGTGGAAAATCGGCAAGGCGGAATTCGTCCTTGGAACTACTGATCCGGACAGTGACGACACCATTTGGCTGTCGGACGAGGCCAGCTGGGTTGCCCGTTTTGAATTGCAGGATTCTCTGCGGAAAGACGCAGGCGAGACCGTGCGTCGCTTGCAGGAGGAAGGATTCCAGTTAACCGTGCTTTCAGGGGACAGCAGTGACGCCGTAGACCGGGTAGCTGACCGCATGGGCATTCAAATCCGGGCTGCAAGGCAGACGCCTGAAATGAAGCTGGCTGGCCTGGAAGAACTGAGGCAAGACGGCAGGCACGTGCTGATGGTCGGCGATGGTGTCAACGACGCACCCGTTCTGGCCGCGGCCGATGTTTCCATGACCGTGAAAGGAGGCGCCGAATTGGCCAACAGTGCCGCTGACATGATCCTGACGTCGGAATCCCTGGGCCTGGTCAATAAAGCGATCAACACGGCAAGGCGCACCCGGCAGTTGGTCAGGCAAAATCTGACCTGGGCGATCATGTACAACGCTTCGGTCATGCCCCTGGCGGTTTCCGGCCTGCTCAAACCCTGGATGGCTGCCCTGGGCATGTCCCTGAGCTCATTACTGGTGGTCGCGAATGCGTCCAGGATGATCAGAAGGAAAACGGAGAACACACCCCCATGAACATGCTTTATGTGCTGATACCGCTCGCCCTTATGTTGCTGGCGGTTGCCGTCTGGGCCCTGGTCTGGGCGATCCGTTCCGGCCAGTTCGACGACCTGGAATCGCACGGCTGGAGCGTCGTGCTGGATGACGACCAGAAACCACCCCCGCACCCCGATGACGAAGAGGAGGAGGACAAGCAGCCATGAACCCTGAAACCGCGTGGATGGACCCGGCCGTGCTGACCACGGCCTTCCTTGCCGGCCTGCTGGGCAGCGGCCATTGTTTCGGCATGTGCGGCGGCATTGCGGCAGGTCTCGGCGCCATGTCGAAGGGCAGGGCGATCGTGCCAGCGTTCCAGTTCAATCTGGCGCGCCTGGCCAGCTACGCCATTCTCGGCCTGGTGGCGGCTGCAGTGCTCGGCGGAGTATCAGGATTGATGCCGATTGCCCGCTGGCTGCGGCTGCTGACCGCCGTCATGATCATGATGATCGGCCTGAAATTCCTGTTCAATTTCCGCGGTGTCGAGTTCATCGAGCGCGGCGGGGCAGGGCTATGGAATAAAATCCTGCCGCTGGCGCTAAAGGCCGGAAACCGCCAGGACATGCTCGGGCGGATCATTCTGGGCGCCTGCTGGGGACTGATTCCCTGCGGGCTGGTTTATTCGGTGCTGATGACAGCCGCATCCACGGCGAATGCTGTCAACGGGGCTCTGACCATGCTGGCCTTCGGGGTCGGCACATTGCCTGCAATGCTGGGCCTGACCGCCGCGGCGCCGGCGCTCGCTTCGTTTCTCGAAGACCGTACGGTCCGCCGACTGATCGGTTTTGCGCTGGTCGTGCTCGCCCTCTGGACGATTCTGATGATGTGGGGTGCAATGAGCCAGGGTGGCGGAATGAATCACCAACATCACTAGCCGATTGGATATGCGATGAGAATATGAATAATCCGGTTAAATGTAACAATCCATGGCCCGTCACTGGGTTAGAATATGCCCGAGAGAAAAACTTTGTCCGGAGATCGAAATGAGAAAACTTTTTTCCTCGTGCCTGGCGGCAATGATACTTGCTCCATTAAGTGCACCAGTAATCGCCCAGGATTACGAATACCACCCGGCGCTTTCTGACAATTTCACCTTCATGGTCGGCTGGATGAGATCCAATAACTCGTTCAAAGTGGAGGCCGAATCACTGGTGGATGATGACGCCACCTATGTCGATTTCCAGGACAGCCTGGGTGTGGATGATCATAGCACTCTGTGGAATGCGCAATTGCGCTACAAGTTCGGCCGTGAAAGAAAATGGTCGGTCTTCGGGCAGTATTTCAGCAACAAGGCCGATGGCGATGCTGTGCTCACCGAGGATATTGAATGGGACGGCGACATCTATCGTGAAGGCAGCCTGGTCGGGGGTGGGGTTAAAATGGAAATCTGGCGCCTGTTCTTTGGCAGAAGCCTGATCAAGAACAAACAGCATGATTTCGGTATCGGGGCGGGCGTCCACAATCTTGATGTAAGTGCATACCTGGAAGGTGACGTTGGCATAAACGACGAAGATTTCGTATACCAAAGAGATGAGGTCGGCTTCAGCCAGATCCTGCCCAATATCGGCGCCTGGTGGAACTTTTCACCAGCCCGGCGCTGGCTTATACATGCCCGGGTTGACTGGATCAGCGCAGACATCGGCGATTACGACGGCACGATGTGGAATACCACGGTTGGCGTGAATTTCCAGGCGTGGCGCCACGTGGGTTTCGACGTGTACTGGCAGTATTTCAACCTGAATGGTGGGGCAGAAAAGGACGACTGGCGCGGCAGCCTGGACATGACCTACAGTGGACCGGTCGTGTCAATGACCTTCAGCTGGTAAGGCCTGGATATTCGCGGAAATGCCAACCGCGATCATTCGCTCAGCGCCCTGATTCCTGACGGCTATTGCGGGCGCTCAGCCGATGAAGCACATGCCAGTGACAGTCTGGCGCCTGATGATCGCCTACTCGCTGATGATGGCCGGCACCTCCCTTATGGTGTTGCTGGCCGGCATCATCGGCACCGAATTCGCTCCATCAACCGACCTCGCTACCTTGCCGATTGCGCTGGTCGTTGTCGGTGTGGCCAGTTCAACGCTTCCAACCGGAAAACTGCTGCATCGCTATGGCAGGAGGCGTGTGTTCATTGCCTATGGGTTTGTCGCAATAGCGGCAGCATTGGTCGCCATGCAGAGCCTGGTAATTGATACGTTTGCAGGTTTTTGTCTGGCCGCGTTCATGATGGGCTGGGCGGGCGCGGCCGGCCATCAATACCGGTTCGCAGCACTCGAATCCGTTCCCCCTGAATTGGCAGCGAAAGCAACCTCGTTCCTGCTGCTCGGTGGCATACTGGCCGCCTTCGTCGGGCCGGAGCTTGCGGTGCGGGGCAGGGCGCTGCTCGATACCGACTACGCTGGTTCTTTTTTACTGCTGGCTGGCAGCTACGTGGCGGGCCTGCTGATCATCAGCCAGTACCGCGATAGTGAAATAACGGATACAGATCACTCGTCTTCCGGTCGTCCGCTGGTCCAGATACTCAAATCTCCGGTCATTATCCTGGCCATCAGCGCAGCAGCGCTGGGTTACGGGATCATGAGCTTCATCATGACGGCCACGCCAATCAGCATGCACACCCACTCGGGCCACAGCCTGGAATCAACCAAATTCGTCATCCAGTCACATATCGCGGCCATGTACCTTCCCTCGTTGGTGTTTGCCTGGTTGTGTTCGAAAATCGGTCACCGGGGAATGTTATGGACCGGTGTGCTGGTCTACATGATTTGCCTGGGCATTGCGGCGTTGAACACGGCTTTCCTGAACTACTGGCTGGCGCTGATCCTGCTGGGAATAGGTTGGAATTTCCTGTTTCTGAGCGGGACAAACCTGTTACCCAGGGGATACCGAACAGAGGAGCGGTTTCGCGTGCAGTCCGCTAACGACTTTCTGGTCTTCTCAATCCAGGCGGTTGCATCACTGAGTTCCGGGTGGTTTTTGTTCCATTGGCAATGGGAAGGCGTGATTCTTGCGTGCGCTCCACTGCTCGCAGGATTCTGTTTTCTCATGTGGAAAACGGGAAGATCGGGGTTGGCGCTGGAAGTAAACCGTCAGTCGTGATTGAATTGAATTTGGACGGGAGAAAACTGGAGAGCCTGTAATGCAAGAAAACCAATCCGCGATGTCTACGCAAGCTTTCACGAAAAATGCCATTTCAGCCGCAATCCAGATCGGACTGTTGTTTCTCCTGGCCGCCTGGTGCTTCAACATCGTTAAGCCTTTCATCGGCCTGGTGGCATGGGCGGCGATCATCGCGGTCGCACTTTATCCCATCCA